>Ga0265797_10012145_pt1 | contig 10619 bp, 7 predicted proteins | sample P2T30metagenome_FD_192433 | JGI IMG/M metagenome (GOLD analysis project Ga0265797, IMG submission 192433) | Plant litter microbial communities from East Loma Ridge, Irvine, California - P2 T30 | ecosystem: Environmental > Terrestrial > Plant litter > Unclassified | place: USA: California... | reverse complement strand
TGGTGGACTTGTATCTTCTTTCTGAGATGGGCTTCTCCGCGGACGAGTTTGACGCGATCCAGCATCACGTGATTGATGATCGGTTTAATCGGCTAGAAAACATGAGCAAGAATTATATGGGTGACTGCATGTAATTTGCGGAATGGTCCGTGCAGAATATCCACGGGCCATTCCTTGAGGGAGGGCTAAAACCTGTAAAGTTTATTTCTAGTAGGAGCACTAATCGCTTATTACTTGCTAGATTCAGCACCCGAATTCCACAGGATGTATTCGGATGCAACAATCGAGCTCCTCATGTAAGCCTATTAGGCAACGTAGTTGCCTGAGCGCTTCGATGCATTCTCCTTGACGCATTCCGTCACGTTTTCAAATTTCACTCGGCATGCAATTTCCATAGCCCTGGCTCGCTCACTGTCTTCCTACCGCGTGTATCCCGCGAGCACTCCCCACTGGTTCGATCCGATGGAGTTGAAGGTCGAACCGCAGGCGCAAAAAGCCGTGATTTCAAGAGGATCGCAGAAGGGAAGTAAATGTGCGAATTTTGGATTTTTACTTCCCAGAAGTTTCGAGATTTACTTCCGGGTACTAAACGCTGACGTTATGAACATATCTGACATAGCATCTGATTTAACAAGTGGGCGATTTCAGATGTTCATAAGCTGCTCACGGAGCAGAGATTGCTGACTCAATACTCTGGAAATTAGCTCAATTGTTCATCGTTTGATGTTCATAGAACCAGTTCCCCCACCCGCTTAATCCCGCTGCCCCAACATCTGACGGTCCCAATCTAGCGGATGAGAGATCGAACCCGAGTGCAGATCGGAACAGGACCTAAAGCTCGGCGTCAGCCTGCTTGCTATTTCGACTTTGGAACAGTTGAGTGATGTCTTGAGTAGTTGGAGGAGCAGCCACCGTCATAGGTTTCAACTTGGATTCAATGGGGGCGTCCATGACGATTTCATTGACGAGCTTTCGGCGCTCATCGCAGGGCTCATCAGCTTTCTCCCAAGCATCTCGGAAGGCGGTATGCAGGATATAGCTATAGCTCACTTTGCAAGATACTCGGTAGGAGCGATCCTGCTCTTTCCAAAAGTCAGATTTCTGAAGACTGCGCACGTCTGAAGGTGTCCAACCTTCCTGGGTCGTCCGCTCAGCCCAGTATTCGCTGACACAACTTTGGATATTGCCTTCGCTGGCCTGCATGGCCGACTGAAATGCTGACTGCCAGTCGGCATATGCCGGTGTAGGGCATGTCAGCTCTTTAGCATGTTTGGCCAAGCCTTCTTGGTAGTTTCGCGCCAGTAATGCATCTACGGCGGCGCTGGGAGCCCGAGCTTGCTTGGTGGCCTCAGCCTTCAATTGGGATAGCGTGGTCTTTGCCAGATCGAGCGGTTGCAGCTCTAAGGACTGAAGTTTTTGTGCAATGGAGTTTGCTTCTGCTTCTTCGAAGACTTTCAGGGTATAGGTGCTACCCGACCTATTCAGGGTTTGAACGACGCTGCTGGGCAATGCCAGATCGCCCAGTAGGCTCTGTAGCTTCAGTCCATAGTGCTGAGTTTGAAGCGCGGAGAGGGCGGACTCAGCCGTTTTGGCCTCGGCAATTGCCTTCCCGGCTCGACGCGTCGCATCGAGCGCCGACTTCTCAGCTTCTACGACCTTCTGGTTAAGCGTCGCGACTTGAGCTTCGATGGCAGATCGCTGATCGGCCAATTCTTTGTTTCTTGCTTCCCCCGCCGCCAAGGTTTTGGTCTGCGTATCCATCTGCTGTTGAAGTTTCCGTTGCTCGATCTGCAGGCGGGCTAGATCCTCGGAGACAAGCTCCTTCTGGAAGACTGGGCGGACGGTATAGATGTACCCATAAACAACGACCACCAACATGAGCACTTGAGATACGTTTGTGACAATCTCTGTATACGACAGCGCTTTCTCAAGCCTTGAGGAACTGCCAGTGGGCTTTGCAGGCTGCGTCACGTTAGCGCTGGGGCACTGTTTTCCAAGAAATCGTACGTATCGGTTACGAGCTGCCACTCTGTTTCCTAATGGGTGAAAATGACTAATGGTTGGCGCTTACGCGCGACGGGCAAATGGTACGAAAATTCAACTGATGTTTTGGTATGGCGCAGTGATGTCAGTCTGCGCTCCGCATCACAATATTTTTGATGGAGTGCGTCGGCGTATCGGACAGAATCAACAAGAGGGATGCTACTCCGATATACCGCTTTCCCATTTTGGCAATGAAACGAAGTGAATCGTTTTGTCCCCGTCTGACCTCAGGTCTGCGCTGGCCCGGCGCGAAAACCAGTACACCGAGTGAGCCTGGAGAGTGCCTACGGTAGGTTGCCAGGTATCTGCAACAGGGCTTTGAACAGGCTCTTCATTCATCATCAGTGGGAACCAAAGCTGCGGCGGCAGCGGAAGCCGACTATGACGGCAGGCCATCACAAATACCGGCCAATGGCCTAGACGTACAGTAGACAGGCCAGTGTAGTGCCCCTCCTCAGAACATTCCCTCAACAGAATATTTCTGGCTGCAGCGCCGTCAGCTGTGATGGGTATGTCGCACAGCGCTAAGCCGTGCGAGGGATCACCGCGATACAGAACAGCCTCAGTGCCAGGCCCGGGCATCCAGAGCTGCTGATTGCAATGTTTCATTTCGCTTCGTACGAATCGAGTGAAGTGCTCGCTAGCCTCCGTTTCGCCACCCAAGGTGGCCCAAAGCAGCATGATTGGGATGAGAGCGCTGCCCTTTGTATGCTGTACCCGATACTCTTCAGTCCTGGCCTGGGGATGCCTTATCAGCTCCTGGTAGCTGCTGTGGATGGTTGGATACCGATGGTGCTTGGTGAAGTTGAAGTGGTAATAGCTCAGAAGCTCAGCGCAGTATTCCTGCGCATGGCTGCGCCAGTCACTCATCATCGACAGGAACATCAAAGCGCAACTGATCTCGATGACTTGCTCGTCGGCTATTGGCGAGAACAGCGCCCGATTATTATTGATGAGTTCGACGATGTGCCGCGCGAGGCTGGACGCTTCCTCCGGTACGTCGGAGGCTTCAAGCACTCGTAGCCCATCAGTCTCCAAGTGATGCCAGAGAACCCACAACCCCCTGATCGCGATACGCCCCAGGATCTCAAACAGCTTGAGGTTGATATCCACAGCACTGTGGGAATTTACGGAGCTGGCTAGCGCATCTCGCTTGGCCGTCAGCGGCAGGATTTTAACTTCCATCAGCTCAGCCCAGATCTTGGTGTGCAAATCCAGCAGCTCACTGAAGGTCAGCCCAATATGCTTGTGTCCGATCGATGCTGCCTCGATGTCCCCCTTGACCAGCTCCCATGCACGCAGAATGACCAACTCACTGGCTCGATAGGGGGCTTCAAGGTTCTCCTGCGTGCGTGCCCAAACGAACAGCACCGAGAGACAGATATACATTTGTCGCAGTGTAGCGAGCCGCTGGGAGGCTTCCAGGTTGCCGGCCTTCACGAGCCCTTCAATCAACGCGGTGAAATGGTGAACTGATACATCAGGCTCATCGAGCATCGCGATGGACTTCTGGAACCGCGACTGCAGGGTCTTGCTCACGTGCTGGTGCTGGAGCAATCCATCAGCGAGCAAGCCCGCCATGTAATCGCCATTCCACTCCTCAAAGGAAATTCGGTCATTGGTAAGCCTGCTGATCAAGCCTGTCAGGTTGTCCCTCACAGCCTCTTTCACACTGCCCCCGAAGCACAGGCAGATGACGATCTTCAATGACTCATACTGACTAGAAATACGCTTGGGGATGTATACGTCGATGATGTCGTTGATTGAAGTTCGTACCCCCTGGGGTACTGCATCCCACTCTGCCCGGGTCAGGTCTCCCTGTTTGATTGTAAACAGGTAAAGCTTCTGCTCGCAGTCCACCACTGGGCTTACAGCGGCAACGTCGACGCCAAATTGACGTGGGCCCGTCGATGGGCGCGAGATCACGTTGAAGCCAAGCTCGCTCAACAGATCGGGCAAAACGACGTCCAGCTCATTGCGTTCGCGGAGCGAAGCGAGGTACTCACGGAAGACGAGTTTCATTGCGATCGCTTCTCGTACAGAAAGTTGAGGATCTGAAGCTCCAGTGTGGAGGGCTCTAGAACCGAATGTCGTGGTAACTGGAATGAGTGTTGAATAGTGGCGAGCGATTGTTCCATACGGCGCATTGGCCCCATCACGTCTTCAGCTATGTCCTGTGGTGGTGGGAACTCCGGTACCCAGCTGGCCATGCCAGTTCCGTAAAGCATTATTCTTTCACTGGCCAGGCTCGCCATGATTGAAGATTTGCGGGCCTCTACCATCTGACTTTGCATTTCCTCATTACGGCGATAATGTTCCAGCTGACGCTCACGCTCCGAGGGCTGCAGCTCGCGGATGTACGCGTTGCCGAGGTCTTCCAGGTAATTCTGCAATTGCTGCAATGCTTGCTGAACTGCCTTTGAAGCGGGATCCGTGGTGCTGGCCGCAATTTCGTCTAGGTAATCTGACCGCAGACCGGAATAGTTGATCAGAACAGGATCGAACAGAAGGCTCTGCAGCGCGCCCATGGTCGCATCCGTGGCGTTACGCATCAGGCTAACTATCAGGGAGGCAATGAAAACGGGCTTCGAGAAAAAGATGCCAAGCGCTTTGCGTGCAATGAACAGGTAATCGCTTTCCGGCACATCCAACGCTTCGCGGAAATCGAACGTGAACATTCGACCCTCACTGGCTGCAAACAGGCCGCGTCTAAGCGCCGCAGATAAGCGCACTGACTCAGACCGAAGCCAAGTCACCACCCACTCGTCCAAGACTGAATCGTCCCCGCTCTCAAGTTGATGTAGCACAGAACCGAAACGAGTGAATGGAACGCTGGGGTCACTGAGGATGAACTTCTCGATCACCTCCCGAGCCTCCGACACGTCACCTTTCCTGATGAGCCCAGCCAAGACGACGTCCAGCAACTGGACGATTTCATCCTCTGGCTGACCTGACGCCACAAGCGCAAGAAGATCGTGACGGACTTGGGCGGTGTATGGGTTTGAGTTGCCCAGTAGTTCACGAGCGATCGTTTGTTTTGCCGTCAAAGTGATAGGGGTGGCGGCCCGCTTGATCAGTTCGTACGTTGATCGTTCAAGTTCTGTCGGGGCATCCTTTTGCCATGCAAGTCCCAAGGCGAGAAGCGCGTCTCTCGCTGTAGGTTCGGTCTCACGCTCGACCACGGCGAGTACGGTTTCGACCAGACCAACATTCGAGCCTCTTATCTCAGCAGACAAATTACAGAGGGCTCTGGCTGCCTGGGCGCGCTGAGAGGCGTCACCGTTGTTGAGAAACCCAATCGCCTGGCCCAAGTAGAACTCAGCATCCGCCTTCAGTCCGGCACTGATGCATGCCTGGACGCAATGGAATCGTTGAGAAAGCGGGGCGCCTGATTTGATGAGTTGCAGAAGCTCAGTGAGGCGCTCTGGTGAAGCCTGGCACCACTTCAATATTTCAGCGTATGGGGGATGGCTGAGCATGGTGTCATCGTGAGGGATTGCCCCACCCATCAGCTCAAGCAAATCCTCACAGCTAGTTGCAATGGAGCCGAATGCCGGCAGGAGAACCCCCATACCCAGATGCAATTCGTTGTTCAAAAAGCGGGACGGCTCAGGCAGAGGGAGCAGGGCACGCAGATCGACATCCTTTGATTGATGAGCATCGATCAGAGCTCGAGAAAAGGGCGCGCTATCGTGCCGCCAGCTATCCTTAAATATCAGATCAAGCAATCTGCCTTCTGCAAAGGCTCTAACGATTTCATCTCGCGATGAGGTAGTCATCTCAGTTCCTTCCAAGCAATCCATTGCTCAGGCGTGGCCGAGCTCGGTCATGCACCAGATGTTACGACCTTTGTAACCAAGAGGCGAGTGGCCAGCATGCGCGGCGAATGTTATTTCGGGCAGGTTTCCCCGAAGAGATTGCGAGCACTCGCACGCGTGGCGGCAACCGGTTTGACGAACTGAACTGGATGACGAGACCTGAAGGGCGGCTGGCTGTGTTGGCAGTCGAACACTGCGTGGTCGTTGGAGCCCTTCGACTTGAGCGCTGGCGACAGCCTGACCTGAGCCCGAGGTGGTATTATTTTGCTATGCAGGGTTGCCCAATCGCCAGCGAACTACATTGATGCCCTTCTTGCCTGGACGAATTACCATCTGAAGCACTTGCCCCTTTATTGATGGGGAGTCAAAAGGACTGGACCTAGTGACAGAAACTGACCCGTACCGGCGGGATATGGAACAGAACGTTATTCTTCGGTTTTCCCGGGCTTTCGAAGCAAGATTTCCTATTTCAGAACCGAATGGATTGATCTCCGGATGGGCGAATACATCGCTCGGAGCTCAGGACAACGTTTTTGCAGATCATCTGTTAGCTGCCAATGCTCGCTTTGCGCTCATTGAATTTAAGGCGAATTTCTTAGCCATTCGTACGGAAGCGAAGAAACCTCTCCGGCAAAAGCTGTTTCACCTAATGGCGATGCGCAGCGATTTCCTACGTCGTTGCCTAGATTTTCATTTTGTCTGCTGGGGGACGACTCATCGACATCAACCACCCGGCTTCGCGACCCCAATAGTGGAGGAGATTGATCTGCTGAACCGTTATGCGGTGCATGTCGCCCCCTTTATGGACACAGTCCTAGAAATGAGCGACTCCGCTGACATCAGCACACAGGCCTTTCTAGATACCTTTCTTGGATCCAGGTTGATGGGCGGAACCTATGAGCGTTTCAAGCGCTATATAGATGAATTCGGGCAGCTTGCAGGACAGGGAAAGGGCAATGCCTCCACCATTGAAGGGATGGTGTGTGTGTACCTGCCGGGAGATGGTCGAACTCCGGCACGATACGCTCACAGCCGATTTAAGGGGCTTGACGCTCTCCAGTTGATGTTAAAGCCGAGGATCAGAGATAAAGCCTATGAGCATAAGCGCACTCAAGGCCTCACCCGAGAGCCGCGTGATGGGCCGACCCTTGGCTAATAGCCATAACCATCGCTCATCAAAAATCGGTTTCTATTCGGGGGTGCGCTGCAGCAGCTTTCGCAGCCTGATCTGCTCTTGGTTATTGGCGTTGTTCCAAATAAATTCAAAGCGCGCCGCATTCAGACTCGTTTCAAGATCAGTAGGGGAAGGTCGGATGCTAGCCAAATATACGGCGGCAAAGATGGCCAAGCCACTAAACACCACGAACGCGCCCCCCAACCATGTGATCGAATTTCGTGTTTGAGTGAACGACTGGCTTAGTAGAGCAGCAGCCCTATTATTTGCTTGAACCGACCGAGCTAGTTCTTCTGTAACGGTGTTTAACGATGATTTAACACCCTCAAACGCCGACAGATAAGCAACCTTAGCCGCCTGGGCCGCTATGTCGTCTGCCTTTGACCACGCTGCCTGAGCCTGCTCGACCTGTCCGCTAATCTGCTTGCTGATCGCGTCGACATGGTCTGTATATTTACCTGCTTGGTAGAGCATTGCCTTGCTGGCACGCATTTGGCGTTCAAACCTGTCCAACTCCTCAGTGAGCCGGTCAGAGCAAGCTAGGAAATCTTCGTAACTTGCTGTCCAGTTGTCTGCTGTCTTCATATCTTCGCCATGTTTGATGATCATATTTCTGCAGGTATCGGGATTCTCGCCTAAAATCGATGTCCGGGATCAGTAGACTACTACAGGCCGTATAAGGAGCTGCAATGCGTAAAGGTGAAATACCGACCGAGCTATCATTGCTCGCGTTTGACTTCTTCTACCGCTTCTCTCGATTTGAGTTCTGTCTCAAAGAGAACGGCTACCTCAAATCCGAAATTACCGGGCAAAAAGCTGAGCCAGGTTGGGATAAATTTGTAGAGCGCCATGCTGAAACCTACGTGCTAGCAGCTGAGGCGACAGAGCTCCTCGCTGCGCCACCTGATCGGCAAGTGGTTGGGGATGGATTGGTTTTGGAGTGGGTGCCAGTTGGATTTCACGACTGTAGGTCTGATCTCGCAAAGGTCGTCCGAGCAGTGAAAACCGTCCGCAACAATCTCTTTCATGGAGGCAAGCATGGCGCGGCTGGATGGGACAGTCCTGAGCGTACACATTCTCTCATCACATGGAGTGCAGCTGTACTGGAGTGTTTGGTGGAGACCGGAGACTTCCGAGGTGATTACGAAAGGTTTTATTGAATCGCCCTTGGTTTCGGAGACACCTCCAAGCCTCATAATGAGGCCCATATAGGAGGTGCCATGAGTCGTCAGCGTTACCCCGAAGAATTCAAGATCGAAGTCAATAGGGGCCGACTCACCGAATGTCTTGAGGCTCCTTGAATGGCTGAATGCCAAAGAGACGCGACGCAATTCCAAGGCCGCAGTTCGCAATACTCTCCTGGGACCTTGTCGCAGGCCCACATCGTCAGAACTGCTTTCGGACACGTCCTTGTCGAGAAACGCTGCCCCTCAGTCTCGACCACACCGAAGCCGCGTAGCGCAGCGTGCAGCGTTTGCGGCCCCGCACTCATCGTCCAAGTTTGGGCCTTTGCGCCGCTATTCGTGCTGTGGTGTAAGCGTTGGCGAACTCGGACTGGTCAATCGTGCCCATCGTTAGGCTCTCATTGAGTTCGGTAAAGATTCGCAACCCTTCGCCAGCCGCTACGGATTCCAACTGAGCACATTTCGAACCTAGCAACCGGATGGCAACCGTCTCAAGACGCTCGTCCATTTGGTCACCATGGTGACACTCGACCAACAGCCTATAAACCGCCCAGAGTCGTTTGGCGCAAGCCTTCGGCAGATGACCCATGAGTGCGGCGGTGATGATCAAAATGACTACGGTTTCAAGGGCCTGATCAGGGGCATCATTTTTCATGGCTGCTTTGACATGCCAGTGTCGCATCAGCGCAGCTAGCCCGATCTCAGGAAGCAGAGCCTGCGCCACCAGTACACGTAGTACCGATGCTGCATGCCCCAACGCTTTCTCAAAGGGCGCTCGGAAATCCCAGAGCGCCGAGATCACTGAAATGAACCCAGGTTCTGCGTCAAGGATTTCTACGCCTTGACGTACGGTTCGTGCAGTAAAGACAGCCGGAGGCAGTAACTGCACAATTTCGGATAGCTGTACGATTGCCCCGACCCGCCATTCGCACAGCTGGGCAACTTTGCCTGCTTTTTCAAGTGGTGAGAGCTGCCCAACCTCTGTCAGGGCGGCCAGGACATCAAGCGTGCAGAAGCCATCGATCTCGGAACCTGCGGCACAAAAAGTGCGCAGCGCTTCGTCATCAGAATAGAGCCGGTACCGTTCTGGCTCTTTGGCGCATATCTCCACCATTTCGCTGTTGCTTCGCCCAATGACTTTTGAATACGATGCTTCGTTTGCTTCCTGTGGAGAGGAGGGTTGGAGGATCGAAGCGAGATGGGGTTTCAAGGCGTTCTGTAGGCCCAAGCATTTGCTTCGCATTGGGCTTCCAAATATAGGATTCGTGAACTCGGCAAGCTCCTCCATCGTGGCTCTGGCCACTGCAATTTGACCGAAGAAAGTGATGACGGCGTCGATCAGCCCCAAGTCGTTGAGGACTAACAGCGCTGTCCAATCCAGCAAAGGCACTCGCTTGCGCAGGGCATCGGCACCGGTAGGTTGCCAACCATTATCGTTGACCATCGCCAGGTGATACTGACGATCATCCCGGCTGGACACCTTGGCAACCTACCACAGATGCACGATATCGGAAATGCAGGACAGCACCAGTCGCGGGCGCCATGAAAAAGGGATGGTGTTTAATCCCTGCTGTAGGGAGCGCTCCAGCCGTTTCTGGAACGCTTCTCTGTCGGGCGTCAGTCCAGTCAGTGCTTTCAGGCTTTCAACCAACTCCGTGCCAGAGGCGCCCTCTCGAACCTCGCCTCTCCAGAGCATCCGGGAATTCGGGAAGTTTCTGAAGAATGCATCAGCGCGTGTTCGGAATTGCTCTTTATCCCTGGCAGGGTCGATGTCACTGCGTCCACCCAGGGTGCCGCTCAGGTGCATCATCAAGTAGGTGCCTTCCTGGCTCTCTACGCTCTGATCCACCAGTTCGCCTGCTCGCAGGGCCAGCTCCAATAGCCTGTCGCTCGTTGGGTCGGAAAACTGAATGAGAAAGAACAGTAACTTCACGAACTCCAACTGTTCTCCTTTGGACTTCGCAGTTTCGAGAGCCCTTTCTGCCGCCTCCACGGCGTCATCGACGTAGCCGCAGCGAGTGGCGATCGTGGCATAGGTGTTCAGAGCCAGTGGGTCGTCGGATCCTGTAGCTACAATTTTCAACAACCGATCGCGGGCTTTTTCCGTTTCGCCTAGATGATCAAGTGCCAATGCCTCAAAGGCCCCCATTCGATCACCCGGCTCAACGCGGACTTTATTGCTTTGACACAGTTCTACGAGGCCCTGCCAATCTTTCAAGGTCACCAACGCCATCCCAAGGCGCGCAGCCATCGCAGGCGAGAGAACGTAGTGCTCTGTTATCCTTTCGGAGAGTCGAACACACTCCATCGCACTTTCTGGATCGGTAGGATCAAGCTCGTGGATGAGTGTGAGTGCAATGCTCACGGGCCGATCCAGTTCCTCATACCTGGCCTGCAGCG
>Ga0265797_10012144_pt1 | contig 10619 bp, 9 predicted proteins | sample P2T30metagenome_FD_192433 | JGI IMG/M metagenome (GOLD analysis project Ga0265797, IMG submission 192433) | Plant litter microbial communities from East Loma Ridge, Irvine, California - P2 T30 | ecosystem: Environmental > Terrestrial > Plant litter > Unclassified | place: USA: California... | reverse complement strand
CGCTACCTGCCCAACTACCTGGGATGGCAGTGGGCACTTGATGGCAGGCGAGTTACTTCTGTCGAGCAATTGCTACGCATTGCATTCGGCGTCATCAACAGTTAACAGGGACAGCGCCTTTTTTATGGCGCTGTACTCGTTAGCTGTGGATGAGTATTGAACTGCTGAGCTGATCGGCAGTCCAACGCCTATCGTCATCGATAGGAGCGAGTCGCGCCGGCGCTGCAGGCGCCATCCATGTGCAGAACGTGAACGCCTACCACCGCCGATTCAAGCAATGGCTGGCACGTTTCCATGGCATGGCATCGCGCTACCTGCCCAACTACCTGGGATGGCAGTGGGCACTTGATGGCAGGCGAGTTACTTCTGTCGAGCAATTGCTACGCATTGCATTCGGCGTCATCAACAGTTAACAGGGACAGCGCCTTTTTTATCCGCGCCGTCGGCGTGAAACCATCCACCCCGCCATCGCCACGCCCAGCAACGCCAGCGTTCCCGGCTCCGGCACGGTGAAATCGTCCATCACCCACTGCGTGCCGCTGCTGTTATAGATGGTCAGCGTATCGATGCCATGCCAGCCGAGCGCGATCCAGGTCGGCGCCAGGGTATCGATCACGAACGACACGTCGGTCCAGTACAGCAGCGCTCCGTTGCGGCTGCCCTCGAACGACAGCTCCTGCTCGTACCAGGCCGAGGTGAACCAGGCGCCGACGAAATCGAAGCCGCCAGCCTTCGAGATCGTGACGGTGTCGCCACCGTGGTTGAAGGCGCCGTTGGCCTGCGACACCACGCCGGCGGCGAAGCCGCTGTCCGGATACGCGTCGGCGGCGATGACGCCCATATTGGTCCAGTCAAAGCCCTGGTAGCCGCTGGCGATGACGCCGTTCTCGTCGCCCGGCAGGTCATCGAAACCAATCACCGCCGCCTGCGATCCCGCGCAGCACAGCACCAACAACAACGAAAAAAGTACCTGTTTCATGCAGTTCTCCTGATAGTGGTTATTGGCGCGCGAGGGCCGCAACGTCGGCGTCGCTCAAGGCCGAGCCGTAGATGCGCAAGTCGTCCATCGATCCGTGGTACGGCGTATCCCACCAGTTCACGCCCAGTGCGAACACGCCGTCCGCGTTCGTGAACACATGCGGGAAGTTGGCGCCGCTGAAGCGCTTCATGCCATCGACGTAGATATTGAGTGCACCGTTCCTGACTGTGAAGGCGACATGCGACCAGCGCCCGACGGGGATGTTCATGCCCAGGCCGGCGTCATACCAGTTGGTGCCGGACCACAGCATCGAGGCGCCGCTGACGCCCGCATGCCCCATCGGCACGAGGCTGAGCCACGAATCGGTGTTGCGCGCGCCGAAGAAGGTCGTGCTGAAGGCCGTCAACTGGGCCGGCTTGAGCCACAGCGCCACGCTGTAGTTGTTGGACGAGACCAGGCCGTTGGGCAGCCGCACGCCGCTCGCGCCATTGAATACGGCGGCCCGGCCCTTCACGCCGGCCTCGTAGCCGATGCTGCCGCCAGCGACGTCGATGCGGTTGCCGGTGACGACGCCGGCGGCGAAGATGCCGTTCGAGTCGGCCAGGTTGCCATCCATGGCGTAATGCGCCAGCAGGCCTGCAGCCTTGCGCACAGTAAGCGCAAAGCTCTTGAGCACTACCGTATTGCCCTTGGCGATGCGCGCGCTCAAGGTGACGTTGACGTCCGCGCCTGCCGGGCTGGTGACGGCGCCGGTGTGGCTGATCACGGCCGGGTTGGACGAGGTCCAGCTGATCACCGCGCCGCGCGCGCCGCTGGTGGGCAGCGCCAGGTCGGCGGTGATGGCGCTGGTGTTGCCCAGGCTGAGTTCATTGGCGATGGCGCTCGCGACCTGGGCGTCGGTACGCGGTGGCAGCCGGCTGCCGAACAGCGCCACGCCTTCGCGCGACAGCGCCGAGAAAGTCATCACATAGGCCTTTGCCGCTTCGCTCCACTGGTTGACGAACACGCCCTTGTAGGGCGATGCGCCGGGCAGGCGGATCTCGACCGCATTGCTGCCGCTGAGTACCCAAGTGCCGCTGACGGCGCCGCTCACCGCGCCATTCGCGGCCAGAGTGATGTGCTGCGACTTCTTGACGGTGGCCGAGATGTCCTTGCCGTGGTTGACCAGCATGTAGTCGCCCTGCACGAACTCGCGCCGCACCGTGCCCAGGGTCTCGTTGGCGTAGCGGTATGGCGCCACCACCGGCCAGCCGTCGGCGTTCATGAACATCTGGTGCACGCGGATTTCGTGCTGCTCGCCGCGCTCGGGGAAGCGCGCGTGGAACACCAGGAAGTGCTTGCCGGTGGCCGGGTCGACATAGGCCGAGTTGTGGCCCGGCGAGACGTAGCCGGTGCCGATGCCGGCGCCGCCATCGCCGAGCTTGCGCTCGAACAGGAAGCTGCCCATCAGCTTGACGCCGTGCGGCGCGATCGAGGCATCGTCGAACAGGGGCTTGGCCGGATCGGACCTTACCCGCGCCATGTCGACACCCTCGGCATCCAGGTAGGGGCCGTCGGGTTGCAGCGAACGCGCAACCCGCATGTTATAGCCGCCGCTCGCGTCCAGGCCGCCGAACGAGGTGAACATGTAGTAGTACGAGGTGGCCGGGCTGTACATGACAAAGGCGCCTTCGATGCGCGCGTGGTTGCCGCCCATCAGGCGCTTGCCATAGCCCTGCCCCGGCAAGGGAAAGCCGGTCGCCGGATTCATCTGCATGATGAAGATGCCGCCTGAATACGAGCCGTAGATCATCCACAGCCTGCCGGCGTTATCCGAAAAGACGTGGGGATCGACCGCGTTCGGATGTTTCAGGGCGTCATAGACCGTGCCATCGGGGCTGGCCTGGCCCCACATGCCGGACTTCAGGAAGATACCTTTATCGACATAAGGGCCTTCGATATGATTGGCCACCGCGATGCCCATGGCCGAACGCGGTGAATCGCCCTTGCAGGCGTTGTAATACATATAGAATTTACCGTCAGGTAGCTGCCTGACATCGGACGCCCACAGCGTATCGGATTGGGCCCATTCGAATGTCTCCTTCAATTCGGTCAGCACATTCGAGGCGCCGTTGCGAAACAGTGGATTGCTCGCATTGACGCCTTCGGCGACCTGCTGCCATTTCATCAGGTCGCGCGATTTGGCGGCGGCGAGATGGGAGCCGAATGCATAAAAGGTGTCGCCAACCTTGACCACCGAGGGATCGTGGACCGAGGCATTCTGGAAGGCGATTGGGGCAGGAACCGCCTGGGCGGCGGCGTCAGGAGAAAGCATGGCCGATACGAATCCGGCCCATGCTCCCCATAGGGATATGGTTTTATTCATTCTCGTCTCCGTTGGATTTATTTTATGTGGCTTGATTCAATGCTTATCGAAGCCGATTCGAGAATGATGGATTTTTATGCGCTTTGCAACCGAATTTAAATCGATAATTTATTCAATTTCACATAGGAAATATATGCGATTACTTAAATATCGATATTTCCTGAAATTTGAATTGATTTGATATCGGCGCATTTTTATCGATAACCAAAATTTCTTTTTATTGCCAATAAAAGAAAAAAAGGTAATCGCTTCACATCACGACTGGACATAGCGTGTTGGCTGCGCGCCACGGGCGCGCTGTGTCAAAATGGCGCCTTTCGCGCACGGCGTCTTACGCCCGCGACCCAGGATCGAGACCACCATGCAAAAACTGATCGCAGAACTGATGCGGCTTTATCTTCCCGCAGATGCGCCACCGCCCGAGGTGCTTGAGCAGCACCTGCTCGGCCAGCGCAATGTGCCGGTCAGCCTGACCAGCGCCGACGGCCTGGCGCGCGCCATGATGATCCCGTTCCGCAAGGCCAAGGGCCTGCAGGGCGAGGCCCACTGGCTGCGCCTGTGCGAAGTCGCCAACACGCTGCAGGAGACGCTCGGCCTGCCCGCGCCGGCGGTCAGCATCTCGGGCGGCGACGCCTATTACCTGTGGCTGTCGCTGGCGACGCCAGTGCCGGCCGAGCGCGCCCAGACCTTCCTCGAGCGACTGCGCGACGCTTACTTCCCTGAAGTCGAGCTGGCGCTGGACGCGGTGCGCGCGCCGGTCGCGCTGCCGCCCTGCCTGCATCCGCGCACCGGCAAGTGGGCCGCCTTCATCCATCCGGGCATGGGCGCCTCGTTCGCCGACGAGCCAGGGCTGGACATGGCGCCGCCGCAGCTGGGGCAGGCGGGCTTTTTGGAGGGCTTGGAGAGCATTGACGAGGAGCAGTTTGAGCGGGTCTTCAATGCGCTCGACGCAGCGCACCAGAGCAAAGCGCCAGCGGCGCCAGTGCTTGCCGCCGCGCCGGTTCTGTCCCCTTCACAGCAGGCCCCGGCGCCGGGCCTGCTGCTCAAGGATGCAACGCTGGAAGACATCGTTCGTCATCTGCATGCGCTGAACATCGAACCGACTTTTCGTCACCTGATTACGCCGCCGCGCCGCGACTAGGCACGCAAACAGGACGCCGCCCGATCGGCGCTCATGCGACACTGGCCTTCTCGAATCCCGCATGTGAAGGAGGTAACCATGACAACTGAACAGCCAGCGCCGGAGCAGCCGGCAACCGTCCAGCCAGGCGAAGCCGATGGACTGAAGGACAAGAAGCCCGAAGAGTTGACGCCCGAAGAACTGCGCCTGATGGCCGATACCATGCCCGGTGAGGGACCGGGTGACTGAAGCAGACAGGCCCGCCACACGGCAGGCGGGCCTGATAAGGTTTATTTGGTAACGGTCAGCAGCGAGCGCTTGCCGCCCTTGAAGGTGTACAGCGTGATGGTGCCGTCGCGGATATCGCCGCGCGCATCGAATGCGATCGGCCCGGTGACACCCTTGTACTGGATCTTGGCCAGCACCGGCAGGTACTTGGCCGGCGCCGACGATCCGGCTTTCACCATCGCCTCGGCCATCGCCATCGTCGCGTCATAGGCATACGGCGCATTGATCTGCACGTCGATGCCGAAACGCTTCTTGTAGTCGGCGCGGAACTTGTCCATGCCGGCCTTGGCGTCGCCCTGCACGCCGCCCGCTTCCGCGCACACCACCTGGCCATCGCCCATGGTGCCGCCCGACAGCTTATAGATCTCGTCCGAGCAGATGCCGTCGCCGCCCATCATGCGCACGTTCATGCCCAGCTGCTTCATCTGGCGCAGCATCGGGCCGGCGGTAGCGTTCATCCCGCCAAAGAACACCAGGTCGGGCTTGGTGGCGCGGATACGGGTGACGATGGCAGAAAAATCGGTCGCCTTGTCGCTGGTGAATTCGCGCGCAACGACGCTGCCGCCCTGCTTTTGCAGGCTGCGCGAGAATTCGGTGGCCAGGCCCTGGCCATAGGCGGTGCGGTCATCCACCACCGCCACCCGCTTGGCCTTCATGGTGCCGGTCGCGTAGCGGCCCAGCGCCTGGCCCAGTTGCACGTCATTGGCAATCACGCGAAACGCCGTGTTGAAGCCCTGCTGGGTGTATTTGGGGCTGGTGCTCGAGTGCGAAATTTGCGGGATGCCAGCGGTGTGATAGATCTTGGAGGCCGGGATCGTGGTGCCTGATGTCTGGTGCCCGATCACGCCATTCACCCTGGCGTCGACCAGCTTTTGCGCCACGCTGGTGGCCTGCTTCGGATCGGCAGCATCGTCCTCGGCCACCAGCTGGAAGGTGACCTTCTTGCCGCCGATCGTGACGCCACGCGCGTTGAGCGCCTCGATCGCCATGCGCGCGCCGTTCTCGGTGTCCTTGCCAAAATAGGCGACCGGGCCGGTCAGACCGGCCACGTGGGCGATCCGCACCACTTCCTGGGCGGGGGCCACGCCGGCCAGCGTCGACAGCACAGCTCCCACGATTATCTTCTTGTTCATCGATTCCTCATCCATTGCAATGCGGGCCAGGACCATGGCTGGCCCGCGGAACCGATCATTCTACCGCGAGCGCAGGCGCCGCGTGCAGGGGAACATTGGTGAGGTTTTCCCTATACCAGCCGGGGTATGCTGTGGCGCGGTTCGTGCACGGATGCCCGACCGACGCGAACAGGCGCGGCCTGGACAACCACCTTGAGCGGAGAACATCATCGTCAGCCCAGTCAGAACCAGTGTTTGCTGCCTGGTCGCCACCAACCTGCTGATCCTGGCGTTACCGGGCCATGCCCAGTTGCCGGCGCCGAGTCGCACGATCTACAAGTGCGAAGCCAATGGAAAGATCGCTTATACCGACCAGCCCTGCCTGGGCGCGCAGCGACTCGATGTGGTGCCCACGCGCGGCGTCAACAAGCTGTCGGGACAAGTACGCACTGGCGCCGATGTCGCACGCGAACATCGCCAGGAAATCCTCGCGCGTGCCATCAAGCCCATCAGTGGCATGAACGAACAGCAATTCTCGACACATGTCCGGCGCCACCAGCTCGATGCAAGCGCACAGCGCGAATGCCGCGCACTGGAAGCGGACATTCTGGAGAACGAAGCGCTGGAACGACGCGGCGCTGCACGCGAGACGATAGCGTCGCTGCAGCAAGACATGCTTGCGCTTCGCCAGCGCTATGGCAAGCTTCGCTGCTAGTCAGAGGCAACATCAAGCCTTGGCAATCGCGGCGCTGGCTGCCGGCCCCTTGAACGTGACGACCGCCTTCAATCCCCCCAGGCGCTGCGAGGCATCGAGCACCAGGGTCGCGCCATGGCGCTCGGCGATCGCCTTGATGATCGCCAGTCCCAGGCCGCTGCCGGCGGCTTCGCTGCCAGCGACGCGGTAGAAGCGATCGAATACGCGTTCGCGTTCTTCTGGCGGGATGCCCGGCCCGCTGTCCTCGACCTGCACCACGATCTTCTGCCCCTCTTGCAAGACCGAGATATCGACCATACCGCCGCTTGGGGTGTACTTGACCGCGTTGTCGACCAGGTTGCGCAGCAGGATCTGCAGCGCGTCCGGCTGGCCGATGGCAGTGGCCGGATCGGCCTGCTGCACGCCCAGGTCGACGCCCTTGGCGGCGGCCACGCCAGCCAGGTCGGCGACGGTGCGGCGCGCCAGGTCGGCCAGGTCGACCGGGCGCGAGACCGCGCCTTCGGCGGCCGTCGCCTCTTGCCGCGCCAGGATCAGCAATTGCTCGACCAGGCGCGTGGCGCGGTCGATGCCGGCGGTCAGGCGGCCCACCGCGGTGCGGCGCGCTTCGGGCGTGTCGGCGCGGTCCAGGCTCTGGGCCTGCAGGCGCAGCGCGGCCAGCGGCGTGCGCAGCTCGTGGGCGGCGTCGGCCACGAAGTGTTGTTGCGCCTCGAACGCGGTCCGGACACGGCCGAACAGCAGGTTCAGCTCTTGCACCAGCGGGCGCACCTCGTCGGGCAGGCCGGTGTCGGAGACCGGCGACAAGTCGTCGGCCTGGCGCGAAGCCACTTGCGAGCGCACCCGCGCTACCGGCTGCAGCGAGCCGCTCACTACCCACCACACCACCAGCATCAGGATCGGCATCATGACCGCGATCGGGCCCAGGGTGCGCAAGGCGAGGTTGCCGGCCATATTGCGGCGCACAGCCAGGTCTTGCGCGACCTGCACGGTCTGGTTCGAGGTCTGGATCGAGAACACGCGGTAGGTGGTGCTGTTGGCGCGCACATTCGAAAAGCCCAGCACCGCGCGCTGCGGCAGGCGCGCGCGCGAGACGCTGTGGAACATCTGCACGCCGTCGGGCGACCACATCTGCACCACCATGTCGTCGTTGCCGCTGGCGCTGCTCTCGGCTTCCAGGCGCGCGCGCGCCTCGTCGTTCGACAGCGGCGTGCTCGAACGCAGCGACAGCGCCATCTGCTGCATGTGGTAGTCAAAGATCTGGTCGGCGTCGTGCAGCGCCGTGCGGTAGGCGATGGTGGCCTGGGCCACCGCCGCCAGCGTGATCGCCGCGAGCAGGAACCAGAGCAGGCGCCCACGCAGCGAGTGCGTCATTTTCATGCCTTGGGCACCATATAGCCGACGCCGCGCACGTTCTGGATCAGGTCACTGCCCAGTTTCTTGCGCAGGCCGTGGATGTACACTTCGACCGCGTTGCTCGAGACTTCGTCGCGCCAGCTGTACAGTTTTTCTTCCAGCTGCGCCCGCGACAGCACCGCGCCAGGACGCGCCACCAGCGCCTCGAGCACCGCCCATTCACGCGCCGACAGCGACACCTGCGTGCCGTCGACCAGCACTTCGCGGGTGGCGGGATTGATGGTGATGTTACGGTATTCGAAGATCGGCTCGGCGCGCCCGGCGGCGCGGCGCAGCAGCGCGCGGATGCGTGCCAGCAGTTCGTCAAGGTCGTAGGGCTTGAGGACGTAGTCGTCGGCGCCCGCGTCCAGGCCGGCGATGCGCTGTTGTACCGAGTCGCGCGCGGTGGCGACCAGCACCGGGGTGCGGTCCTTGCGCGTACGCATCGAGCGCAGCACTTCAAGGCCATCCTTGCGCGGCAGCCCCAGGTCGAGCAGCACCAGGTCGTAGTTCTGGTTCTGCAGCAGGGCCGTGTCGGCCATTTCGCCGTCCTTGACCCAGTCGACCGCGTAGTGCTCGGCCCTGAGCAGGTCGAGCACCACTTCGCCGATCATCGTATCGTCTTCTACCAGCAGTAGCCGCATGATTTCCTTATTCCTTTAGCCGGCCGGCGGAGGACGCGATTGCGCTTACCCGATCCGCACCGGAATGAAGATTTTGTCACTACCGCGCTGGATCAGCAAGGCCACCGACTTGCTGGCCTTGGACACCATGTCCCTGACCTGCTCGACCGAGTTGACCGGACGGCCGTTGACCGAGATGAGCACATCGCCCGGCTCGACCCCGGCAATCTGCGCGGCGCCCGAGGCATCCTCGATCACCAGGCCGGCCGCGATACCGCTCTGGCGGCGCTCAACGGGCGCCAGCTGACGCAGGGTCAGGCCCAGCTTGGCGGTATTGTCGGCCAGCTCGGCGACTTCTTGCGGCTGGCCGCGGCGCGGCCTGGTGGCGGCGTCGCCCAGGGTGGCATCGACACGCACCAGTTTACCCTCGCGCCAGACATCGAGCGCCACCTTGTCGCCTGGCTTGAACAGGGTCATCATGGCCGGCAGGTCGCCCGAAGACACGATGGTCTTGCCATTGGCGCTGCGGATCACATCGCCCGACTTCAGGCCGGCACGCTCGGCCGGGCCGCCGCGTTCGACGCTCGAGACCAGGGCGCCTTCGACCGATTCGAGCTTGAACGAATCGGCAAAGGCTTGCTCGACCTCTTGCACCTGCACGCCCAGCAAGGCATGCTGCACCTTGCCGGTGGCGACGATCTGGTCCTTGATGCGCACCGCGAGGTCGATCGGGATCGAGAACGACAGGCCCTGGTAGCCTCCGGTCATGCTGTAGATCTGCGAGTTGATGCCAACGACTTCGCCGCGGGTATTGAACAGCGGGCCACCCGAGTTGCCGGGATTGACCGCGACGTCGGTCTGGATGAAGGGCACGGCGGCATCGGCGATCGTGCGGCCGGTGGCGCTGACCACGCCGGCGGTGACGGTGCTTTCAAGGCCGAACGGCGAACCGATCGCCAGCACCCACTCGCCCACCAGCACCGACTGCGATTTGCCGAGCGGCGCCACCGGCAGGTTCTTGGCATCGATCTTGAGAACGGCCACGTCGGTGCGCGGGTCGGAGCCCAGGACCTTGGCGCGGAATTCGCGGCGGTCCTGCAGCTTGACGGTGACTTCGTCGGCGCCTTGCACCACGTGGGCGTTGGTTAGGATGACGCCGTCCGGGCTTACGATGAAGCCCGATCCGGCGCCGAAAACGGGAGCTTCGCGACCGCGCTCTGCGCGCGGATCTTGAAACTGTCGGAAAAATTCGTAGAAGGGATGGCTCGGGTCGAGATTCGGCAAGCCGCCGCGGTTGGCGGCCTTGGTGCCGCCGACGACGCGGATATTGACCACCGCCTTGCCCTGCTGGGCGGCGATGCGGGTGAAATCGGGCAGTGCCACGGTCGACGCGGGCGCGCCGACGGCAGCGGCCGGGGCTGGGGCTGGCGCTGGAGCCGGGGCGGCTGCAACGGCTGGCACATTCGGGGCCGCGGCGTTGGCGACGGCGTTATTGTGATTGACAGCGATGGCACCGACCGCGCCACCGATGACGCCTGCGGCACCCAGGGCCAGCATGAGGCGTTTGGCAGTGATGGCAGTTACGGCGCTTGGGTTCGACATGGTGTGTGCTCCTGGTGAAAATGTGTTGAATCGATGTTGAGGATCGATGGACGTATCTTCGCGCAGCCGCCTTAGATCATGCTTAAGTTGACAAGGACTGGGGCTTAGGGGTTTCTTAAGGATGAGCGGCGAGGTTCTTTTCGTTAGCCCAAAAACGTCGTTCCCGCGGAGGCGGGAACCCAAGTTCTGCCCGCGTTACCTCAACGCTCGCAAATTGGGTTCCCGCCTGCGCGGGAACGACGTGTCCACGCTAAAAACGTGGTGACGCTAACAACGTGGTGACGCTAACGACAGCCGGTGCTTAAGCGGCTTCGCGCTGCTCCAGGGTCTTGACGTTGTCGCCGCTGATGGTACCGGTCGCGTCGCCGATGGCGATCTTGCGTGGCTTCAGGGCTTCGGGCACTTCGCGCACCAGTTCGATGGTGA
>Ga0265797_10012143_pt1 | contig 10620 bp, 12 predicted proteins | sample P2T30metagenome_FD_192433 | JGI IMG/M metagenome (GOLD analysis project Ga0265797, IMG submission 192433) | Plant litter microbial communities from East Loma Ridge, Irvine, California - P2 T30 | ecosystem: Environmental > Terrestrial > Plant litter > Unclassified | place: USA: California... | reverse complement strand
GCCAATGCTGGACAGGCTCTTGTTGTCATTTCTAGAAAGGGAGAGGCCGAGTTGTTGTCAAAGAACCATCTCAGTACAGACCGTGAAGAGACTGCCAGGATTCGACGGGCCGAAGCTTGGGTATCGACGAAGGGTTATATAAATGACGAAAAGGAGATGGACATTTCTCGAGCTTTCGGATATTGGCATCAAGCGCCTGCTGTGAATGCCTCGCCAGAGATTCGCGTTCGACCATTGACGGAAACCGATGAGTTCGTCATTATCGGAAATAGCGCTCTATGGGCTTGCTGCTCTTACCAAACCGCTGTCGATATCGCCCGTACCGAAAGGGACGATCCGATGATGGCCGCTCAAAAGTTACGTGATTTCGCCATTTCGTACGGTGCCGAAGGATCCGTCATGGTCATGGTCGTCAACGTTTCCGACTTGTTCCATGGCAGAGGAGGAGGAAATCGCGCTCGGGGAGTCGGCTCGGGACCACAAATCATGCCTGATCTATCTAATGCCGATGACCACAATTTCATGCGAGCCGTTCGACGACGATATGAAGAGGTTGGAGATCGAACACTTAATCGACTTCAACAAGAGATTGAGCCTCCTCAAGGTCAAATCGCTATTGTCTTCACGGATATTGTCAACTCGACCCATCTATGGGATACAAACGCAAGTATGCCAACTGCCATCAAAATGCACCATAATCTGATGCGACGACAATTACGTTTAGATGGTGGATACGAGGTGAAGACTGAGGGAGATTCATTCATGGTGTCTTTCCAGACTGTCACCGCTGCCATTTTGTGGGCATTCAATTGTCAAATCGGTCTACTACGAGAAGAATGGCCTCGGGAACTACTCGAATGTCCAGATGGAAATGTCGTCCACGACTCGAATGGTAATATCGTCGAAAGAGGTCTACGAGTCAGGATGGGTATTCATTGGGGTGCACCTCAATGTGAACGTGATCCGATCACTAGGCGAATGGATTATTATGGTCCCATGGTCAACCGAGCTGCCAGAATCAATGCTAGTGCCGATGGAGGTCAATTGATGGCTAGTCAGGACGTCATCTATGAGATTGAGCTGTTGAGGGATTACCTCGATAGCCTCGATGATGAGGGATTGACGGATTTGCCCGCTGAGTTGAAAAGAGAGGTCCAGGAGATTAGGCGGGTCGGGATCGAGATCAGGGATATGGGAGAGAGGAAGCTCAAGGGTCTAGAAGGTGAGTAAGACGTATTCGCGCTTCGATGTGGTGCTGATTACTAGTTCCTGAGAAGCTGCACTTGCTATATCCCAAGGCGCTGGTTGGTCGATTGGAGATTTCAAACGATATCAGAGCGAATGTCGAGGTCAACGCTCAGAAATTCCACTCGGCATCCCGATCAATCGATATCGAGCAAGTCAAGGAATTATCGGCCTTAGTCCTACGTCTTGAAGCATTGTCCGCAGCCCAGCATAATCCCCCGGCTGCCCCGCCATCGGATCCTACTTCACCAAAACTGGGATCAGCCCGATTGGCAGTGACCACCTCGTCACAGCAGGTTCCGCAGGTATCGAGACCGCCATCTTTCCTTGGGCCCTGCATTCGGGAGGATATGACGGATGAAGAATTGACATTGATTATTGAGAGTTTGACCACCAGAGCAGAAAATACGATGTCGACCTTGGTATGTTCCCATCTACTAATAAATGGCGAGGCTGACTAGCAGTATTTCAAACATCTTGGAGGATTTTCTTCGGTCCTGGCTGCTCTTGAACAGGCGACAAGGACGGATCCGAGGTTGATCGTTCATGCTCTGGCACTGATGAATGGTGCTCTGTAGACGGCAAGGAGTTTTTAGTGGTTGTATGGTTTCATGAAGGACTTTTGTATTGTATCATAAGAAGTATGATAGCATGTATCTCGCATTTCCGACAATTCACCTACCATCGAACGGAAGTCAGTGTTGAGGCGGCATGCTTGCCTACATATTTTGGCACAGCAGGTATTGGTTCCACACTGAGTCGGATCAGGCATAATGCACTTGTCCACTTACATTCAGACCACAAGCTTTAGGTGTGATACGTTGCATTCGTAATATCATCAAGCTCATCGATTAGAGGTCCAGGAAACCTCTTCGCAGACTTAGGCAGCAGTAGCAGCAGGAACCGCATACTTGGCTCTTGCCATTTTCATCCTCCTCTCACAATCCTCAAGAGTCCGATGGAATCCCATCAGGACCTCATCCAAAACCTCCCTCGTCCCTTTCTCCCCTCTCAGACCCCTCTGCACCTGACTACGTTCCCATTGCTCAATCGCCACTTTTGCTCTCTCTTCCATAGCCGTCCTCTCCTCCCATGTCATCAATGTACTTTTCAATCCCTTTATCTGGCGTGTTGTAGATGTTTGGATCGATTGGTTCAAGTGGACTGATTCTGATAAGTTCTTCAAGTCGGAGACGAGGGATTTGTTTTCAGAAATGATTTCCTGGATGGTATCGGTGACTACTGATGATTCGGGATCGTGGGCTGTTGTGTATGATTCATCAGGATTGACCGGCACGTCGTCTTGTTCGATGGATGACTCTTCAGTGATGATATCCAATGATGGCTCGTCATTGACAGTGATCAGCGGAGTAATGGTTTCAGGCTCGATGGGTCCAAGGACATCAAGGAGACCACTGATAAGTTCGGGTGTGGGTGGTGTCGTAGCGAAATCTTTCCGTATCATCGATAGCTCCTTTGTCTGCTCCTCACTTGCTTTGCCTGTCCTCTCCACCGCCTCGAGGTAGCTTCCCAAAATACCGTCCCTCCCTCTTGTACATGAACTATCGGCAGTATTGGGCTTGCTACGGTTAAGCGAGTGATTGAGGACTGAATCCGTTGGCCCAACTGGTTTAGGTTCGGGCTTGACTTGAGGATCGGGCTCTATTTGCTGTAGTGAATTGACAAAGCGGGCGATATCGTCCACTTGATCTTGTATAGCAGCTATCGCGTCTTCCTCCATCTTGGGCGTAGGTAATCCAGCTCCGTTGATTGAAAATAGTGAATCTCGACTACGATCCCCATCTGTCTCCAAGTCTGGTACAGAATCGCCTTCGTCCTCCACACTGGAACTCATATCCAGACTGTCATCCTGTCCGATTTGATAGAGGGATTGATCTACCTCATCGCCAGAGTCTAAAGCTGATAGACGACCTGGTGAAGCGGTAGCGGTGTAATAAGTTGATGTTGCGGATGTACGAGCTCGGCGGGGTGTTGTATGGTTCCTGGAAGAGCTCTTAGCGAGCTTGACATTCGGTGTAGGTGGTGACGGAGATAGGTAGTGATCATCGCTCCTTTCATTTGGAGCTGCAAGATCGATGTCGTTGTCATTATCGTTATCGTGAAAGTTGTGATCAAGCTCGAGGTCGAGTTCAAGTTCATCTGCCAAATTTATTCCTAATCCAGCATTGAAGGGACCTTCGTCGAAGTGAGGATTCAACTCCATCTCCCCTCCTAGTTCATCCGCAAGACTGATGGCCATTGTTTGTCGTGAAATCGTTATTGTGTGATAGGGCTTTGCGTAAAAAGTATGTCTCGGATGGTATTCTTCAAGGTCGTTCAGTATGGATAGTCGTGTGTTGACAAGCACGAGATCAACAGGTCATGAGAGCAGATCCAATGTTCGTTATGACTGATTGAGACATGAGCTTTGGCCCACATGGAACAAGACAAACAATAGTAAGAAAAGGTGAAACACAAAGGATCATCCGAAAAGTGTCAGTTGATGATCGTCGTCATTTCTAGATACCCCACTCCGTCAAGTGGGGTGATACAGCTAATATTTTGCCTTATGCCATGCAACATGTTTCTTGTTATGCCTATGTAGGATACGAGTAATCTCCTTGCTCAAACTTAACCCTCTTACCCTCTCCCATGCACCTATAAGGTAACATCCAAAGAGCCGCGTTTCCCCTCCCGTCCACCCCATCTGCCTTTTCCAACTCGTAGCTCGCTTGATGCCATCCCCTCGGTTTCCACCTTGATTGTGTCCACAAATCTCTAAACACCACAGTACCCATGCAAAGGGTCGTCATTCCCTCTGCTGCGCCCCTGGCGAAAGATCCCACGGAAACGATGGTGAACGGTTTAGACAGCTGAGCGACCTTTGCGACAGGTAGTTTACGGTGTTGAAGGAATGAGGGTAGTATCTTGGCTTGGCGTGATTCTGGCTGCTCGAGCGAGATGTGGTATTCGGACAGGAATTGACTGCAAGCTGCCGAGAGCGATTTGTGGAATCCAGTCATATTTTGTCGTTGTCTAGGTGTTTCGTCGTCCGAGGATTCAGTGAAAACCTTGACTTTGAGGTTCTTCAGGCAGCCCTCTGTCCCTTGATATCGACTCCCTTCAAAGAAATCTCCTTCTTCGAGACCCAGCATCCGCCTCATCCTCCTCTGCTCCAGTCCCTCCCCTACTACCATATCGCTTCCCAACGCCTCCTTGATATGGGTTACAGCATCTTGCGTTGCCCAAAATTCAACCTCTTCCCCAAGACCATCCAATGTATCGCGTATTTCCTCTATCAACGGTCTCTCGATCTCATCCAAAATTCCTTTGACCAATTCCCTCGAGTTTTGACTTTGCCCTCTCCAGCTTCCAGCTCCCTCATTCCCTTGTCGACCTTCTCGACCTTGTACCAAGAAACCCTCTGGTCTGAAGAATCTTCGTTTCGCTTCCTCCTCATCGGCGGGCAATGGATGATGTAGAAGATCACTACATATACCCAGTAAAGCTGTCGGGTCGAGGTTGATTTTTCTCGCCGGTCTCAGCCTTTTCGTTCTCCATATCGTTGAAGGAAGCTCGAGGGGCGTGTCATCCAAATCCCCGAAAACAAGACTGACGCCTTTATCACGGATAGCTTTAAATGTAGCCGGTATTCGATCATCTTCGTAACCTCCGTCTGGGAACTCTTGCATTCGAGCCAGGCGGATTGTGAGATGCGGGATTGACGCCCCTGGAGGTCTTTCGCATGACTCCATCAGTGCTAGCAGATTATCGACGAGCTCGATAATCGAATTTGTCAACGGAGCCTTGCGGTCGGAAGGGCCAACAGTCTCGTCCACATCCGAATCCGAATCATAATCTGAATTGATGTAAGAATCTTGTTCGCGGAATTCGGCCAAGAGGTTGGAAGGTTTCTTGCTACCCATCAACGTCCATCGCCGAGAAACAACTCAAAGCTTACCTGTAGATCCTGATCCATTCCTGACCACCAGCAGCGATGATATCCACGAACCCCTCATCTTGACCCCTTGCTTTCTCCTTCTCCTTGCCCTTCCTACCCCGTGTCTTGTTCTTGACCCCGTTCGCCTGTCGATCCTCGGCTACACTCTGACTATGCATCATGATCTTGACAGCTGCGACCGGTGCAGGAGCTAGCAATAGCTGCTTGACGAAAGTAATATACCCCAGGACGTTGGGTAATGGATCTTCCTTTGGTGATACTTGCGATTCGAGAGACTGAGATCAGCACCTGTTCTTCGGAAACATATAGACGTACAGCTTCAAGCAGAGTCATTTGGGTGGACATAGATTCGATAAATTTCCTCATGCCTAGAGGATCACCGCTCGTCCATGGTTTATTGCGATTATCGATAACGGGTGGATGAAATCCAAAAAGGTCGGAGCAACTTGGCGTCCCATCCGGCGTTGGAGTTTCGACGATAGGAGCCAGAAGGTCTATGGTCTCCCGTAGCCGTCTGATGGCTTCTTCCAGATGGGGTGTGAAGTCCGTCTCCATTATGGGGATATGAACAAAGATCAGTGAGTAGACGGCTGAAATGACTAGACGAGTTGAAGATGGATCAATAAAGTGGAGGTTGCAGCTGAATCAAGAACTATCATACATACACCCATGCTACAAGTACTATTGACGGGTTGCTATGCGAATGACCGTTGCCCAGAGGCGTATAATACATGTTGTGGACTCCTAATCACCTTCAGCCTAGACTCAAGTATCAATGGTAAACTCCCATCGTCGCTGTCTATTAGCTCGGACCGTCAGGTGGTAGACCAAGTACGTACCTCCATGTATCCGCGGAGAGTATCGTCAAGCAGGATATCATGTCGCTTCTGGACATATGCCTATAATATTAGTCGGTGACGCAATTGAAAACGCAATGACTGACCGATTCATTGGTGATGTCCTGCCGCAGTTTGGCCAGAGATTGGTTCTCAATAGGCTGTTCCAATAGGAAACTGAGATTCTCAACCGCTCTCTCAAGATCCCTCTGATTGTCTTCAAAGAGCTCTGTGGTGTTGTTTCGCTTCAGACTTCTCATCAGATGCTATCCGCAAGGATCGATATAACTTACTAGAAGGCCATACAATACGACCACTTGAGTGTGATTCTTGCCTTGACCACTACGTCGACAGCCTGCTTGGCAAATTGAACCTCGATCCAAGAGAGGTTTCCTGAACTCTGCATCTGCTCCATCTTCTTTTCGGTGTTCTTGTAGAACTCGGCATCCAATTTGGCTGAATTGTCGTGGTTCGCCCACCGATTGAAGAACTTAATTATCAGTATCCAGCTTGTTGGCGAGACTTACGTGTAGGTACCGTTCCAGACTTGCTCGACTTTTCGCTTGGGCATCACGAGCGTTGACTCCCGATTTCTCGTCAAACCGATTACACTGATACCAAGCGTTACCGTGATCTGACCAAGGGCCCATACAGACCCAGCAGAACTCCCATTTACATTTCTTGCATGTCATATGGCTATACTGTCAGCTGCTACTCGCTTTCCATGGAGAGTATGAGCTTACTTGCATCCACCGGCCTTTTCGATGGTTGAGCTACATTTCTCGCATTCCTTGGTATTGGCATTTAACCAATTTGCCGTTTCTGAGTCGTCTGCGCATTTCTTCTCCCACTGCTTGACGACTTTACAGAGAACCGGTCGATGTGTGTCGGCATAACCGCATCCGAAACACAATTGGCGCTCGCATTTACATTCGACAATTGGGACGATTTGATTCAACATCCGTGCGGGAGCTTGGGAGCATTCGATGATATACTCGCAGTTCCTATGAGGGCACCATCGGAGGTTTGAAGCGTCAGAAACGAATGATGCGTTGAGCAGTGTGTGATATCTATCGTCAGGTCTTCGCCTTGACTACCGCAAGAAGTGACTTACTTTTTCGATATATCTGGGCTGACAAATCGGTCAACGATTTCGCCCTTGATGATCCTATCACATCCGCTCTCCATACATTGGATCTTGCTAGACTCCCCATCTTGAGCGACTTTACCAGCCAAATACTCTGTCCAGCAATCTACGCAGAATCGGTGCTCGCAGCCCATGGCCATGGTCTTGGTGTCCATTTCTTCCCGTGGAATCTCACAACAACAGACGGGACATTCGAAAGGACCGCTAGACAGACTGGCCACGGATGGCTTGCTTCGTTTGATGGAGGCTGACGAGCTCGATTTCGCATTTCGAGGTCGTGCGCGTGGCGACTGAGGAAGAGGACGGGTTGATTGGCTTGGAGATGATGGTGGTGATAGACCGGCTTCCTGGAACACGCCAGCTGGATCATTCCAGAATTGCTCTTGCAGCTTCTCCGAGTTCCAGACATAATGACGAAGCAGGATAGCAGCTGTTGATGACTGATGGTCAGCTCGCAAAACTCGCTCATCCATTCGGCTGCGCGTACCGAAACCTCAAGGAGAGTCTGGATGTTGGATACTGCAGTATTCTGCATGTCGACAATCTCCTGCAATGACCGCACTTTGTAGTCGACATCATACGGCTTCTTCTTTGGCGCTTCTGCTTATTAGTAAGCTACTTTGGAGGCTCCTCTCACCTTCGATACCGGGACTGAGTACATCATACGCATCAGGCTCAGACTCGGATTCTACTATGTCAGCCCGTGTGACGTCCATGGTAACAAGGGACTCACCTGGATCCATGCCATCCTGGTCAAAGCCCTCGTCATCATCATACACCAAATCATCATAATCTTCTTCGGACGACATGGTACTATTGTTGGAATTCTCTTGCTTCAATATAGGTTCTGACTGTTTTATATGCTTGTGTTCCCGCTCAGGTGACGATTCTGGCGAGAGAAGGTGCTTGTGCGGGTTTAGTGAATGAGAGGTGGACGGCAGGGTGGCGGAAGCTCCGGAAAGTCGAGGTAGGGTACGGGTCGACTGGATATGTGGCTCAATGGCTCGATACGTAGGGATGCCGACGACGATGCTTGTCACCTAGGGAGCGTGGGTCGTGATATCAAACCAACAATGAGGTGTTTCAGAATACAGTGGATGGCATAGAGCACAAAGCACAGAGGAAGAGAACAGCACCTCCACTTGTCAGTTAGGCGCGACAACATCAGCGCGACAACTCGCGCCTACTGTAATCCTGAAAGTCAGGCATCAATTAGCTACTATGTTGACGTTCCTATACCTCAACTACTTAGCTCAAGCAGGATGGTGGACGCACCCCAAGCCACCGGGTCGACCTATCAGGCATTTTCGAAGGATTTCGCCTCTTATCAAGAGGTCAACGCTCAAGCTGGTCCATCGAAAACAACAGTTCACCTCGACAGTCAACTGCCCCAGGATGCGGTATTGGACGAGGACAGCGGGCTGGTAGGCTCGCTCATGAAATCTCTGGAGAACCAGTGAGCTCAGCGACATGGATCTGCCGCCAGTTAGCTAATTAAGAAGGATACGGTCTAGAGAGAGCTCAGGCTGGGAGGGCGAAGACGCAATGACTGCCGAAGAGAAGGATGCTTTATTGAAGGAACATCGGACCTGGCAGCTCTTCAGAGCGGTATACAGGTAAGCCTATAGACAAGTGTGCTGATCACTATTCTGACCTTCAGTAATCGCTTGAGTAGATCAGATACGACATTCACACCGAGGTCGGCGAGTGATCAACTCGCTCGAAATCCTTATATCGCCCCGGAGGACTTGATGCAGTATATGGTGGACGAGGACGACGAAATGAGTCTCTTTGCCGTCAGCTACTTCTCTTTACGTCTGTGCTCGACTAAATATCTAGACTCTAGTAGACCACCTCCAGTCTCGACCTCTACTCGACGCCTCCCCGCCCCTTGAAGCACGACACGGTTACCTGCCTTCGACCTTACGGCGCACCAGAACTGCAAAAGTCAGCAAACAGCCCGTCCCCTCTTCATTGGATCCCGACTTTACGCTCCGCGATCCACACGGCACCGGTTTAGCAGGCGAAGACCTCACGTATGAATCCCCACTCCTCGAAACACTTTGGGACCTGGTCCGACACGGGGAATTGGACAAAGCTATCGAAGTTTGTGAGCAAGGCGGAGAACCTTGGCGAGCAGCGACGTTGATGGGTGGTCGTCGCTGGAACATGCCTGGTTTGACTACCGATACTCTCGAAGAAATGGGTGGACTAGAAGGGAATAGAAAGAGAGCATTATGGAAGAAATCATGTCGAGCAATGGCCAAGAATCCAACATTGCCAGCAGCAGAGAGGCATCTCTATGCTGCTCTCATCTCGGATTTACCCCACCTGCATCCGGCATTGGAAACATGGGAGGATCTGCTTTGGGCGAATGTGCAGTACAAGATGGAAGCCAGATTAGAGAGGCGGTGGAAGGAATTGGGCGGCTTCTGGCAGGACGAAGACCGATTACTCGGAGAAGACGCCGAATTTGCCGGAGTCTCGATGGGTGGGATGGACGATATCTTTGCCGCCATTGGCGCTGTGCAGAAGAATGAGGTTCAGTAGGTGATTTCTTCGATCTGGGGGACGTGTGACTGATTGAATAGGGCGTCCAAGCGGGATCCATATATTGTCGCTCAGAAGATGATCATCCTCGGACGTACAGATGCTCTTCTCAACCAATTTGTTGACCTCCTCGAGCAGATTCAGGAAACGGTAGCGGAAGAGTGAGCCTTTCCATCCTTGAACAGAACTCCAGGACGGTCTACTGACATCAGACTCGTCGGACCACTGATACGATTCTATGCCCACCTAGTTCTCGCTCTTCGCACGATAGGGGAACCAGTGCCCGATCTGGCCGCTAATTCGATCCTACAGGCCTACCTCAAGGTTTTAGAAATGGAAGGAAGCGATCACCTAGTCGCAGCATATGCGGCATGTCTACGCCAGGGAAGTGGTGAAGAGAGCTACGCTCGATTCTTGAGATGTACGTTCGACGGCCCACAATAGGAGACCGAACTAATCCATAGCAATGGACCCAAATGCTATGCGGGAATCAAGACGACAAGCGCTCATGCGAGCACGTCAACACAATCTGGATGTTGGGGCTATTGCAAAGGAGACTGTACGGATGGTGTTGGAACAAGCTTTCTTGGTGAGATGCTAATAAGCCCGAACCGAGCATACACTGACGGACAGGACATCCCATCTTTGTCGCGCCATCAGCCTGACGTTGCTTCGCTTGCTACAGGTCTAGACGAGCGCGATGTCTTCCTCATCCGATCGGTCGAGTGGTTGACTTTCCTCCCAGAGACTGCCGACGAGGCTCTGATCAAGTCGAATGCAGTCGCTCGATACTTCTTGGGTAAGTTATAGTTGTGCATGAGGCAGCCGGAACTGACACGATAGCTCTCGGACAAGCAGCTGCCGCCCAGAACCTATTCAAG
>Ga0265797_10012141_pt1 | contig 10620 bp, 1 predicted proteins | sample P2T30metagenome_FD_192433 | JGI IMG/M metagenome (GOLD analysis project Ga0265797, IMG submission 192433) | Plant litter microbial communities from East Loma Ridge, Irvine, California - P2 T30 | ecosystem: Environmental > Terrestrial > Plant litter > Unclassified | place: USA: California... | reverse complement strand
CAGAATTCGTCCGCGACTTCTGCTGGCTCAGCCGCAGCCTGCGAAGTTGGTTCTTCAGCGGCTGGAACGATGGTCTGCTCTTCGCCAGGCGCCTCTGTCTTGTCCATTGTGTCGAGAGATTGCGTGATATCTTTTTCTGCAGAGGTTGTTCCCGCGTCGCCGGAAACAGGCTCAGACAAGGAGACGTCCTCGACAGCCGGTGCTGGATCGTGAGAAGTCTCGGTCGAGGATTTCTCATCCTTGGCAAGGTCAGTGGTAGCAATCACGTCTTGTGCAAGGGGCACGGCTGCTTCATCTTGACCTGCCTGTTCGATGGTGGCATCTGTAGCGGGAGTCTTGTCTTGAACAGGGCCCTCGGTAAGCGCTTCAGCATTGAGGATATCAACGCCAGGCTCCTTGGCTTCGGCTGGCATCTCTCGCGCCTGCATTGTCACTGGATCGACCTCAAGCCCTTCTTCCGCGCCCTTCTTCGCGCCCCAAGGCCAAGAGAACCATCCACGAGAAGATGATGCAGCTGCATCCTTCTCGGGCGCTGTTTCGGCTGCGGGATCTACGGAGGTCGATGACTTGTCAACGCTGATGGCATCCATTTCTGCAGCAGGTGCTGCATGCTTGTCGGCAATTGTCTCACTGGACTCGGGGGTGACAGCGCTCTTAGCGACGTCGTTATTGTCTGATGCAACAGGAAGCGTGTTCGAATCGTCGGCTGCGGCTCCAGAGGGTTCAGGAACCGCGGGATCTGATGGAGCAGCGACCTCAGGTTCTGCGATTGGGGTTTGAGCTGGCTCTGGCTCAGCCAATGCATCAGCCTTCTGCTTCTTGCCTTTTTTGGCCTTCTTGCCTTTCTTCGAAGTAGACAAAGATGCCCACTCGTCCTCCGCGAGAGTAGCATCGGCTTCAGCAGGCGCAGCGGTGGTGTCGGACACAGGCTGTGCCGCGGGTGCTTCTCCTTCTTTCGCCATTGCCTCTTCGGTGGCGGCATAGTACTCGGCCGCGGCGCCCTCGGTAGGGACTTCGGGTGTCGGTTCTTGTTCGACAGGAGGGGTTGGGACTGTTTCGTCGGGCGTAGACTGTACCTTCTTGTTCTTCTTGGCTTTCTTGGACTTCTTTGTGGCAGTTGGGGCAAAGAAGTCCTCTGCAGGTTCATCGTGAATAACTGTCGCGGCGTCATCGGGTACTTCTTTAGACGCATCGTCAATAGATGCGTCAGCTGCGGGATTGACTTCGATTTGAAGATCGTCCGAAGTGGCCTGGTCAATCTTGCTCTCCTCCGAGCTACCTGCCTCAGCAGGAGCTGTTGTAGCTTCATCGAACGGCTTGTCTCCCTCCATGGCCATCGCAGCGGCAGCGCCACCTGCCAGCAGAGCTGCAGCAGCAAGACCCTTGTTCTTGCGCTTATCTTTCTTGCTCTTGCGCGCAGATGCACTCGACGACTCATCTACAGCTTGATCGATTCCTAGGCCTTCCGCCGGAACCGCATCTGCGGGTGGTGCGGCCTCGGGTTTGACAGCGCCCTCAGCTTGACGAGCAGCAGCCTCGTGCATTTCCTCGTCCTTCGCAAGATCCTCCCAGGTGTAAAACTGCGGAACCTGTTTGGAGTGCGATTTCGGGGCAATGAAGGAAGTCTGAGGGAAATCGCTCGCCTTGGGGGTAGTCTGGTCGGCAGTGTCCATGATCTCCTCTTCGGTCCTGTACTGGTTGGCTTGGTCCAGATCAATAGTCAAGTTCTTTCTTGCTGAACCTGGAGATTGGTACAAGTCAGGTTGAGGAGACATGTCTTCGGCAGCTGAGTGCCAGTCTTCGCTGCCCTGCACGCTACTAGCGCGGCTGGAGGGCTTGCTGTCAGGGAGATCCGGCAGTTGCTCTTCCACATCCTCGAGTTTCGAGTTACGAGAAACGAGGTAGAGAGGTCTGACTTCACGGAACTCCGAAGAACGCGGGCGTGGCTTTTTGTTAGATCCGGTGGCCGATGCGGGCGAGATGGGAGCAGATTCGACATTGGAGCCAAAGCTAAGCGATCTCTCCTTTGGGTGCGAAGGTGAAGAAGGGATGGGCCTGAATCTCAATGGTACGGCAGTGGAAGACAGTGGTCGCGGTGTCAGGCTTGGTCGCCTAGCGAACTGGTCATGGAACTGTTCTTCAGGATGCTCGATCGCATGGGCGTCAGATAAAGGGGCTGTCGATGCAGGTTCGACAGCACTGTCACCCTGGGCCTCGATTTCAGAGGATTGAGTTGTCTCTGTGGCATCTTTCTTGGGCTCGGTGATCACTGCTTCAGCCACAGAGGAGTCCTTGTTTGCCTCCTCCTCCAAAGAGACAGCTTTCGTCTTGGCAGCCACTGGAGATGCTACAAGCTCTTCTTTGGTAGTCTCTGCTACAGGGCTGGAAGGAGCAGGGCTAGAAGGTGTAGAAGATTTCGCCTGGGCAGCCTTGCCCTTTTTCGCTTTCTTGCCCTTCTTGCCCTTGATCAACAGAGGAGCTTTGGGAGTGGGATCAGTAGAACCGAACCAGTCATCGAAGTCCTCTTCAACGTTGGTCATCGGTCCACCAGTGCGCGCTGGGGTGGCTCCTTCGGCAGGAACAGCCATGGGATCAAGAGCCGGATCAACCATGGCCTCTCGGGGCAAGCTAGGTCGATCAGCAAACTCCTCATCGCCCCAAACGTCCTCGCCATTGTCAGGCTGCGCCGGGGCATCGCCCATCGGATCGCCCCAGATGTCCATGTTCACCCCGCCAGGCACGGCCTCGGTGTAGACAGACCCGGACTTCGGAGCGTCTTGCAGAAGAGGGTCATTGGTCACCGCCTGATCGACTGCGTCAGCAGAAGCAGGTGTGCCGTTGCCCTGCTCTTCCTGTGCGGATGCTGAGATCGCTGAAGTCTGGCTAAGGGGTAGAGGCGGCAGATCCTCTACCCGATCACCTAAAAAAGACTGGTCCCTCTTGTCGCCATCGGATGATTTGCGACTGAACAGCCCAAATATACCGCCTTTCTTTTCCTTCTTGCTCGAAGAGGATGAGGGCTCCGTGGCTGACGAGCGGATTGAGCGAGTGTCGTCGAAGTCCGCTGAGTCCTCGTACACTCCGCTTCGACGTTTCGATTTGCTTGACGTGCGGCGCTCAAGAGCTGGCGCAGCCGTGGCGGCCGAGTGGATCGAGCGGTTGTCGTCGAAGTCTGCTGCGTCCTCATAGACTCCGCTTCGACGTTTGGATTTGCTCTTGCTTGACGCGCGGCGTTCGAGGCCGGGCGCAGATACTGAAGATTTCGCATCGTCAGGAGACATGTTTCGAGGACTGCCCGTTTTCGGGTAGTCATCGTCATAGTATGATGGTCCCCGTCCGCCACGTCCGTAACCGGTGCTCTGCGCATCACCGTTGGTAGATACGGCGTCGCCAAGGTAGTCGTCGAAAGCGACCTCAGATCGAAGCGGTGAGCCAGTGGCTGGCTCGTTAAACCGGCCGCTCTCCCGCTTCTTTTTCTTCTTTGATTTCTTGGTATCACTGCTTTCGAAGTCGTCCGCCGGAAGCTCTTGCGAAGGACTGGAAGTGTCGACGCGAGCGAGATCCCTGTCAGCTGCTGAGAAGTCCTTAGCGTCAGACGAAGACTCATCCCATGCGCCGGGCATGTCGCTTGGGTGTGTGCTCTGCGAGCTTTCGTCAAATGATGAGCCCTTCTTCTTGTTCTTCTTGCTCTTTTTGCCAGTGCTGTAGTCTTCCTCTTCGGACTTGGAAGCCGCATCAGCGATAGCAGCAACTCCAGCAGTAGTCATGACAGCTGCAGCAACATCACCGAAGCCAAAGCTCTTCGCTTCTTTGTCGCGCTTCTTTTGCTCCTTCTTGGAAAGCGGCGGTTCCCACGCAGCGTCAGCCTCAGCATCCCTCGACTGCTCGGCTTCCACGAACTCGTCCACAGGCGCACTAGGCTCTGGATCTTCGAAGGACACACTCTGTCTCTTGCTCTCCTTATCGCGTTTCTTCTTGTCCTTCTTCGAAAGTGGTGGCTCCCATGGCGCATCAGTCGCGGGTTCACGGTCCAACTCAACACCACCAAAGTCATCAACAGCAGGTTTTGGCTCAGGGTCATCGAAGGACTCGCTCAGCTTCTGTGCCTCCTTCTCCTCCTCCCGCTTCTTCTTGTCTTTCTTCGAGAGTGGCGGTTCCCACTCGGGTTCGGCGACAACTTCCTGGCTTGAAATGAGAGGATCGGCATCAAGCTCCCTCGACTGTTCCAGCAGCGGGTCGCTGCGTTCATTCGCGGGTGTGTCCGAAGGTGAGTCGCCCAGAGTCATGCTCAGTCTTTGAGCCTCCTTCTCTCGCTTCTTCTTCTCTTTCTTCGAGAGAGGTGGCTCAAAGGCGGCCTCTGCATCTTGAACCAACGGGTCGATGTCTCGTGATGCGGGTTCTTCGAGAGGGGTGCTGGGCTCTGACGCATCCAGCGCAGAAGCGTTCTTGGCGTCTTTCTCGCGTTTCTTCTTGTCCTTCTTGGATAGAGGCGGCTCCCAAGCAGCTTCCACTTCTGGCTCGCGAGTCTCGGACCAGGGCTCAGTGGGCTCTTCAAGAGGTGTTGCGATCTCAGCCTCTTGGGCGATTGCGCTGGCTTTGGCCTCCTTCTCGCGCTTCTTCTTGTCTTTCTTGGAGAGAGGAGGTTCCCAAGTGCTGTCAGCCTCTGGCTCAACGATTTCAGCTACAGGCTCCGGCTCGAAGTCAGGCACGGAACGTTCGTTGTTGGGAGAGCTGGGCTGGGAGTCTTCCAATAGCAATCCCATCTTGGCAGCTTTCTCGCGCTTCTTCTGCTCTTTCTTCGAAAGCGGAGCTTCCCAGGCGCTTTCAGGCTCAGCTTGGGTGGCTTCGACTGCCGGCTCGGGTTCAGGCTCGACGATTTCGTTAACAGGCGTGCTTGGTTCCGAGTCCTCGAAGTTCGAGCTCTTCTTTCCCTTCTTCTTCTTGTCTTTCTTGCTCAAAGGTTGGAAACTTTCAACCTCCTTGTTCTCTTCGGCGACCGGGTCGATGGCGCGGTCTTGTGGCGCATCCGGCGCGAAGTAAGCATCGACACGAGGCGACTCTGGGGCGGGTGTGTTAGGCTCTGAATCGTCAAATGACATGCCCTTCTTGGACTTCTTCTTCTTGTCCTTCTTGCTCAACGGGGCAGATTCTTCCTCGATGACGGCAGGCTCGGCGGTGATGACAGGCTCGGGTTCACGCTCAGCCTCGACGATAGGGGTTGTGATGGGTTCGTCATCGAATGTCGAGCTCTGCTTCTTTCCCTTCTTCTTTTTATCCTTCTTGCTGGTCGGGGCTGCAAAGTCATCCTGTGGCGCATCGAAAGGTACTGATCGCGACGCAGAGACGTCCTGAATCACTTCTTCCAGAGGCGTCACAGGTTCGCTCTCAATCACGCTCTCACGCTTGCCAGCCTTGTCCCGCTTCTTCTTGTCCTTCTTGGAGAGCGGTGGCTCCCAGGCAGCCTCCTGTGTGTCAGCTGTGTCGGGGTGTTGCTGGTCGCGATACACAGAGTCTTCGAAGCCACCAGGCATGTGTCTGGTGGTCTCATTTGAGTCGGGCGCCACATCAGCAGCGCTCTTGGAGCCAATGTTATCCTCTGGAAGGTCGGCCAAAGGAGATGGAGGAGCACTTCTGTCGCCCTTGGTGGACCCAGCAGTGCTGTGAGGCGGTGTCGGTGCAATGACGTTGAGCTTAGGAACATTCTGGTGCACGACGGGAGCTTTGCCATATCTTCCAAAGTCGTTGCCGTAGATGTGGCGGGCTTCGCCTCCGGTAGTCTGGTAGACATCGACCTCGTTGTCGCCATAGGGGTCAGCGACCCTCTCTTTGCCTTCAGCTTCCTTCTCAAGCAACTCTTTGGGCATGAAAAAGTCCTTTTGCGATTGAGCCGGCATGTTGTAGTAGTCCTCACGCTCGTGGGTAAGCTCTTCCAGCTTCTCGTTGGAGAGCTCTTCGTAGCGGCGGAAGTCGGCTGGGCTGTGTCTGCGTTTGAAGAAGTCTGGGTCGGCCAGATCGTCGTCCGTAATTGGGGCGCCAGAGTGCTCGTTTGTCGGCTCGAAGGTTTGAGTGCTGTATGCAGTGTCACGCGATCTAGGCTCATCTCGTGCTTCTTCGTGGCCTTGCTTGTGCAATGCGCCATCGAGGACAGCTCCAGCAAGTGCGCCAGCCACACCAGCTGCTACAGGGCCCTTCCACGAAGTGGCTGAATCCTGCGAGCGCTCGTTGGTAGATTTGTCCTTCTTCTTGCGCGACTTCTCTTCCCTTTCCCTTTGCTTTCGCTCAAGCTCTTCGCGGATCTGGCGATCATTAAATCTCTGCCTTTCCTCTTCTTCCGCTTGACGCGCCTCTTCAGCGCGGCGTCGAGCTTCCTCTGCATTTCTGGCTTGCTCGCGTCTGTATGCCTCTTCACGCTGGTTTGCTTCGACTTGGCGTTGGTGCTCGCGTTCTTCCTCTTCCTGCTGCCTGCGCTTGCGCTCAGCGAGAGCACGCTTCTCGTCTTCCTCTCGGGCAAAGCGCTCAGCCTCTTCTTTGAGGGCTCTCGTGCGATCTGCCCTGCGACGTTCAGCATCTTCTCTCGCGCGCTCCTCGCGAATCTCGCGGTCAAACTTTTCTTGCTGTTCGCCGTTGAGGCCAAAGCGAACATTTCCAGGGCTACCCTTGCGGTTCTGGCTTGCAATGATTCCTGCAGTAGCAACAGCAGCGCCACCAATGAACGCAGCGTCTCCCATGAAGCTGCCTCTGCTGCTGCGGGTAGGGCTCGAAACGCTTCTTCGCATGGGTGGCTTGCCGGATGGACCAGCAGTAGGCCTGAGAGGGTCTTCTGGCGACGCCTGAGTGAATGACGGCTGGAAAGGAGTAATAGGCTGAGGTTGTTGAAGAGGCGGGTCTTCAAAGGCACCAGGCATCGAAGGATGCCTTGAACTTACATCAGACAAGGGCTGTGGCTCGATGTATTGCATGGGAGCCTGTGAAGTAGAAGCGCTATCCGGCAGCCCAACATCGCTGGGTACGCGCCTTCCGTAAGCATCGTAGAGAGCTCCAGCAGCCATGCCGGCAGCCACAGGGCCTGCAACGGGGATGTTTGACATCGAGTGTTGTCTTTGATCCTGCGAATGGGTGGGAGTTGCCTGCTTCTTCTGCTTCTTCTCCTTTTTGCTGCCCCAACGCCAACCCCATGCGCTCAAGCCATCATTGGAAGAGGATGATGAGCCCACGCTGTCCATGCTAGGACGACTGGAAAGTCTCCTTCGACCATTGCCATCGTCGAATGCAAGGCCAGACTCGTCACTCGATTCCCCGGAAGGCAGCTCGTCTACCCACTCGCCTTCGTCGCTGGGTGGCCCAGACTTGCGTCCATCAGGACCATACTGACTCACTCTGACATTTCTCCTCGCACCCAATTCGGGTCGGGGGCCGGGCTTTGGTGACTTCGAAAGCTTTTGGGCGGCAGTCAAAGCAGCAGCTGTCGCACCGATTCCGAGAAGAGTAGCTTTGAGCTTTTCATCAGAAGACTTTTTCGACACCTTGCGCTTGCCGCTTGACTTTCGTGAGAGGTTTGAACCGTTAATATCACCAAATGCCATACCAGATTCGGAAGAAGAGGCAGAGCCGTTGCTGAAATTAAAGAAACCTCCCTTCTCCTTCCTCCTCTGCTGTTCCTTTCTGCTGTCCTGATAGGATCCAAATGGAGACCTCCTTCCACTACGACGAGACCTAGGCTCCGAGAATCCGAAAATCTCACCCAATCCAGGACTGTGGCTCCTCGAGCTCGAACGGCTACGGTATCGGCGCTCACCATGGCGCAGGGATACCTGATCCGGTGAGCTTCGTCGGCGATGTCTTGAGGTAGCGGCTGCACCAGCGGCGCCGAGAGCAGCACCGCCGGCGGCGGAGCCTATCCAGTTTGACTTACGACCAGTTGATCCAGACCTTGAGCGGTGTACCTTGCGGTTCTCGACCCTTCCATCTTTGGTGCGGACAGTAATGAACTCATCGTGCCTGTCGCTGCTGATACGACCTCTGGACGTCCTTCGCCTCGTCGATTCGATTGAAGATTGCGAGCCACGACGTCTGATGGCGGAGCTGGCGCGGTGTCCAGACTTGACGCTGTAGGTGTCGTCGAAGTTCTTGCGGTCGTTGAACATTGCCGCGCCGGCTGTGGCAGCACCGGCAACTGCGAGACCACCTGCCATGTATCCTGCATTGGAGCTACTCTTGCGATCAGACGAGTAGTATCGATTCTCCTTCTGCACCTTCGAGTTCGTGCGTCGAAGAGACTCATCACTCCTGCGTCTCTGCATACGCTCCAGAGAACGCCTGCGCAGAGTCTCGAATGAGTCCTTCTTCTTTGGGTGATAATGATGTTTCCTGGGTCCGCCATAAGGCGAAGAACGAGGGTCGAAGCAGTGTTTACAGACACCGATGTACTCAGTGTACTCTTCCATCTTTGCGACATCCTCAGGGCTGGAGAGTAGGTTCAAGAATCCGTCCTTGAGTCGTGAGATCGGTCCCTTGTGCTCATGGTGGTGTTGCATGCCCATTGACACTGAATTGGGAGCTGACTGATAGTGTGGTCCGGGTCTTTCGGGGGTGAAGGGAGCTTGGGGCCCGTACTGAGAGTGAGATGCGCCATAACGAGAGGAGTTGCCGTTGTAGTGAGTGTGCTGAGTGTGTTCGGTATACTGGGTATGTTGATGGTGTTCACTTTGTTGGCTGTATTGATTGTGCTGATTGTGCTGACTCACTCCGTACGCGGCCAGACCAGCTGCAGCTGCGCCAGCTGCGATGTATTTACCTGTGTTGTTGTTAGTCTGGGAAGAAGGGTACGTACCTGACTGAGCAGGGACTGAAGGAGGCAGCTCGGATGATGCGTAGTAAGAGCTCGCTGCGCCAGCGGTTGGCGGAGGCTCGGAGTTGTAACGGATGGGTCTAGGTGGTTGACCAGACATGGTAGACTGAGGTAGACCAGAGATGACGGAGGGTGGCATGGCAGAGAACTCGGAAGGCGGCATAGCAGAGAATTCGGACGGAGGCATAGCAGAGTACTCAGATGGAGGCATGACAGAGAACTCGGAGGGAGCTGGGCGGCTGTTTGCGTAGTCGTTGTGCGAGAGCGAGCTCGGTTCGTACTGAGTGGAAGCACGTGCTTGCATGTGATGGTTGGCGGCTGGTGGCGATACCGCTCTGCTTGACTTTTTAGAGCTGGAGTACGCACCAGCGATTGCAGCTGCTGGAATGATGGAACTCTCAGCTGGAGGCGAAATGCCTCTGCTAGACTTCTTGGATGGTTTCACAGAGCTGGAGCTAGAGCTCGACTGCTTTGTTGACTTTCCAGGCTTGGTAGGCTTCGTACTCCCCGAGGGCGCCGCCACGGAGCTCGAACCGGTGATGTTGGGTGTGAACGCCCGCTCGCCAGGCTGATGTTTGACGCTCTGGCCCTTGTCTTGATAGTAGTCGGCTGCTGCGCCATGCGGGTTTGGCTCGAAGTCTGACTTGGTATAGGTGCTTGGGTTCTGTCCTAGGAATTGATTCGGAACATGCGAGTCAAGCGCACCGCTCATTGTGTGCTCGTCGAAACGCACTGTAGACGGGTTGTTCACAGACGGGTATTGATCGATGCTGAAAGTTGACGGCATCACCGAAACCGCATCCGCATTGTCCACGATCTCAGACACTCTCGATTTTCCATTCGGCCTCTCGGTGCGCGAACTCCTCTCATCCTTCCTCTTGCGGTCTCTGTCCTCTCTCTCGCGAGACCTGCTCCTCTCACTTCGACCGCTACTCTTCCTGGTCCAACCGTCTCTTTCGCGCGACCTGCTCCTCTCACTGCGCCCACTGCTCTTCTTGGGCTTGCTGTCTCTCTCGCGCGACCGGCTCCTCTCGCTGCGCCCGCTGCTCTTTCTCCTCCTCCTCCTCTCGCGGCTGTCCGATCGCTTGTGCTCGCTTCTCCTCTCGCTCTTCAAATCGGCCTCGTCCTCCCAAATATCGTCATCGTCATCATTGGCATTAAACGCATTGACCGCGCTTTCCGTCAGTCGTGGAATCGGCGCAGAGCCGTAGGACACGCCGGATTCGTGGCGCGAGTGGCGCTTCCTGTCCCTGTCTCTGTCGCCGTCTGTCCGGCGCGAAGTCGAAGACACCATGGACTTGTCGTCGTTGCTGCTGCGGCGGTGACGGCGGCGGCGCGACGCAGTGGATGCGGTGTCGTCCACGCCTACAGTGCTGCCGCCACGCTCGCTGCGGCCTCCAAAGGCTGCCTTCCACATTTTCGCGGATGGTCGGAGTGCTGTTTGGGGGTATCAAGGGTCGTGCTTGGGTCGTGTCGGCGTGTTGTGGTGTGTCAATAAACAGTCGCGCAGGTGCGAATATCCCACAAATGTCGTCTGGTCGTGTGTTCTGGTGCGGTATTATGGTTCCGGGGTCGTACAAAGGTGGCTGTCGCCACAGTTGGTTGGCTATATGATCGTGTGGCTCGAGGGGAGCCGTGGTGGTATGCAGGTCGTCTCGTCTCGTCGCAGTACAGATGGGATGTATGTTGTTGCTATGAGGCTATACAATGCTGATTACAAGGCAACGGGTGTACAACACGAAGAATAATGCAGAGCGGCTCGTGGCGCACTC
>Ga0265797_10012140_pt1 | contig 10622 bp, 7 predicted proteins | sample P2T30metagenome_FD_192433 | JGI IMG/M metagenome (GOLD analysis project Ga0265797, IMG submission 192433) | Plant litter microbial communities from East Loma Ridge, Irvine, California - P2 T30 | ecosystem: Environmental > Terrestrial > Plant litter > Unclassified | place: USA: California... | reverse complement strand
CTGCTGCTCTGTGTAACATGTTTCGCACTGCGATTCTCGGATGATGTGACCGTCTCAAAATGCTAACAAACCACATATCACTGGCGCCTCGACCACTCCTGCGTAGAGAGCGCTATCTGCGGGATAAACCATCCCGTGCCGGTGAGCGCCCACAACGAAAGGTCCAAAATTTCTCGACGCGAACTTCTCCTTCTGCTCCTCACCACCACCACGCAAGTCGCCGACGTAGTCGGTGACGCCCATATTCCAGCGCTTCACTAACTGGAGCGCCCAACAGCCGACGAGTCTCCCTAAGTGGAACCACTCAAGGCCTCCGCCACTTTCACTGGTTGAAAGCGCGCTCAGCGAGTCTGCCATCGCACAACTCGAACACACCGTCTTAGAGTCTGCGACTGTCTGCTACAGCGCAACTCAAGAAGATGGTCTCCATGTCTCGCAGAAGAGCAGGGTGTCCCACGAGTCTCGATCACGCCAGCACGGGTGATTGCGACTCGGCTCACGATTTTCTCATCTCGCAAAAGAGCAGGGTTATCTACGAGTCTCAATCACGTCGACACGGGTGGTTTGGACTCGGCTCACACGGCCTCCACGTCTCCGCAAAGAGAGCAAAGAGAGAGCCCACGAGTCTCGATCACGCCGACCCGCGTGGTGACAGCATACTCGGCGCCATACGATCATTCCGGCTTGCACAAAAGGAGCAGAATAATCCACGGATCTCAATCACCTATTCACCTTGACTCTTCTGACAGTGATCCGGATCAACGCGTGATTTCCCTGCCCGCCCGAAAAGAGCACGCAGGACGTTCCTCACCTCCATGGCACGAATGCCACCCTCGAGACTTTTCCCTTCGGGTAGTCTCTCACCGACCAACCTTAACGACAAGCGCCGCCAATGGCGCTGATACCACCACATCAACAATAGCCCACTCACACAATGAGCGGCCAACACGGCAGAGGGCCAGGGCAAACCTCTATAAAAACCCACCCCAGCGAATAGATCCACACCTCGACGCGGTGCTGGGGCGAAACGGGCTCCTCGAGCGAGCGAGAGAGAGAGAGCCTGGCCAAGATGGATCCAGCAACAGGAGGAATATCAAGGTGAGCAGTCTCGGCGGAGAACATGAACAACGAAAGCAGCTGGGAAGTGGCACGTATTTTGCAGGAGTAGGAGAAGTGCAGACATCTGCAGTTGCTTTAAGCTAAAGTAGGAGAGAGTATCTGAGCTGTAATGTAGAAGTGTAATCGATCGACCCGTCGAAGCTTCCTTGCCTGCCGTCCATCCATCGTTCCATCGTGAAACCTAGGCGGTCGAAGCCGCTTAAAGGAGAAAAAAGTAACCCGGGAATTCAACCCGTACTCAAGAGCAATCAAAAAGGCGAAATCTCATACACCAGTCCACTCGTACATCAATCCTCCAACCCCCAATTCTTCTAAACCTCGCCCCAGCCTCCGATGGCGCTCTCTCCATAACCGCTACCGCTCGCCACGATGCTGCCAGTAGCGCTGTGGCCGAGATCCCAGTAGTGCCTCGAACTGGCGGCGTCTCTGCTGCGGCGGCTCCTCTTTGTGCTCTGCGATGCACAGCTGCTGCCTCCGGTGGCGCGCTTCTGCGTTTGATGTCTGCGGATAAGAGAGTCGCGGCGCTTGTTCTGTGTTGCTGCGCGCTCGGCGGCGCGAGAGACGAGTGGGTGTTGACGACGAATTTGCTCGGCACGACGTTGGGATTCTGTTGAAGTTGCCCAAGAAGCAGGGAGTGGGCCGGCTGCTGCTGCGGGTTGAGGCTGAGCGGCGGTAGAGTCGGATGCGAAGCGGCGGCGAAGGTAAGAGAAGATCATGCCGACGTCGATGTCGCGCTCCCAGTACTCACGCTCCTGCTTTGTGCGGGTGGCTTCGGCGCTGGACAGTTGAACAGGTTCTTCTTCGATACCCCAGAGAGAGGTGTCGGGCTCGGATGATAGGTGGTGCTGCGGCATGGTAGGTTCGAAGAGAGATTCGGAGGAGGGTTTGTCAGAATCGCGGGTGCTCAGCTTGCGACGTTGTTGGCGGAGGCTAGGTTGTCTGGCGGTTTGGTTCGGTAGAGGTAGTCCGGCGTAGTCGTGTGGCGTTTGCTGCATTTGTTTGTACGTGCTGAAAGCACCTTCATGCTCGGACAGTTGATGTACGAGCACACCCAGCTCCTTTGCAATGCGCTCCATGAGCTTGCCCTCCCACGAATGATCGTGGTCTCGGAAGGTGACTCTCGATTCCGCCGTCGCCGCTGCTGCGAGTGGCGAAAGTTGAATGGGAGTCAGAGTAGGTGTTGGCAAATCTGCAAGCTCCTCACCAAAGATGACCGAAAGCGTTTTCTCGTCAAGACCGATAAGATCCTGAATCACTCTTCGCGTGATTCTCTGCCACCAAGATTCGCTGGGTTCCTGCTCGGCGTCCTTGACCATCTCCGGCTCCTCATAGATAGTGGGCTCCTCCCCTTGAACCGACTGAATTGCAACGCTTTCGGGTATCGTAGACTCCTCCGTGACTCGCGATATGGCACTCATCTTGCTCATTCGCCTCTGTCTCCGCCTCGTCTCCCTCTCGATCTCGTCGACGACTGCCTTGCTCTGCTCCAACCTCCACTTCTCAATCCTTGCCATCTTCTCGTCCGCAGGGTCCAGCTCTTGAATTTCCTCAACCTCATCGATCCTCTTTTGCAGACTGCTTCGTCTCCTGACATGCCTCCGACGGTGAGGGTTGTGCCTCTCGAATTGCCAGAGTTGTTCCTGCAGACCTGCTGAAGAGGTGAAAGTCCCTAGTCCATCGTGCGTCGGTAGCAGTGTCCCACCAGATTGATCCATATGGTACGGTGTTGAGGAGAAAGGGTCGTGTGAGAAAGCGCGCAGTCCATCGTCCAGGCTGTCCAGCTCTCCTCCATCATCCTCCGCCTCCGTTCCCAGACATGTTCCTTCACCCTCTTCGGTGGTACTCGCGATAGGTTGTGATCGTACGTGGGTCTCTAATGAACCGAGGTCAGACAGGTATGTGGCTGTCCGTGGCGTTTGTGATGTGTGTGAAGCGGTATCCTCGTTCTGCGCCGGCGCAAACAGTATCCAATCCTGAGACTCAATCGTCCTCTTCCTCTCCAGTGGCTGAGTGTCGTTGACCGGCTTGGACACTGAGGTCTTCCGCGCCGCCTGCGGTCGCTGTTGGGGTTGCTGGAATGCCATGAGAGCGGTCGATGTCTCGAAGGGCGGTCTATCGAATCAGAGGTAGTTGTAGAAAGACCAGTGTCAAGGTGAGATGGTCGTGTGGTGTAGCTCGTCACGCGCAAATGTCTTCACCGTTGTACCGTGTCGGAGATGCGTGTCACACGACAGGGTATATGGTGGCGAGGTTGTTTAGGTAGGTAGGCAAGGAAGCGAGCGAGGTCGGGCGAGGTCGATAGGTCGTGATGATGGTATGGCGGTAATGAGCAGGGTTGAGAGGACCCGCCTTGTCGGCGAATGGACCAGCCTTGAGGGCAGAGAGGGAGAAGGAGTCAGTGATGTCTGGATCACGAGGATAGCGCGCAAGGCGAGGCGGTGGATTACGGGCCTTCTGACGAGCTAGCGGGAGTTGCAAGTCCTCCTGCAAGTTGAACGTGGGGTACAAGTTTGGAGGTACCTGTTAGCCTGTCACTCGTGTCGCCATAGATAAGGATGATGATACCAGAGCTACGTATACTCCCTACTCCCGCATATCCTCCTGGTGATGCAGAAGCGCGTATGCAAGTGATGGAAGTGCTGTGTCTCTCAACCGCAGCACACATATGCATACCAATAATGCAGCCTTACATCTCCCATCTCTACCTACTATCACACCACCACCTCCGGTCTTTCGGAGAGGTATTCCGCAATCCTTCCAAGCTTCCATACGATAAGAAGATCCGCGCTAAGATCGCACCAGCGACGGCACGGCACATCGGCGGTGACGTTGGTGGTGGTGGTGATCCGATTTGCCCTCAACTGCTGGTTAAACAGAGGATCCATATCGGCAACACTCTGGCATCCAAAATTCTGACACATTACCGCCGTTGACGAAGCGAACTCAAAGGGGTTCCGTCACAGCGACACAAAGCGACTCCCGCCAACTTGTCCGTTCCCAAAAAAGAAAATTTTCATTCTCGTTCACGGCGAACCTAATCCAGATGAGATCTTTCCGGCCCGGAATCATGTCGTGTCAGCATCGTCACTCGTGAAACGGACTTCATGCAGGAGATGTGGCTTGAGTGGTCCCAACGTGATAAGCAACTGGAGCATTGGACTCTACATCTGGGGTGCGTCAGGCAAGTACATGTATACATCAGATACCTGCACTTGAGTCAGCCGAGAAGTAGCTGAGAAATCTGCGAGTCTCGCTATCTACTGTACTTCCTTCGTGGTTGGCTAGTTTCGTGGTAGCATAAGAGAAACCAAGTTCCGACATCGCTCTACTTCTTCAAAACCTTCTCACGGTACGACTTCCAGCCCATCTCGTCGAGTTTCGCATCCTTTGCCATAACCTCATCCTCGGAATCGCGTGTGTATTTTTCAACGCGTTGTCTGATCGCAGCATCACTGCAGCCGAGGATCCTCGCGGCGAGCAGAGCAGCGTTTGTGCTGTTGTTGATGCTGACAGTTGCGACAGGGACTCCCTTGGGCATGTTGCAGATGCTCAACAGGCTGTCCATGCCGTCGCCAATCGTGGGCTTCACAGGAACTCCAATCACCGGGAGAGGTGTGTGAGCTGCTGCCATACCGGGGAGGTGAGCGGCACCACCAGCTGCGGCAATGATGGTCTTGATGCCGTTGTCTGCAGCGGAAGAGGCAAACTCAGCCATCCAGGTAGGAGTACGATGAGCGGATGTAATGCGGGTCGTGTAGGGGATTGCTAGTTTGTCAAGAATCTCGAGACCTGGGCCAAGCACTGGGAGGTCGGAGTCGGATCCCATGACAATAGCGACAAGAGGCTGCTCCTCGATCTCTCTTGCGGGAGTGTCGGATGACTTTTCCTTGCCCTGGTCCATGAAGTCGACGAGAGGTTGGATCTGCTTCTCTGCTTCTGCCATCGTAGGAGCGGTGATTGTGACGTGGCCCATCTTTCTACCCTTGCGAGCTTCACCCTTTCCGTAGAGGTGGACGCCCTCGCCACCAAAGAGCTCTAAAGCTTTCTTTGCGGCCTGCATGTGAGAGTCGGGCGCTTCGCCGCCGAGAATGTTCAGCATAATGGAAGGCTCGCGCAGTCTCAGGTTCTTCTGAGTGATGGGCAGGTCAAGGATAGCCCTCAGGTGAGAGTCGTACTGCGATAGTGGGCATGCTTCGATCGTGTAGTGTCCAGAGTTGTGTGGCCGGGGTGCAATTTCGTTGATGAGAAGAGTGTTGTCTTGCTGCAGGAACATCTCAACACCAAAGACACCCTTGCCCCAGAAGCAGTCGACTGCCTTACGTGCAAGCGCTTGCGCTTTCTCGTTGATGTCTTTCGACACACCTCGCGCCGGCGAGTAAGTAAGTTTGCAGATGCTGTTTTCGTGGACAGTCTCTACAGTAGGGTAGGACAGTACGCCGTCCTTGGTCTTGACAACCATGACTGCAAGCTCCATCTTGAAGTGGGACCACTTTTCGGCGTAGAGGTCCTTGTTGGCACCGAGAGCCTTAAGTGCAGCATCAAAGTCGGCCTCCGATTTCACTGGGAAGTTGCCCTTGCCATCGTAAGCTTCTCTGCGTGATTTCAGCATCAAGGGCAGACCGAGTGTCTGTGCGGCTTTGGCGAGTTCATCCTTGGTGGCGGATGATAGAGGGACAGATTGCGCCGTTTCGACCTCGTATTTCTTAAGGTGTTCCTTCTGAAGGTACTTGTCTTGGATGGCACGAATGGTTTTCCAGCTAGGCTGAACATCTGTAGTCGCAGAGATCTGTTCCAGAAATTCTGTGTTGACGTGCTCGATTTCGACAGTGACTACATCAGATTTGGCAGCCAGTTTTTGGATGGCCTCAGAATCCTTGAAGGAGCCTTCGACATGGCCGTCGTGGTTTGTAATTTGTTTAGCGGACGAGCCAGCGGCGTCGAGAAAGTTGACCTGGACGTTCAGACGATTGGCGGCTTCTGCCAGCATGCGGCCCAGTTGGCCGCCACCAAGAACACCGACTGTCTTCTCCATGTTTTCTTTGATAGATATCCGCAGGCGCAGAGAGTGTGTACGTGTCTGTTTATCGAGAGAAGTGGTAATGTTGGCAAGGCAAATGTTCGGAGCAAGTGCAGTCAAACTTTAAGCTTTGCGCACCCAATGACTGTGAAAGTTTAAACTACACTTCATCACCACGCCACTACCAATGGTAAGGTACTTCAGCTTGTACTGAGGCAACACATTTGTAGAGATCATATCATGTATTATATCATTACATCAATCGTCGGCAAATATGAGTGACACTGTCGTGTCGCATCACAATTTTGTCCACTCGCTGGGGATCGATGTTCGAATTTTTCAGACAGACGTTCAGCGCTGCGAAAGAACCTCAATTTTTTGAGCGGTCCATTTACACATTAAGGTAGGAACAAGCTGCCCCTGTCATTCCCTATCTTTATGTTGATTTAACATTAGCTGGAAGATTACAATACACGAGTGAGCCGTTTTTGAGATTGAACTGTCATCACAGATATCACTACAATGTAGAGAGCGCAGAAAAGAGCCGTGAAGCTGATTGCGAATTTGTGGACGACACAGCTGAACATGCATGAGCAGCGTCATGTTCTGCTTTTTCATTCGAGGTTGAGAAATCAAGCAAGCATTTTTATCGGACTCCTCCAAATCCTCCAAGCAACGCCGTGTGCTTCGCTGTGCACTGATATCCGTCGCAAAGCAGACCCAAGGTTCTTTGCCTCTTCCGATAATGCAGACCAGCAGCGGAAAAGCCACATGGCCATGCTCGATTCTCTTGTCCTCGTGTAGTATTTCTTCAAGGTGCTTACACCTTGAAACCCTTGGAGCGTCTGCGACCACGGGCACGCTCGAACTTGCGACCCTTGGACTGGACGAAGGGCTTCTTGTCGGTGTGGGGACCAAAGCCGAAGTGCTTGTTGGCCTCACGGGAGTTCTTGGGGCCACGGATGAGGATGACGTTGGCACCAGTCGGGGCGCGGAGGGCGAGCTGGTCGAAGGTCAAGCACTCACCACCGGCGGCAGTGATGCGGGCACGAGCGGCGGCAGTGAAGCCGAGGGCGCAGATGCTGAGCTTGGGGCACTCGACCATGCGGGTGTCGTCGGTGACCTTGGCGACGGTGGCCATGATCTTGCCCTCGTACTCCTTGTTGGAGGAGGGCCTCTTGTTCAGAGAAGCGATCTTGGACAGAGAGACCGGGGCGCCTGTTTGGGTATTAGTAGAGCTCAAAACGCAGCGTTAACCACTTGCTCTAGGGTCTAGGGAGACTTAAGATGCATCTTTGACATCCTCAAGCGGCGCAGCACGACCTGGTTGAAAGCAGAGTCGGTACGGCGGGCAAGGAAGCTGTAGAGCTGGGAGGTGTCAGAATTCGCCAAAATCTCGTTTCCAGATCTTTCACAGCATGTATACCTTGTGAAGCAGCAATTTGTAGCTGTTCTCGCTCTTGGGCGCCTTGCGGTGACCATTGCTGTACGTTGTATAAGTGTTTGATCTTCCCAAATGCGTTTTGCGCTCGGTTTCTCACGTCTTATGTTTATGATCTGCGGAAAGTTAGCTACATGACTCCCTAGTACTCAAGAGGACCTGATTTTACCAGTTATATCAATCCCCATGGCTCCGGTATTGTCCTGGTATTGTCCGGGTGCTGGTCGGTGTCGGTATCGCGGGTCGCTGGTCGCCTGGGCGAAGTAAGTGAAGTGTAGGAAATTCTGTGGAGGAAGGTGCGATTTCTGCCAAGCGCGGAGGAGCCGGCCGAGTGATCTCCAGCTTGACAAAGTGATGCATGGATGCCTGACTTCAAATAAGGCCTCCCAGATTTTTTCTCTACCAAAACTCTGTGCCAGAACAACGCTTAATTTCCAATGTCCTTTGGTATTCGTTCAGTGGTGAGTTCATTGAGGAGCATTCAACTTGCCTGTCTTGTCTGCTTGACGACTCGTCACCGTAGCTGATGAAGTACACTATTGCTGGCCCATTCGTTCAAAATCTGATATTCGTCAATGTTTTGTTGGAGACATTAGACATTTCCTGTCGCAAGGTACCTTCACCCGGTGGAAAAAGGTCTCGGGGTCGACGTTCTTGACAATCGCAAATATCGAGAAGTCTAGACAGGTACCATACACGGTATGTTTCAAGTCAACTCATATGTATACTAGAGAATACAATCCTGGCATTTGTGTTACATCAATGTCTGCCTGTGTTCTCCATCTCACAAATCTGCGAAGGTTGCCGAAATGGCTAGGTATATACCCAACGGCACCAGGCAGCTGCCGTCTCTCTCTCCGACTCCGAACGCCAGCGAGATGCAACAAGCAACTTTGGATGTTCGAGCTCAACCTGTCAACATTTAATCCTCCGATTACCCACATGACAACGCATTCGAGTCAGATCACAACTCCCACACAGCAAACAGCCAGACTGTATCTTTTCAAAACAAGTCCTAACAGTAACAAGACACATGCTCCTAATTGCCTCAAGACAACTCTCATCATATGTCAGGTCGTTCGTGATACATGTTGACCGACTTCTGATCACTACGTGTAACTTGTACCAGAATAAGCCCCAATTGCACATAGTCTACTGCCGATTCGAGGATTCCATTGGAGAAGAACCATATGGATTGAGATGACCATGTGATATCAGATGTCTAGAAGATCGTGTGGGAACATGGTTCAAAGTAGATATACACGTCTATCAACAATTCGACGCAAACACTCAACAAGCTACAAAGGCTCATCTGCGTACGCTTCTGGCATTGCCTCCCGCTCTGCATGCGCCTCATATGCAGCCCGTTCTTCCTCCTCGATCCTGACAGCCCATAGCGCTGAGCCAGCTGCAGACGTGAGAAGGAATAACATACTCAGCACCGGCACGAGCTGCAGTACCATATAGACGGTGCCAAACCACATGTATTCGTACTTTCTCTTCTTCCTCTGAGTGAAAGCCTTGCGGTCCTGTTTTGTAAATCCTTTCAGGGCAAAGTATCGCCAGTTCAAAAGTGGTCCCGCGCGGTAGCCGGTCAATAGAAGGAACAGCGGTACGCCGACGAAGGGAATGAAGTTGAGTGGCAGGAAGATCATAAGCTCGATCAGCTGTCGAATTGAGAATGGGGCGAAGACGGCACCCTTCTCGCGCGAGCCCAGCCTCTTCACCGGATCGCTCTCATCATAGTCTTCAGCCACGACTCGGCGGTTCTTGACCAGGTCTTCGTATCCTTCGGCGACCATGACCGCATCGAAGATATCCACTTGGGTATGGTCGACAAACATGGCTTCGAATAGCAGCGCGATAAGCAGGTTTCCAGAGCCCAGCAGGAAGAAAGTCGCATTGACCCACGCGCTGCCTTTGAAGTGGAAGAGTGCCAGGAATGCGACAAGTGGGATGTAGGCGGCCAGGAAGAGGATGGCCAGGATCGCGGTTGAGAGTACAGTAAGTGGTATGAGGCGACTACGCAAGAGTGGGTGTAGTGATCGATGGGTTGCGAAGTAGTAGATTCCTTTGATAGGGTAGAAGAAGGATGGCGTAAAGTTGGCGCGTATGAAGCGCGAGGCTGTTTGAGAAGGCATTGTCTGCGAGTGTGTATGATAGAATGTTGATATGGGGCAAGGTACAGTGTAGACAACAGTCGTAGGCGACCACAGCCGTGGGATAGACGGTTCCAACTCAAGATGTTTGTGGAGAGTCGAAGTATCTTGTTGCCTGCAGCCAACTCCAGTCTTGCGACGACCTCGAGCTCTGACGTCGCGTGGGCTTCCAGAACACGGCTGGTTCAAAAGTCCGTCCCGCTCAGCCTCAGGCCGGCCTTCTCGGCTAAGTTACTTCAAACATCCAAATCTCTCAAGTTTGATTCGTGAAGCTTGGCACACACTCAATTCAGTCTGGAGAAGTCGCGCAACGACGACGACGACCCGAGACTGCAGGCGATCAACTAACCCACAGCGACACTCCGGAACTCCCAGCTAAAATGAAGTGTATGTATCATTGGATGCGCGCAATGAGGATCATGCTGACAATTGAATAGTCCTCAAGACTGGCCGTGTGGTACGAATGCACTTGCGATAACATCGAGATACGCGAAAAACCGATACTAACACCTCCCGAAAGGCCATCATCTCCCGTGGACGCTACGCCGGCAAGAAGGTCGTCCTCCTCATGCCCGTCGACAACGGTTCCAAGGGCCACCCCTTCCCTCACGCCATCGTCGCCGGCATCGAGCGCTACCCCAGCCAGGTCACCAAGCGCATGTCCAAGGCCCGCCAGACCAAGCGCAGCAAGGTCAAGCCCTTCATCAAGGTCGTCAACTACAACCACCTCATGCCCACCCGTTACACCCTCGAGCTTGAAGGCCTCAAGAACACCGTCACCTCGGACACTTTCAAGGAGGTCAGCCAGAGGGAGGAGGCCAAGAAGACTGTCAAGAAGACCTTCGACGAGAGGTACCAGAGCGGCAAGAACAGGTGGTTCTTCACC
>Ga0265797_10012139_pt1 | contig 10622 bp, 14 predicted proteins | sample P2T30metagenome_FD_192433 | JGI IMG/M metagenome (GOLD analysis project Ga0265797, IMG submission 192433) | Plant litter microbial communities from East Loma Ridge, Irvine, California - P2 T30 | ecosystem: Environmental > Terrestrial > Plant litter > Unclassified | place: USA: California... | reverse complement strand
GAGATAGGGGCGCGGCTCTTGCAGTTCGTTCAGTACAAAGGTGCTGGCAGTCGGCGGTACGCCACGCTGCAGTGCGGCGCCAGCGGCGCGTAAATCAGCGCCCAAGGCGCTGTGCAGCGTGCCGCGCTGAAGGTACACAGGGGTCACTGCTGCTGCCTGATGAACGCCGCGATGCTGGCGATAGTGTTGAGGATGCGCCGGCCATCCTTGGCGCCCTCGATGCGTACGCCATAGTGCTGTTGCAGCGCCAGCGAGACCTGCAGCGCGTCCAGGCTGTCCATCTGGATACGGCTCTGCTGGCCGAACAGCGGCTCGTCGTTGTCGATGCTCTGCCAGTCGATGTCGTCTTCCTTGTCGCACTCGCGAATCAGCAATTGCTTGAGCTTTTCTTCTAGTAGTGTGTGGTCCATTGCGTTTGCTGTACTCGTTTGTGGAACAGGAACAAGCCGCTGGCGCCGGCCAGTGCTGCGAACAGCAACAGGCGCACGCACCAGGGGGCTACGTCGTTCAGTGAGCCGTGGCCCACCAGCAGGGTGAGGAAGGCGTCGAGCGCCCAGCTCATCGGGGATATTTCCGCCAGCTGGCGCATGGCCTCCGGCATCACGCTCTTGGGCACCATGATGCCGCCAATGGCTGCGAGGATGATATTGATCCCGCCGCCAAGCAATAGGGCTTGTTCACTACTACGTGCCAATGCTGCCAGCAGCAGCCCCAGGCTACTGGTGGCCAGTGCGATGCTCGCGGCCAGCAAGGCATACGCCGCCAGGCTGCCATTGAGCTCCAGCGCGGGCAGGCCGGCCAACGGCAGGCCATAGATGCCGATGCTCAGGAGCACCACGAACTGCAGCAGGTTGATGGCCAGATAAGGCAGCAGCTTGCTCAGCGCCAGGGTGCCAAGGCCCAGGCCCAGGCAGCGGAAGCGCAGCAGCGCGCCACTCTGCTGCTCGCGCTGAAAGCTGCCGGCCATCGGCAGCACGACGAAGAACATGCCGAAGATCAGCCAGGCCGGCACGCTCATCTGTGTGGCATTGGCCTGGTTGCTGAGGTCGCCGCTGGCCAGGCGCTCCTGCTCGTCGATCTGGCTCTCGGTGCGTTGCTGGATCAGTTCCAGCTGTTCCGCCGATGTCAGGCCTTCCTGCAGCGCGCCGCTGTCTTGCAGGTAGGCGCGCAGACGGGTCTGCGCCAGGGCGATGGTCACCGCAGCGTGCAGGCGCTGGCGCGAAAGGCGGTCGAACTGCGCGGGGAAACTCAGACTTGGGCCCTGGTGGGGCGTGTCCAGCAGGCGCTCGTCGAAATCGGCGGCGAGGCGAATGCGGGTCATCTCCGCCGGCCCGCGGCTCAACAACTGGCTGTCCGGCAGTTGCGCCTGCAGCGCACTCAGGAAGAAGCGGCTGGAATCGCTCTGCTGCGGCGCTTCGAGTACCAGCTCCAATGGCGGCAGGCGATCCTGCAGGTAGCTGGACATGGCCCCGGCCATGATCACCAGAAACAGCGTCGGCATGATGAACAGTACGGCCAGCGCGTGTGGGTCGCGCAGCAGCAGGAGGATCTCTTTGCGAACCAGGGCGCGCAGCCTCATAGCCGGCCTCCGTTGAGGCGCAGGTAGAGCTGCTCCAGCGAGGGGCGGCCGAAACGCAGCAGGCTGGGCGCTTGCGGCTGCAGGGTGATGAAACGGGTGATCGCCAGCAGTTGCGCCACGTCCAGCGAGGCGATACGTACGCCGTTAGGCAGTTGCTCGGCCATCAATCCCAGCTCACCCAGCAGCGGTAACAAGGTATCGGGCATGCGCTCAGGCCATTCCAGAAACAGTTCTGGTTGGTCGCCAAGCAACTGGTGGGTGTCGACATCCAGCTGCACACGGCCTTCGTGGAGTAGCAGGATACGATCCGCCACGCGCTCTACTTCATCGAGGTAATGGCTGGTGTAAATCACCGCCTTGCCCTCGGCGACCAGCTCCTGAACGGCTGCGAGCAGCAGTTGCCGGCTGCTGGCATCGACACCCACAGTGGCTTCGTCGAACAGGTACAGCTCCGCCGGTTGCAGCAGGCCAATGGCGAAGTTGAGGCGGCGCTGTTCGCCGCCGGAAAGCCGCTCTGCGCGACGTTCGAGTTTGTCTTCCAAGGCCGTGCTGGTGATGCAGCGATCCAGGCGCTGGCGCCGTTCGTGGCCGCGTAACCGATAAAGGTCAGCGAACAGCTCGAGGTTTTCCCTCACCTTCAGCCCGCTGTAGAACGCCAGTTGCTGTGGGACCAGGCCGAGGCGGCGCTCGCCCTGCCAGGTGATCGCACCGCTTGACGGCGGCAACACGCCGCTGAGCAGCGACAGCAAGGTTGTCTTACCTGCGCCGTTGCTGCCCAGTAGCCCCAGGCATTGGCCGGCCTGCAGGTGCAGGTCAATGCCCTGCAAGGCGGGTTGCTGCGCGTTGGGGTAGCGGTAGCCGAGTTGGTTGAGTTCAAGCACGGACGAGCACCAGCAGGAGTTTGCCATCGAGCAGCAGGCGTTCGTCGGTATGCACGGTGAACCCATACAGGGCCCCGGCCGGGCTCATTGCCTCCTGGGTCGCGCTGACTCGCAATTCGCCGTCCCGCTGCGCAGGATGGTGGTGCAATTGCAGTTGCGAGAGTTTGCCAACCAGGGCCATTTCGATGGCGCTGTCGCTGCCGTATAAGGCACCATGCGCGGCACACAATTGGGCAGCGGCTTCGAACAGCAGGCACGGTGACGCATGTTCGCCCAGGCTGTTGAGGTGGTGCCAGCCGCTCAGACCGCGGATGGTGCTGGCGTCGTGTTCGAGTAGCGCATCCAGCCAGAGCGCCTTGCCCTGGTGCGGCAGCAGTGTGTGCAGTTGGGAGCGATCCATGGCGGGTATCTGGGCGTGCGAGCGCAGCAGTGTAACAGAGGGCAATTAGGGAGGCGTGTGGTGGAGGTCTGGCAATTACTGGTTTTTGTGGGGCTGAGCAGCGTCCTGACGGCGCTCTCCTGGCGGTCGCTGGGGAACCCGCGCAGCCATGGTTTTTACCGCTATATCGCCTGGGAGCTGATGGCGGTGCTGCTGGTGCTCAATGTGCCATTCTGGTTGGAAAATCGCGATGCGATGCATCAGCAGGTTTCCTGGCTGTTGCTGACGGCTTCGCTGGCGGTGCTGTTCGCCGGCATCTACCAGATGCGCCGTTTCGGGCGCGCTGGCGAGCGGCGTCAGGACGACGAGCTGTTCGCCTTCGAGCGCACCTCGGCGCTGGTCACCAGCGGCATCTTCCGTTACATCCGCCATCCGATGTACTGCTCGCTGCTGCTGCTCGCCTGGGGCATCGCCTGGAAGCAACCAAGCAGCGTGACACTGTTGCTGGCGGTGCTGTCGAGTGTCGCGCTGTGGCTCGCGGCTCGCTGCGAGGAGCGCGAATGCCTGGCCTATTTCGGCGACGCCTACCGCGACTACATGGCACGCAGCCGGATGTTCATACCGTTCGTGCTTTAAGCAGTGAGGATCAGGGCGTCGGTTGCTGGCGTTCGATCAGTAGCTGGCGGTAAGCGCGTTGATAGGCCTCGTAGTCCAGGTTTTGCTGCTGTAGATCGCGGAGGCGCTGATCCAGGCTTGCGCTGCTTGCAGTCGGCGCAGCGGTAGCGGCCGCTACATCGATCATTTTTGCAGCGCTCAACAGCTCGTCGATGACCGGGTCCATCTTGCTTTTTGTGCCCTGCCATTTCATCAGCGAAAGGCCACCTTTGCCGCGCAGGTGGTAGTTGGCTTTAGCCACTATCTGACGCCGCGGACCGAGGATGGTCAATTCTGCACTGGACAGGTAGGGCGCCATGTCCCAACTGCGCCGTGCCGTGTAGGTCAATACGTACGGGCATTCTGGTCGTGGAATCTGTGCGTACAGCTGCGTGGCAATAGCATGTCTGGAGAAACCTTCCTGCAGCACCGGCACGAAGTCACGCACCTTGACCTTGGGGTTCTCCTCGATACACAGACTGCTCGGTTTATTCTGTAGCGGCGTGACATTGACCGACGTGCAGCCGCTCAGAGTGAGCAGCAGTCCCGCCAGGGACAGGGCCGGTAGAGCGTTCGACATGGTGATTCTTCCTTGATATAGAAAAGCCGCCCGCAGGCGGCTTGATCCGTACAGCCGCGCTCGTTTACTTGACGCTGGCGTACTTACCCTTCAGGGCAACACCGGCCATGATGGCGCCGGCGTGGCATTCGAATTTGCTGCTGTCGCGATATTCCTTGTTCTGGTAGTTGCTGGCCAGGTCGACCACGGCGTTGGCGCCAGCAGACTTGGCCGAGTTTTGCAGCTTGATCAGGGCCGATTGCAGTACCCAGCGGCAGGCCTCTTCATCGGTCTTGTTGAAGGCGTTGGTCTTCTGGCTGGTGGTGACGTTGGGGTTGATGATCTTGGCGCCGCCCGGTGTCTTGTTCAGGTAGAACTTCACCGAACCGTCGAGACGGCCAGCCTGGGTGGCTTCGTTGACCACCGACTGGAAGTCCAGAAAGTGGGCGGTATCACGGGCCTGGCTGACAGCTGGCAACAGGGCAGCGGTGAGAAGGGCAACAGCGGTCCAGGTTTTTGCTTTCATGGGTATCTCCTTGATTTTTACTGGGGCATGTAAAGGGAAGGACTGCTCAATTCCTGCTGGATGCCGCGATCCAGGTTCTGCACCCACCGGTTGTAGTTACGGTGGATCTTGCCTTTGCGGTAGTCGAGGTTGTGACTGTCGCGATAGCGGATCGCGTAGGTCGATGCAGTGTACGCAATGGTCACCTGCGCCTGATGGCTGCGCCGCGTGATCAACGCCAGGATCTGGCCCTGATCGGCACGCTCAACCGTCCACTGACGGCGCTGCAGCGCGGTGAGGATGGCGCGGCGCATGTCGTCCTCGCCCCTTACGGCCGCCGGCGGTGCGCTGTTTTCGATGTCCACCACGGGCTTCGAGGTGCAGGCGGTGATGCCCACAAGCAGCAGGGCGAGCAGGGCGATACGGTTGAAGCGAGACATCATCCATGTTCCTTGTCAGTGAACGGTTCGGTTAGCGCCAGCGGCGGAAGATGAGCGAGGTATTGACACCGCCAAAGGCGAAATTGTTGTTCATCACGTATTCGTTGCTCATCTCGCGAAATCCGTCGCGCAGGTAGTCCAGTTCGCCGCAGCGCGGATCAATTTGCTCCAGATTCAAGGTGTGCACGTAGCTGTCGCGGTTGAGCATTTCGATGCTGAACCATGACTCCAGCGCCCCGCAGGCGCCGAGGGTGTGGCCGAAATAACTCTTCTGCGAGCTGATCGGCATGCGGGTGCCGAACAGGCTGCTGGTGGCCTGGGTTTCTGCCACGTCGCCCTGCTCGGTGGCGGTACCGTGACCGTTGACGTAGCCGATCGCTTCGGGCGCCAGTGCGGCGTCTTCCAGGGCCAGCTCCATGGCGCGGCGCATGGTCGCCTGCACCGGTTTGGTGGCGTGCTGGCCGTCGGCGTTGCAGCCGAAACCGACGATCTCGGCGTGGATGGTCGCGCCGCGGGCCAGCGCATGTTCCAGTTCTTCGAGCACCAGCATGCCGGCGCCTTCGCCGATCACCAGGCCATCACGGCCGGCGTCGTAAGGGCGCGGGCTGGTGTGCGGTGCGTCGTTCTTCAGGCTGGTGGCGTACAGCGCGTCGAACACCATGGCTTCGGTGGGGCACAGCTCCTCGGCGCCGCCGGCGAGCATCAGGGGCAGGCGGCCGAACTTGATTGCCTCATAGGCGTAGCCGATACCCTGGCTGCCGCTGGTGCAGGCGCTGGACGTGGGAATCAGCCGGCCGGTGAGGTTGAAGAAGATGCTGATGTTGGCCGCCGTGGTGTGCGGCATCATGCGGATGTAGGAGTTGGCGTTGAGGCCGTCGGCCACCGAGTTGAGCAGCATATTGCCGAATGCCTTGATCTCGTCGGTGCTGCCGGTAGACGAGCCGCAGGCCACGCCCATGCGGCCATCCTTGATCGAATCGTCACCAAGCAGGCCGGCGTCGGTCAGTGCGCGTTCGGCGGCGTACACCGACAGGCGCGACACGCGGCCCATGCTGCGCAGCTGCTTGCGCGTCCAGTGGGCGGGTACGACGAATTCGTCGACCGGGCCGCCCAGGCGGGTATTCAGTTCGCTGAAGCGATCCCACTCGTGCATGACACGAATACCGCTGCGGTTGGCGCGGAAATTCGCGGCGATGCTGTCCCAGCTATCGCCCAGGGAGGTAATGCCGGCCATGCCGGTAACGACTACGCGCTTCATGCCACTTCACTCTTGATCAACACAGACCGCCATTCACGGCGATTACCTGGCGGGTAATGTAGGCCGCCTCTTCGGACATCAGGAAATTCACCGTACCGGCGACTTCTTCCGGAGTGCCCATGCGCGCAGCGGGGATCATCTTGAGAATCTCCTCCAGCGGCACATGCTCGTCGAGGATTTCGGTATCGATCAGCCCCGGAGCGACGCAGTTGACGGTGATCTTGCGTTTACCCAGCTCGATGGCCAGTGCCTTGGCGGCGCCGATGATGCCGGCCTTGGAGGCACTGTAGTTGACCTGGCCGCGGTTGCCGATCAGCCCGGACACCGAGGTGATGCAGACGATACGCCCTGGCTGGCGGCGGCGCACCATGGGCATCGTGAGGGGGTGCAGGACGTTGTAGAAACCGTCCAGATTTGTGCGCAGCACCACATCCCAGTCCTCCTCGCTGAGCGCCGGGAAGGCGCCGTCGCGGGTCAGGCCGGCATTACACACCACACCGTAAGGTGCGCCGTGGGCCTCGATGTCGGCTTCCAGGGCCGTGCGGCAGGCTTCGCGGTCGGCCACGTCGAACTGCAGGATGCGCGCGCGTTGGCCGATGGCTTCGATCTGCGCCTGTACGGCTTCGGCTTCGTCGCGGCGCGAACGACAATGCAGCACCAGGTCGTAACCGGCACGCGCCAGGCGCAGGGCAATGGCACGGCCGATACCGCGGCTCGATCCGGTGACCAGAATGGTCTCGCTCATGCAGACGGCTCCTGAGTTAAAGGGGGTTCCTGAATATAGGTGGCCACGTCGCGGGGCTGAAACACGTTCAGCCGGGCCTCGACGAGAATGTCCGGGCCTTGCAGGCGGCACTCGAAAACGCACATGCCGTTGTCGTCCTGCAGCGAGCGGGTGGCGCTGATGTGCAGTGTACTGCCGGCCTGGAAACGATCCACGTTGCAGGCGAAATTGCGTGTGCCGAGCAGGAAGCCGAGCTCCACCGGGCGGTTTTCCTGTCGGGCATGGCAGCCGGCGAAAGCCGCCACGCTCTGCGCCATCAGCTCAATCCCGACGCTGGCCGGCAGGCTGCCATCGGCGTTGCTGAACAGGCCGCCCGAGCGCACCACGAGGCGGGTCTCGATGTGGTCGGTGCCGAACTCCAGCACCTCGTCGATCAGAATCATGTCGCCAGCGTGAGGCACCAGCTCGGCGACGGGCCATACACTCACGGCAGGTCTCCTAAAATCAAGGACAGGTTGTTGCCGCCAAAGGCGAACGAGTTACTCATCAGGTAACGCTCGCCGCGGGCGGGCAGCTGTTCGGTGGCATCGGCGGGCACCAGGTTCAGGCGCGGCAGCTGCGGGTCGCCCTTGCCGTCCCAGATGTGCGGTGGCAGTTGCCGGCCTGTGTTGTACTCGCTCAGGCTCAGCCAACAAAAGGCCGCTTCCAGCGCTCCGGCGGCGCCCAGGGTGTGGCCGGTCAGCGACTTGCTCGACGAGCAAGCCACGCCCGCCGGGAACAGCGCCTGCACGGCGAGGCTCTCCATGGCGTCGTTGTGGGTAGTGGCCGTGCCATGCAGATTCAGGTAGCTGATCTGCTCGGCTGCCAGGCCCGCTGCCGCCAGCGCTTTGCGCATGGCCTGCTGGGCACCGATCCCCTCGGGATGGGGCGCGGAAATATGATGGGCGTCGGACGTCGCGCCACCGCCGAACAGGGCGATGCCAGGAGTCTGATCGTCGCCGTCTGCGCGGGTCATCACGAACAGCGCGGCGGCCTCACCGATATTGATGCCGTGGCGGTTCACCGAGAACGGGTTGCAGCGCTCGTCGGAGACTGCCTCCAGGCTGGCGAAGCCATTCAGCGTGAGTTTGCACAGGCTGTCGACACCGCCGCATAGCACCGCATCGCACACGCCCAGCTGCAGCAGGCGTTGCGCGCTGAGCAGCGCGCGGGCGCTGGAGGTACAGGCGGTGGACTGGCAATACACTGGCCCGCTCAGCCCCAGCCAGTCGGCGAGAAAGGTTGCTGGCGCGGTGATTTCCTGCTGGCTGTAACGGTACTCGTCAGACAGCACGCCGGTGTTCATGAACCCGGCGATGTGCTCGCCCGCTTCGGCGATGCCCGAGGTACTGGTGCCCAGCACCACTGCGATGCGATCGGCGCCATGGCGGGCGATGGTCGCCTGGATCTCGTCGTGGATCTCCAGAGCGGCGGCCAGCAGCAGTCGGTTGTTGCGGCTTGCCGCCTGTTCAAAGCCTGCGGGCATTGCCGGCAGCGGCGTTTCGACCGCGCCGACGGTGACGCTGCGCTCGGGAATCCAGCCCTCCTGGCGCCGCATGCCGCCGGTGTCGCCGGCAAACAGCGCATCCGCCACGGCCTGCTTACCCTGGCCGAGGGCGCAGACCACGCCGAGCGCATCGAGTCGGGCGATCATGGTTGTGTCTCCAGTGGGCTGACCCGGTAGCGCTGCGTGCCGTTGTCCAGCCGGATGGTCTGCTGCGCTGCGTACTGGATATGCCAGTGCGGCGCGAGCTGACGGTCAGTACCTTTTTGTCGCCAGTCCGCCTGATCGTAAGCTTGCCCCAGCTGATCGAGAGGCGTGAGGGCGAACAGCAAGGCGGCGAACAACTCGCGGGCGGCAGCGTTGGGCGGCAGCAGGCCGTCATTGTGCCAAGCGCCGTCAACCAGCGACTGCCGCGCCAGTGGCACGCCAAGCGGGTCGAACAGCGACCAGCGCAGGGCGCGGCCTTCGGCCTGAATCACCAGCAGCCAGTCCTGGCCGTCGGCCGTATTCACCTGCAGGGAAATCGGCAGCGGTTGTTCCAGCGCCGGCGACGCCACAGGCAGCGGCGTGCGAGCGGCGCAAGCCGTCAGCAGCAGGGCGCAGGCGAGCAGCATCCAGGTTTTCATGTCGGCTCCAGCGGTTTGCGCACTGCGGCATTGACCAGGGTTTCGTTGCGCTGGCCGAATGGCTTGGGCCGGCGGATTCCCAGGCGCTCCAGCAGCCCGAAATCTTCTGAACGGCTCCACCACAAGTACGGGTAGGACACATTGGCGTCGCTGAACGTGAAACCCTGTTCACGCAGCATGCCGAGGTATTCGTCGGCGCTCTTCTGCACCTCCATCGGGTGGCGGAACAGCCAGCGGATCACCCAGGTGTCGATGTAGTACTTGGTCGACTCGGCGAACAGCAGCAGGCCGCCCGGCTTGAGCACCCGCCAGAATTCGGCCAGCGCCTGTTGCTGTTCGACCAGGTGATGGAAAGTCTGATGGCAGAATAGGATATCGACGCTGGCATCCGGCAGCTGAATCGCCGCGCAGTCGCTGGCCAGCAGCTGCACGTCCAGACCCAGCCGCTGGGCTTCGGCCCGCGAGCAGTCGAGGCTGTGCGGATCGGCATCCAGGCCGATCATGCGGGCGGGCGCGAAGGCGCGCTGCAGCAGGCCAAACGATTTGCCCTGGCCGCAGCCGGCGTCGAGCAGCACCGGGGCCTGCGGCAACGGGCCGTCGATCAGGCCGCGCAGGTCGTCGATCGCCACGCGCAGCACATGGTGCTGCCAGACGCGGCTTTGCAGAAACCAGAAACCGAAGCCGGTTTCCTCGACATAGGTAGTGGCGGCGCGGTTCATCGAAGCGTTCTCAGGCACTGGCGCACAACTCCGCGAGAACCCGCAGGCGACGACGGGGTTCGGCCACGTACGGGTTGCGCTCATCCCAGGCATAGCCGGCGAGGATCGAACTGATCATGGCGCGGATCTCGGGCGATGCATTGGGGTAGTAGATGACGTCCTGGAAGCTGCCGTCGTACCAGCCTTCCACATACACGCGGAAGGTGTCGACGCCGCGTTTGAGCGGGATCGCAAAGTCCTGTTCCCAATCCACCTGCTCGCCACTCAACTGGCGGTGCAGCAGGTTGGCCGCCATGCTCGCCGAGCGCATGGCGATGGTCACGCCGGAGCTGAACACCGGGTCGAGGAATTCGGCGGCGTTGCCCAGCAGCGCGAAACCCTTGCCGTGCAGCGCCTTGACGTTGGCCGAGTAGCCCTTGATCTCGCCGACCGGGGTGTCCCACACGGCGTTGCCCAATACCTTGGTGAGGCTCGGCGTCTCGGCGACGAACTGCTTGAGCGCGGCGTCCTTGTCTTCCGGATAGCCCTCGAAGCGCTGGGCCAGGCCGACCACGCCCAGCGAGCAGCGGCCGTTGCTGAAGGGAATGGTCCAGAACCACACATCACGCAGGGTCGGGTGAGTGGTGATAAGGATCTTCTCGCGGTCGAAGTCCGGGTGATCGATGCGGTCTTCGATGTGGGTGAACAGCGCCTTGCGCATCGGCAGGTTGGACGGCAGCTCCAGGTCGAGCAGGCGCGGCAGGAGGCGACCGTAG
>Ga0265797_10012138_pt1 | contig 10622 bp, 6 predicted proteins | sample P2T30metagenome_FD_192433 | JGI IMG/M metagenome (GOLD analysis project Ga0265797, IMG submission 192433) | Plant litter microbial communities from East Loma Ridge, Irvine, California - P2 T30 | ecosystem: Environmental > Terrestrial > Plant litter > Unclassified | place: USA: California... | reverse complement strand
AGCGGGGTGCCGCCCGGCGTGCCATCCGAGCGCAGCAACTGGTAGCCCAGCTTGTACAGGCCCAGCTTGCGGCGCGCCAGGTTGCCATTGACCTGGTCGTACGCGTTCACGACAATCTGCACCTCGCCCAGCGTGCGGTTCAGCCGCAGCGGCTGGCCTTTCTTCGCCGCGATGCGCTTGCCGGCAGCGTCGTACAGCGCGATGCGCGCGATCGTCGGCGTGACGGTGTCGATGAAGTCGATGAACGGCAGCGTCAGCGGATTGACGAGCGTGCCGCCCTGGTAGTAGTCGAGGTGGACGTGTGACAGCGCATTGAGCGTGCCGAGCTTGTCGCCGACAGCAAAGCGCGTCCCGCGCGGTACGCGCACGCGCACCGCCTTGCCGGGCTTGCCGTTGGCGGTGTCTTCGCGCTGGATCTGGAAGCGTGGATCGAGCGCGCGGCCTTGCGGATCGCGCCCCACGCGCATGTGGATGTACGACAGCGGCCCGACGCTCATGCCTTCGCCCAGCGAATTGAAAGCCCAGTTGGCATACGGGTCGGTGATCTTGGCGGGCTGCACCGCCAGCACGGTTGCGCCGACGTCGCCGCGCACGTCGAGGCCCGCGTGGAAGTGGTCGCGGCTGTCGCCGCCGTAGGCGCCGCGCACTTCGCCCATCACACCGACCACTTCATGCACGCTGTCTTGCGGGCCGAGCGGCCACGGCATCGGCTCGGTGCGGCGGCGCAGCGGCGGGCGCGCCAGCACCGGAGGAGCCTCGCCCGCGCGCGGCGGTGCCAGGCGGTGCAGGCGGTGCGCATTGGCGTCGGCCACCACCAGGCTGCCGTCGCGCGCGACCGCGATGCCGCGCGGGCCGTACAGCTGCACGCTGCCGTCGCTGCCGAAACCGCTCGGCTCGAGCGGGCGGTCGGCGTCCTGCAGCGGGCGGAATTCGCCCGTCGGCGTCATCTGCAGGATGCGCCCGCCGGCACTGGCGACGATATACAGGTAACCGTCGCGCGTGACGGCCAGGCCGACCGGGCGGCGCAGCGCGGGCCGGCGCTCGGCCTCGGGCGGCAGGGCGAGCGTGTCGACCGTGCCATCTGGCCGCAAACGCCGCACTGCGTTGTTGCCGGTGTCGGCGATGTACAGGTTGCCGTCGCGGTCGACGGCCAAGGCGCTCGGGGTATCGAAGGCCGCCGCCTGGCCTGGGCCGTCGAACAGGTTCGGCTTGCCGGTGCCGGCCAGCGTGGTCACGGTGCCGTCCTGGGCGATGCGGCGGATGCGGTCGTTATACGTATCGGCCACGTACACGATGCCGGCGTCGTCCACGGCGATGCCCACCGGGCCGTTGAACTGGGCCGCGCGGCCGATGCCGTCCACATAACCGGGGCTACCGCTGCCGGCCAGCGTGGTCACGGCGCCATCGGGCGCAATGCGGCGGATCGCGTGGTTGCCGGTGTCGGCCACGTACAGGTTGCCCAGGTGGTCGAGCGCGATGGCCGATGGGGTGTTGAAGGCGGCTGCCGTACCCATGCCATCGGTAAAACCTTCCTTGCCGCCGGCCAGCGTTGAGACCGCGCCGTCAGGCTGGACGATGCGGATGCGGTTCGCTTCGCCCCCATCGGCGACATAGATTGCGCCGCGCGGGCCGATCGCCACGCCGTACGGGTCGCTGAAGCGGCTGGCCAGGGCCGCGCCATCCTGCACGCCCTCCTGGCCATCGCCCGCCAGCAGATGCACGCGGGCGGGCCAGAATGGTTGGGTATTGGCGACCGGGGCCGTGAGTACCGGCGTGCCGCCGGTTTGCGGTTCGACCCGGTCGGTGAACCAGAAGACCGTGCCGACGGCCAGGATGGTGGCGCCTGCAAGCGCTGCGATGAGGGGAGTGCGTTTCACGAAGACGGCCGGATGATTGCTGAGTTTGCAATCTTAGCCGAAACACGCGCACCGATGGAACGCGCGCCAATGCAAACGCCGCCGGACTGAGGTCACGGCGGCGTGCGGGGAATTGCGGGGTGGTGCGTAGTGCGGCGATTAAATGCGCAGATCGTCCAGCGACTTGCCCTTGCCCAGCGCTTCGACGACCCATTTCGGTTGACGGCCGCGACCAGTCCAGGTTTGGGTATTGTCGGCTGGGTTGTGATATTGCGGATTGACTTTGGCGCCGCCGGTCTTCTTGGCCTTGGTGCCGCCCTTGGCCAGCAGTTCCTCGACCGAGATTCCCATATTCTGGGCGATCTCGAGAATTTGCTCGCGAGCTTTTTTAACGTCTTGCTGCTGGCGGTTTTTGATCTCCTTTTCGATATCGAATTGAAGACCTTTCAGTTCGGCGAGGTTATAACCCGACAGATTGATGTTTGCCATTTTGTTTCTTCCTTGATTAGGTGATTCGATTCGTTTCGAAGAGCCGCGCACGGATTTTACTATTGAATCGCTAATTTGGAATGACAATCGTGCGCGGGGTTAATTTCGAATCAAATCCGATGGCAAAATCGAAAGATGGCGCGGGTTTATTTGTCCAGCGTTCTGATGTGCGCAATTTCTTGTGAAACGGCGCGCGTCACGACCTCGTTCAAGGTATCGCCGAGGCTGCTGCGAATATCGGCAGAGAAATTGGTCATGGCTTTGTCGACCGCTTCGGCGATGCCGTCACGCAGGCGCTGTTCGAGCACGAAATCGATCCGTCCCTCCAATTGCTGCAAGATGCGTTCGGCCACGCGCCGCTCCATCACGCTCCACTGCTCACCGCTCCAGTGGTCGACGGCGCGCCGCTCCAGGGCCTCCGGTGTATCCTGCGGCGCGGCCGCTAACTGCGCAGGCGCAGGCGCAGGCGCTGACGCAGCGGCAGGCGCAGGTGCGGGCGTTGCGGGCGGCGCCAGCTGCGCGCCCGGTTCGACGACCACCTCGGTCAACACGGGAATGCTTGCATCGAAAGCGGGATCGTGGCTCATGACTGTCCTGCGACGAAGTGGGTCAGGGAATAGGATTCTTTTTTATACGCGATATAGCGTTTGCGGCCTTCAGCGGCGTCTTCTTCATCGATCGAGATAATTTCAAAGACACGCGCAAATTGCGTGAAGTTGCGTGGCCTGCGGCGCGTCAGGTTCACCAGCATATCGTGGTGCGGCAGTTCGCTGTCTTCATTATCGGTAATCACGATCGGCGTTTGCAGCGCCAACGGATCGCCTGCCATCACGTGCGGAATGAAATCAGTATCCGACACCGTCCACATTGCCGCATTCAAGGCATCGGCCTGTTCGGGGCTATCGGCAAGCACCACGATTTTGGCGCGCGCGCCATATGCCTTGCGCGCGAGACGGCAAGCATAGGCCAGCTTATCCGGGATATTGGTATGAAAGTCGATGCGGGTCATGAGAGCTTAAGGAAAACCGGGAGCGCCGCAGCGCTCCCGATATTGTTAATCCAGACGGTCAGGCATTCATTCCACTGTGGCGCAGCAAGGCATCGATCGATGGTTCACGGCCGCGGAAGGCCTTGAACGATTCGAGCGCGGGTCGCGAACCGCCCACCGCCAGGATCTCGCGCTGGAAGCGCCGGCCGGTTTCGAACAGGTCGGCGCCGCCGTCGACGACCGCTTCTTCGAATGCCGCGTACGCGTCGGCCGACAAAACCTCGGCCCACTTGTAGCTGTAGTAGCCGGCCGCATAGCCGCCCGCAAAAATATGGCTGAACGAATGCAGGAAGCGGTTGAACGATGGCGGCGTGATCACCGCGAAGTTGCGGCGCACGTCGTCGATCAGCGCCTGGACTTCACCGTTGTGCGCATCGAAGTCGTAGTGCAGGTGCATGTCGATCAGCGAGAACTCGACCTGGCGCAGCGTTTGCATCCCGGACTGGAAGTTCTTTGCGGCCGTCATCTTGTCGAATAGCGCGCGCGGCAGCGGCTCGCCCGTTTTTACGTGCGCCGTCATCTGCTGCAGCTTGTCCCACTCCCAGCAGAAGTTTTCCATGAACTGCGACGGCAGCTCCACCGCATCCCACTCCACCCCCGAGATGCCTGACACCGACAGCTCTTCGACTTCGGTGAGCATGTGGTGCAGGCCGTGGCCGAATTCGTGGAACAGCGTGGTCACTTCGTCGTGCGTGAACAGCGATGGCTGCAGCACGCCGTCTTTCATTACCGGCGGCGTGAAATTGCAGACCAGGTAAGCGACCGGCGTCTGCACCGAGCCGCCACTGAGCAGGCGGCGACCGCGCGCATCGTTCATCCACGCGCCTTGCGCCTTGCCGGCGCGCGCGTACAGGTCGAGATAGAACTGGCCGACCAGCTGGCCATCGCGCTCGATGCGGAAGAAGCGCACGTCCGGGTGCCAGGTCGGCGCGTCATCCGGGCGGATGGTCACGCCGAACAGTTCCTGGATCACGCCGAACAGGCCCGCGACCACCTTCGGCTCGGGGAAGTATTCCTTCACCTCCTGGGCCGAGAACGCGTAGCGCTGCTCGCGCAGCTTTTCGGACGCAAACGCTACGTCCCACGATTGCAGGTCGTCGATCGCCAGCTCGTCGCGGGCAAAGGCGCGCAATTCGGCCAGATCTTTTTCGGCGTACGGCCGCGCGCGGCGCGCCAGGTCTTCGAGGAATTCGATCACGTGCTGCGGGCTTTGCGCCATCTTGGCCACCAGCGACACGTCGGCGAAGCTGCCGTAGTCGAGCATCTTCGCTTCTTCATTACGCAGTTGCAGCAATTTGACGATGTTCGACGAGTTGTCCCACTTGGCCAGGTCGCTGAACATGATGCCGGCGTCGGACGCCTTGGTGGCGGTGGCGCGGTAGATCGTCTCGCGCAGCGCGCGGTTGGTACTGAACTGCAGGACCGGATAGTACGACGGGAAGTGCAGCGTAAACAGCCAGCCAGTCTTGCCATCGCGCTCGGCGGCGGCTTTGGCGGCGGCCTTCACGTCGTCCGGCAGGCCGGCCAGTTCGCCCTCGTTGTCGACGAACAGCTTGTAGTCGTTGGTGGCGTCGAGCACGTTTTCGGAAAAGCGCGTCGAGAGTTGCGACTGCTGTTCCTGGATCTCGGCGAAGCGCTCTTTTTTATCTTCCGGCAGCTCGGCCCCGCCCAGGCGGAAGTCGCGCAGCGCGTTTTCGACGATGCGTTTGCGGGTGTCGCTCAGCGTATCGAAGGAGGCGCTCGCGCGCAGTTGCTTGTACTTGGCGAACAGCGCCTCGTTCTGGCCCAGGGCGGTCGAGAACTCGACGACCTTCGGCTGGTTCTCGTTATAGGTGGCGCGCAGCTCGGGCGTGTCGACCACATGGTTCAGGTGGCCGACCACGCCCCAGGCGCGGCCCAGGCGTTCGCCGACGTCGTCGAGCGGGGCCAGCGTGTCCCAGGTGACGTCGTCGAGCGGCGCTTCGAGTTGCGCGACGACGGCGTTCGCTTCGGCGATCAGGCTGTCGATGGCGGACGTGACGTGTTCCGGCTTGATCGCGTCAAAGCGCGGCAAGTCGGAAAAGTCGAGGAGGGGATTGCTCGTTGCGTTCGTCATCAATAGTCCTTCCAGATTCGTTAGCGTTGATTCTTCAGTTCGCGTTCCGCCGATTCCACCGTGTTTTGCAGCAGCATCGTGATCGTCATCGGCCCCACGCCGCCCGGCACCGGGGTGATGTGGCCGGCCACTTCGCGCACGCCGGCGAAATCGACGTCGCCGCACAGCTTGCCCGCGTCGTCGCGGTTCATGCCCACGTCGATCACGATCGCGCCCGGCTTGACCATGTCGGCGCTCAAGGTATTGCGGCGGCCGACAGCGGCCACCACGATATCGGCCTGGCGGGTGTGGTAGCCCAGATCCGCGGTCGCGCTATGGCATATGGTCACGGTGGCGTTGGCTTGCAAGAGCAGCATCGCCATCGGTTTGCCGACCGTGTTGCTGCGGCCGATGACCACGGCGTGCTTGCCGCGCAGGTCGACGCCCGTCGTTTCGATCAGCTTCATGCAGCCGTACGGCGTGCATGGGCGGAAGCCTTCCAGGCCCGTCATCAGTTCGCCAGCCGACAGCACCGAGTAGCCGTCGACGTCCTTGGCCGTCGAAATCGCTTCGATGACTTTATTCGGATCGATGTGCTTCGGCAGCGGCATCTGCACGAGGATGCCGTGGATGGCCGGGTCGGTGTTCAATGCTGCAATGCGATCGAGCAGGGCGGTTTCGCTCAGGTCGGCATCGTATTTTTCAAGCACCGAGTGAAAGCCCACGTCGCCGCAGGCCTTGACCTTGTTGCGCACATAGACCTGGCTGGCGGGATCTTCCCCCACCAGGATCACGGCCAGGCCGGGCTGTTTGCCGGCTGCGGTGAGCTTGGCGGTGCGCGCGGCGATGTCGGCGCGCAGTTGTTGGGAAAGGAGGATTCCGTCGATGTGTTGGGCTGGCATGGTCAAGGCTCGTCGCTGGGCAAAAACAGAATTATACGACCCAGTCACCTGTTGCCGTTCTCTGTAGGCCGTTCTGGTTAGCTGAAACAGGCGTTTTTTGCCGGGTTTTCGGCGCTTCGGTATACGATGTTTGATAGCAGGAAGGTCAACGTTTCACTATGCAAATTGTGCACTTGCAGCATAGCGTTTCATATTATGAAATCACATATCATAGTTTGAAAATGCCTAATTCCACTGTTAGAATCTGATGGTTTAGCTAAAAAGTATTTCGAATTTCATCAATCGCCGCCAGCCTGCGCAGGGATCGGATGGGGCGTACCACACTAGGAGACGCAAAACATGGCAGCTCAACTCGACCAGTTGACCTCGCAAACCGCCAACGACCCGGACGCAATCGAGACCAAGGAATGGCTCGATGCGCTGGAGGCGGTGATCGAACATGAAGGAACGGAACGCGCCCATTACCTGATGGAGCGCCTCGTCGACCTGGCGCGCCGCCGCGGCGCGCACGTTCCGTTCTCGAGCAACACCGCGTACGTCAACACGATTCCCGCGCACCTGAACCAGAACTCGCCCGGCAACCTCGAATACGAAGAGCGCCTGCGCTCGTGGATGCGCTGGAACGCGATGGCGATGGTGGTCAAGGCCAACCGCGCCGATGGCGACCTCGGTGGCCACATCTCGTCGTTCGCGTCGCTGGCGAACATGCTCGGCACCGGCTTCAACCACTTCTGGCACGCCCCGACCGAAGATCACGGCGGCGACCTGCTCTACATCCAGGGCCACTCGTCGCCAGGCATCTACGCACGCGCCTTCCTCGAAGGCCGCTTGAGCGAAGAGCAGCTGCTGAACTTCCGCCGCGAAGTCGACGGCAAGGGCCTGTCGTCGTACCCGCACCCGAAACTGATGCCCGACTTCTGGCAGTTCCCGACCGTCTCGATGGGCCTGGGCCCGCTGATGGCGATCTACCAGGCGCGCTTCCTGAAGTACCTGCACGCACGCGGCATCGCCAAGACCGACAACCGCAAGGTCTGGGTCTTCTGCGGCGACGGCGAGATGGACGAGCCGGAATCGATGGGCGCGATCGGCATGGCCGCGCGCGAGCAGCTGGACAACCTGGTCATGGTCGTCAACTGCAACCTGCAGCGCCTGGACGGTCCGGTGCGCGGCAACGGCAAGATCATCCAGGAACTCGAAGCCGACTTCCGCGGCGCCGGCTGGAACGTCGTCAAGGTCATCTGGGGCTCGCAGTGGGATCCGCTGCTGGCCCAGGACAAGGACGGCATCCTGCAGCGCGTGATGATGGAATCGGTCGACGGCGAATACCAGAACTACAAAGCCAAGGACGGCGCCTACGTGCGCAAGCACTTCTTCGGCAAGCATCCGGCGCTGCTCGAGATGGTCTCGAAGATGAGCGACGACGACATCTGGCGCCTGACCCGCGGCGGCCACGATCCGCACAAGATCTACGCCGCGTTCAAGAACGCGCAAGAGAACAAGGGCTCGCCAACGGTCCTGCTGGTGAAAACCGTCAAGGGCTTCGGCATGGGCAAGTCGGGCGAGGCGCGCAACACCGCGCACCAGACCAAGAAGCTCGATGACCAAGCGATCCGCGACATGCGCGACCGCTTCAATATCGCGATCCCCGACGACCAGCTGGCCGACATCCCGTTCTTCAAGCCGGCCGACGATGCGCCCGAGATGGTGTACCTGCACGAGCGCCGCAAGGCACTGGGCGGCTACCTGCCGCAGCGCCGCGAAAAGGCCGACGAAAAGCTGACCGTGCCGGCGCTGTCGTCGTTCAAGGGCGTGCTCGAGCCAACCCCTGAAGGCCGCGAAATCTCGTCGACGCAGGCGTATGTGCGCGTGATCACCAGCCTGTTGAAAGATGAGAGCATCGGCCAGCGCATCGTGCCGATCCTGGTCGATGAATCGCGTACCTTCGGCATGGAAGGCCTGTTCCGCCAGATCGGCATCTTCAACCAGCAGGGCCAGTTGTACGAGCCGGTCGACCGCGACCAGGTAATGTACTACCGCGAAGACAAGGCAGGTCAGATCCTGCAAGAGGGTATCAACGAAGCGGGCGGCATGAGCTCGTGGATCGCGGCGGCGACGTCGTACTCGTCGAACAACCGCACGATGATCCCGTTCTACACGTTCTACTCGATGTTCGGCATGCAGCGCGTGGGCGATCTGGTCTGGCTGGCGGGCGACATCCGCGCGCGCGGCTTCCTGATGGGCGGCACGGCCGGGCGCACGACGCTGAACGGCGAAGGCCTGCAGCACGAAGATGGCCACAGCCACATCATCGCCGCGACCGTGCCGAACTGCCTGCCGTACGACCCGACCTTCGGTCACGAAGTGGCGGTCATCATTCAGGACGGCCTGCGCCGCATGGTGGAAGAACAGGAAGACGTGTTCTACTACATCACCATCATGAACGAGAACTACCCGCAGCCGGGCCTCAAACCTGGTCAGGAAGAGGGCATCCTCAAGGGCCTGTACCTGCTGCAAGAGGGCGGCAAGGACAACGCACAGCGCGTCCAGCTGATCGGTTGCGGCACCATCCTGCGCGAGTCGATCTTCGCCGCCGAACTGCTCAAGAACGACTGGAACGTCGATGCGGACGTGTGGTCGGCGCCGTCGCTCACGCTGCTGGCGCGTGACGGCAACGATTGCGAGCGCTGGAACATGGTCAACCCTGAACTGCCGCAGCGCGTGCCGTACGTGACCGAGATGCTGGGCGCCACCAGCGGCCCGATCGTCGCGACGACCGACTACATGCGCATGTTCGCCGAGCAGATCCGCGGCTTCATGCCACGGGACCGCACCTACAAAGTGCTGGGTACCGATGGCTTCGGCCGCTCGGATTCGCGCGTCAAGCTGCGCGAGTTCTTCGAGGTGAACCGCTACTACATCACGGTGGCATCGCTGCGCGCACTGGCCGACGAAGGCAAGATCGACCGCGCCATCGTGTCGCAGGCGATCGCCAAGTACGGCATCGATCAGAACAAGCCGAATCCGGTGACCCAGTAATGCTCACGTACCGTCGTCCCCGCGAAGGCGGGGACCCAAGTCCCTCGCGCAGCCGATAGTAATGTTTTTATCGATACGCAAGCAAACTTGGGTTCCAGCCTTCGCTGGAACGACGGCTCGGACGCTAACTCAAAAAATAACGGAGCTAACACTATGAGCATTGTGGAAGTCAAAGTCCCGGATATCGGCGACTTCAAGGAAGTGGAAGTCATCGAGCTGATGGTCAAGCCGGGCGACACCATCAAGGTGGACCAGTCGCTGGTGACCGTCGAGTCGGACAAGGCCAGCATGGAAATCCCGTCGAGCCATGCCGGCGTGGTGAAAGAAATCAAGATCAAGGTCGGCGACAAGGTTGCCGAAGGTTCGCTCGTGCTGCTGCTCGAGGAAGCTGGCGGCGCGGCTGACGCGCCTGCTGCTGCTGCGCCTGCTGCCGCTCCTGCTACCCCTGCAGCGGCCGCACCGGCTGCACCTGCACCTGCTGCCGAAGCACCAGCCGCTGCCCCGGCAGCCTCGGGCGGCCTGGTCGACGTGACCGTGCCGGACATCGGCGATTTCAAGGAAGTCGAAGTCATCGAACTGATGGTCAAGGTAGGCGACACGATCAAGGTCGATCAGTCGCTGCTGACCGTCGAATCGGACAAGGCGAGCATGGAGATCCCGTCGAGCCATGCCGGCGTGGTCAAGGAAATCAAGGTCAAGGTTGGCGACAAGGTGGCCAAGGATTCGCTCGTGCTGGTCGTGGAAGCGACCGGTGGCGCGCCAGCGGCCGCGGCGCCTGCGCCAGCCACTGCTGCACCTGCACCGGCTGCTGCACCTGCCGCCCCGGCGCCAGTCGCCGCACCAGCACCAGCCGCCGCACCGGCAGCACCCGGCGTGACCGGCTCGAAAGCCCACGCCTCGCCATCGATCCGCAAGTTCGCGCGCGAACTGGGCGTGGACCTCGGCCGTGTGCCGGGCAGCGGTCCGAAAGGCCGCATTACCCAGCAGGACGTGCAGAACTTCGTCAAGGGCGTGATGGCGGCGCCGCCTGCAGCTGCTGCAGCCAAAGCCGGCGGCAGCGGTGTCGGCCTGGATCTGCTGGCCTGGCCATCGCTCGACTTCTCCAAGTTCGGTCCGACCGAAACGGTGCCGCTGTCGCGCATCAAGAAGATCTCGGGTCCGAACCTGCATCGCAACTGGGTCATGATCCCGCACGTGACGCACTTCGACGAAGCCGA
>Ga0265797_10012137_pt1 | contig 10624 bp, 12 predicted proteins | sample P2T30metagenome_FD_192433 | JGI IMG/M metagenome (GOLD analysis project Ga0265797, IMG submission 192433) | Plant litter microbial communities from East Loma Ridge, Irvine, California - P2 T30 | ecosystem: Environmental > Terrestrial > Plant litter > Unclassified | place: USA: California... | reverse complement strand
ATGGAGCATGGATTTGCTGAGTCGCTGCGGTGCAGACAAATGCAATATATATGGCGGGCAGCCGCTCATTTGCTGGATAAACAAGCTTGGGCAACGTGTGGGTAGTGCCTGACACCGCACGAGGTGGGGGGAGGGAGGGGAATTGTTTCGATGAGTACAGACAGCACTGTAGATTGCATACTCCAATGGCCAGCTATGTCGAGCTGATGGGTGGTTTCAGAGGCTCTTGAGCCCTGTCGAAGCTTGGTGGAGAGAGGGCCCCAGGATGCGGGCAAAATGCTCCGCGGAGCGGGCAAAGTGCTTGTTCGGTATTGGTGGCCGCTGGCAAGCAGAGCGATCGATGCCTAGAAGGGCGACAGCTCCGCCGCGATCCCGCAGCAGACCTCGAGCCGTGGGCACCAAACAGCGACGCAGGCTCGGTTGCAGCCAGAATGCATGCAGCCGTCGTGTGCTACTGTTTCCCCGTGCACAACCTGAGCCCTGAACTGCGAGCTGCTATTCGTCTTGCCCGGCGATTTTCCCAGCGATAAAAGTCCCTCGCCGTACTCAGCCGTAGCATACCTTTGCAGTGCCCTGGTGTTGTCCGCCTTTGTGACCAACGGGCCGCGCTGTCTTTCTTAGCGACGCTTGTGAGTAGTTCGGGGTCGATTCCAGCCCACTGGGAAACCGGGCCATGGTCTGATGCGAAGCCCTCTGCACATACATACATAACTTGCAGCCGCCACCCTTTGTCACGTCGCCATCGCCAGGGCTCGCCGACCAGCTTTGACAAACGGTTAATTCGACCTGTGCGCCTTTTCCTTCTCTCCAGGGCAGTCCTTGGGTGTCGAGTAGATTACAGTTTACCAAACCTTCGGTGTCCCGCAAAGTTCCAGTGGCCAGACTCCAGGGATTTTTAGTTGAGCTGCATGCACGTCTGACGTTCAACGGCGCGACCTCAGCACCGGATCATATATTCCTGGGTCCATTCCAACTTTATTCATAAGTTAGCAGTGCTCCTTTGTTGCTTTGGCATTTCCTGGATACTTTCTGCCCAACGGCCACCATGACGACACCAACCGATACTGGCATGCCGGACAAGGGCAAGAATGTGGAGCGCGGTACTCTGGGCAAATATGTGAAGAGGATGAGCACTGTGTTCAAGAGGGAGAAGTCGAGCAAAAGTGTGCCGACCATAGCGGCTGAAGCGTCTTCCGCCCCCCAGGCTGGGCAACAACAGCCAGTCGCGAAGGATGCCGCCAAAGAGGACAAAGCGAAACCGGATGTCACACCTGCCACGTGAGTATTCGATATCTAACATCACTCTAGATTCCTATACTGATTCTATAGTCCCATGACTTCTGGCGTATCAGCACCATCGAGTCCAACCACCAAGGAAATGGATCGCAACGCTATGCAGCAGGAAAGAGCTCGTGCTCTCTTCGCAAAGTACGGCCTTACTCTAGAATCGCACGAGTGGATCGCCGCGCCAGCTCCCAAGCCTACCGTGCAGCGAGTGGAGAAGTCGATCCGTATGCGTGTCCACCGTAGTTGCCATCGGTGCGGAACTCTTTACGGCGCTGACAAGGTGTGCCTGCAATGCGAGCACAAACGATGCAAGAAATGTCCGCGATACCCGAAGAAGAAGACGCCCGAGGAGAAGCAGGCTGAAAAGGAGGGCATGGAACAGCCGAAACGAAAGAGAATGCTCACCATCCGGACGCGAGGCGGAGACGAACTGGTATACCAGCCCGCAAGGCAACGCATCCGACGTACCTGCCACGTATGCGAGAAACTTTTCAACCCCGCAACGGCAAACGTCTGCGATCAATGCCAGCATGTCCGTTGTACGAAATGTCCACGTGAGCCTGCCAAGCTCAATAAGTGGCCCAATGGGTATCCAGGAGATGCTGCTGAGCCTGACAGCGAGACCGAGGTGGAAAAGCAGCTTGACAAGTTTAGACGAACATGGAGAAAGCCCAGGCAAAGGGTGCGGTGGCAGTGCGAGAAGTGCAATGGCCTCTTTCACAACAACTCGCCGCAGTGTCCTGGGTGCGGGCATGAAAGATGCGACAAGTGTACAAGATCACCGTGAGCATATCCATGATAGCACCTTCACATGTGCACTGCTAACAATCCTCAGTGTCAGGAAGACTGAAAAGGGAGACCGTTTTGATGCTCAAGTTGTCGCGGCTGTAGAAGCCAAGCTGCGAGCCATGGATGTCGATGATGACTCGCCCTCCTCCGCAGCTGAGGCTACGTGAGTGCAGCGGTGAGCGCATTTAGAATCGTTCCGTACTACAATCATCACGATCTTGTTACCCCTTCATTTGACACATCTTACTGGATTCTTGCTCCTGTGTTGAACTTTGCTCAATGGTGACAATCCCGAATAAGCTCAAATCACTGTGACCAAGAGCCCTGTCAACCAAGCTAGCTGCCACCTGGAATCCACATGAGGTGGCGTTTTCAGCGTGCAATGTGGGGTCTTCCATGTGACAATAGATATATGTCGTGCCTGTGAAACGAGTACGGCGGATGTCAGATGAGCTATTGGGACTCATAAGGCTGCGATGTTACTTCAAAACGCCGTGTCATGTCTGAATCAAGTTGTATTACGTGAGAAGTGCGTGGTGGTTAATATGAAGCAGTATTTGGATAGTGATAATCCTGACGGTACTAAGACATGTTGCCTGTCTGGTCAGGCCTCTGGTATCGTCCCTTGAACTATCTACTCCCCAACTTACAAGGAGGTCTCTGCTTACTTAATGGCGTACGGCGTCCAGTGAAGTGGGGAAGCGGCACAGACGTCCTCATTCGCGTGTTGAAACGTCACAATCCTCCACTTTGTCCTTCACCTCATCACGTGGCACTAATCTCAACAAGGAAACTGGTAGAGAAGGCATGTTTGTGGATCTCAAAGCTGGTGTTATTCTCCATCCACTACTTCACTACGGATGGAAGACATCAACGTCACACTGCCCCTTGAGATTGCTGATTCGACGGCATGGTCTCGCATACCACAAGCTTGGTATGTGGTCGTCAGATGAACCCATAGTCGATGCACAATGGCTATATCACTCTATGTACCTTATCAAGCAATCCCGTCTCGACAACCGCTCCAATTTCCGCAATCTAGCCCATGCTTACTCACCCGTTGGACCCCCACTCCAAACGTCAAGCTGTGCTTTCTAGCTCGATGCATCCTGGTCAGCACATGGAGGCAGAGTTTGCAAATTAATGTGGCGCTCCGGGTCTGGATCTAGGTGGCCGCTTACTGAAATCCTTGTTCGCTGGTTACTGTTTGGGAAGATTGCTTGGATGGATTGAGTGAGCGATCATCACAAGCAGTAAGCCGTGAGATGCGTATTGTTAGACGCACAGTAAACTATGCAATCGTGCTTGGACAGGATCGTAATTATGATAAGATGCGCAAAGATAAGCCTCGCAGTCGCAGATATTCGGGCGGAATGAAGAATGGCTACTAGTACTCTGAAACAACCACCGAAGTCTACAACAGCGATAGGAGTATGACAGCGAACTAGTACTGCATCTGCCTGGAAGTAAAAGCCCCGAGGCCACTATTGCAGCCGTTGGACGCTCGCTCGTACATGACTTGCGGACCGACGCGCCATTGTGTACTGCTGTAGTTCTGCCCTGTCCCAAACCATTTACGAAACGGCACAAGAGCTACAGGACAAGAACGGGTTTGTCTTTGAACAATGGCTTGATCGGAGTTGTTGTGGAAACCGAGCATCGAGCTCTCCCATCTGCTGACTAGGTGATGAAGACGACGCGTTCCTCACGCGTCTGTCGTGCCTGGTTGTCTTTGCTTGTTCGAAAGGGCCAAGAGAGTCGGCGGAGAGGGCACGGATGGATGCAGGCGCGCCGTGTCTCTTTGGAGCAGAGATGTGCCAAATATGCTGCGGGCTGATGCATGCGTACCTTGGATGGGCGTGTCGCGTGACGATAGTATTTCCAGTGACGTACGTCTGTGCGGGACATCAAACAGCTCCGCCCCGCCGCTTCATATACAAGGCAGCAGCGCCGCACAAAATTCCCCAAAACCAAACCACATCTTCTTCACTCGACCAACCTCGACATCACGCAATACCGCCATCATGATGAACTTCGTCCTCTCGCTGCTCCTCCAGCTGTCTATGTTCATGCTCGCCGAGGCAGCTCCCATGACGGTGCAGTCAGCTAAGCCGTGGCAAGCTGGTACCGGCGGTGGCATCATTGGATTCATCGTCCTTGTTCTCGACATCATTGCCTGGAGTAAGCAGCAACCACGTCCCCCACGCCGCGCTTGTCGCGCTTCGTTCAAAGCTAACACGTGCTGCAGTCGAGATCTTCAAGTCCAACCGCCCCGTCCCCAACAAGGTGCTTTGGGCACTCGTCGTCTTCCTCTTCCCCGTCGTCGGCATGATCATCTACTACCTCTTCTCGAACCGTCAAGCCCACAACACCTACGAGCCTATTCCCGCATAAGCGACATGACCGATCTACACGTATCGGACACGCTACGCACCCAAGATACATCCATGGGCCCCTGCAAAACGAAAGACATGTTCTCATGAGCGCGAACGCATAGATGCGATGAGGTGGTGCATGATATATAGGTTTTACTACTGGCATTTGGCGAACGGTGTTTCATATCTCATACCCGCTGATATAACAATCAATTAAGCTGATGAGCATCCACTTGCTTCCCTTCTACCCTTGAGTCGTAACTGACAGTTGATGTATCCAATCTCACCCATCACCGCTCCTACACGCCCTGCTGGTCCGGCGCATACCAACTTAGACTTTCCCAAAGATACCTTCCGCCGTGGCTAACTTGGCAGACAACGCGATTAAACCACCCATCAAGCTCATCATACCACTAAAGATGGATACCTCCCTGAAGCCGCCATACCGGTCAATAAACGCGCCGTTAATGGGAGGGCCAATGAGGACAGCAAACGCCGCAATACCCATGCCCATGCCCATGTACGTCCCAAGGTTCCTCGGATCCTTGGTGCACTTGGAAATAGCTGCTGAGCCAGCTGAGATGATGGTGCCCGATACGAAACCGAAGAAGATGGAGTAGACGATGATACCAGCGTTGGTCGTTGGCTCGTTTATGCAGAATACCATGACGCTGGTGCCAACGCCCGCGAAGGCGAACATGTTCATCCCACCGAGCTTATCCGCTAGTATTCCTGGGATGATGCGACCGAATGTCGAAGATCCATTAATCATGGCGAGAAGGTAGGATGCCAGTAACGGACTCATTCCTCGGCTGACAGCATAGACCGGGAGATAGAAGACCGGTATCCACATACCCATCATCATGAAGAACAGTCCTGCAACGAGCAATACGTATCGCTTAATCTTCCATGCTTCTCCGATGAAGATGGTCGTCTTGCGAGGCGGAACACGCGGCTTGATGATGAAGCAGGCAAACAACATGAAGGGAACCATGATGAAAGCGACGATGCGAATGGACCAGCCAAAGGATAGGGAAGAGCTGTTGAGCAGTTTGGACAAGACAATGGGAAAGATGACGCCGCCAACGGAAGACCCAGACGCCACAATTCCAAGAGCAGCCGCGCGTCGCTTGTCGAAGTAATGGCCCATTACTGCAAAGGCAGGGAATTGGAGAAAAGCCACGCTGGTGCCCATGAGGATGGACTGCGCAAGGAAGAATTGGTAGTACTCGCTGCACAAAGAGACCATCATCAATCCAAAGACGTAGGTGAGTGTTGCGGGTCGCATCATCTATTCGGCCAGTCAGTACAATTTCAGTCTCGTGGAACCAAAGAATACGCACCCAAGCTCCGTAACGATCAAACATCGGTCCTCCGATAGCGCCTCCAGCAAACTGGATGAAGCTGGCTAAGCTACCTATCCACGCAATCTGATCCATGCTATGGTCTTTCAGTTGGTGGGTAGAATAGTATTGCTGGAGCACTCCGAAGCAAGAGGTGAAGCCGAGACAGCAGAAGAAGATGCAGAAGCCGCCAAAGGCGTTGAGCCAGGCTGTCAAACCTCCGTCGGGAGCAGGGCCTAGAGCGGCGATTTCGGCATCGGTGACTGCTTCACTGTTGTCGTGAACTGACTCATGAGATGCCTTTTCGATGTCGTAGGAAGGGACTGAAGGGGAGCTGGTGCCTGATGCGGCGTCTGGAATTGTAGATCGTGCAGACATCGTGAGCTTGTATCCGAAGATCCTGCGATGAAGTTGTTTTTGATCGATGTGTCTGATAGCGAAGTTAATTGGAATTACACTGTCCATTTCGACGAGGTATATATACAACTCAGACTTCTGTTATATCGTCATAGCAAGAGGTTTTCGGGGTCGGTATTCATTCCAATCGGAGATAAGGACGCGTGCTTATTGGTCCACTTCACCGAAAAGTGCAGCCATATCCGACTTTTAGATCAAGTCACCGACATTTATTCCCGCTCCACCTACTCTTATACTCAGCTTCACCACATTTACCCACAATCCTGAATCCCATTTATCGAACAAACAGGCATCACCGAGAATGACCGACTTCAGTCGCAGACGCAAGAGACTCGCTATGTGAGTTGACTTGGTAGCCCCGCCACTATAACCGAAGCTGACATATCCAGCTCTTGCACATTGTGCCGTAGAAGAAAGATACGCTGCAATCGAGAGATGCCATGCAATAATTGTTTGAGGAGCAAGACCGGGTCTTGTGTTTATGAGAGTGAAGTATCAGACAAGAGGCCAGCCCCAGTACATGTTACACCCATACAACCACACAACAGTAACTCAACGTTCATGGGCGCACCGAGTATGCTTTCGAGTTCGTCGACCACAACACCTGGTGTAGTTAGTAGTCAATCCTCGTTCGAGATGGACGCTATGAGGGCACGCATTGCCGAACTGGAAGACAAGTTGTCGCGAACGGGAAGCACTACTAGCTCTGTCTTCTCGCCGTCAGCTTCCACTCCAACGTCAACTCATACCGTGCAAACTGTCAGCAGTTTTGCCTGTACAGTGGACGTCATCCAGGATACTCGGATGCCTGGTGGTGCCGCTATCTCTCGAGGCATTGCGCATAAGAATCGGGTTTTTGGCCAGAGCCACTGGATGAATGGGTTCGTAATGTACCGCGATATCATCGAGATGATGGAGCCTCACCTCCACATGAGATCATCCAACCTAGTTCCCAAAATGCAACGAGTTAAGTCACTGGCCCGGATGGTCAAGTCACACCGCTCTCCAACTTGGCCTACGCCTCCAACGCGGGACTTTCCTCCAAGACACGTCTGCGACGATCTAGTTGCTGGCTACCTCCGCACCATCGAGACAATGTATCGCGTGCTACACGTCCCAAGCTTCAAGCGCACGTATGAACACATGTGGACAAGCGACCCAGAGCCTAACATGGCATTCACAATGATGTTCAAATTGGTCTTGGCTATTGGTGCAATGATATACGATGACAAAGTATCCATGCGAGCCGAAGCAGTGCGATGGGTTTTCGAGGCTCAGACTTGGCTCTCATCGCCCTTCTTCAAATCGCAACTTGGTGTTCAATATCTCCAGATCAGCATCCTTCTTCTCCTTGCACGAGAGCTTGTCGATGTAGGCTCTGAGCTTGTATGGATATCTGCAGGAGCGGTCTTTCGAGCAGCAGTATACATCGGTTTACACAAAGATCCGTCACAACTGCCGAGAACAACGGTCCTTGAAGCCGAGATGCGCCGCCGGATATGGAACACGATTCTCGAGCTGTCGCTTCAGATGAGCATGGAGTCAGGTGGACCGCCGTTCTTCTCATCGGACGACTACAACACAGCGCCACCAGGCAACTTTGATGATGAGCAACTTCTAGGCTTAGAGCCCTTCGCAAAGGCAGACGATGTGTATACGCAAACATCGATCTCCATAGCTTTGCGGAAAACCCTCCCAGCTCGCCTTGCGGTACTCAAATTTCTCAACGATATCAAATCGACTGGGACGTATGAGGAGACGCTTCGCATCGACTCAGACCTGAGAACAGCACATAAGCTCCTGCGTCGCACCATTCAAGCATACACCACCTCTACCACCTCGTGCCCATCGCAATTTACATTGCAAGCTGTCGAATTTGTTATGCAGCGCTACATTACCTGTCTACATATTCCATTCTTCGCTTCCGCACTCCAAGATCCGGTGTACGCCTATTCGAGGAAAGCTACCGTCGACTCGTCGCTCAAGATCTGGAGCATGGCGTGTCCAGCTTCAGGTGAAAACTCGTATACTCCAAGTGAGACAGACCTAGCGCGCATGTGTCGATGCACAGCGGGTTTCTTCCGAATGTACACCTTCCACGGAGCAACGTTCTTGGCCAATGAAGTAAGAATACGGATCCAAGAAGACGAGGACGACCTACATGCGTCACCGCTACCTCTACGAAACATTGTTGGCGATGCTGCGGATTGGTATCTCCGATGCATACAAGCTGGAGAGACAGGTATCAAGGGCTACCTTCTCTTGCGCCTCATTGGCGTTTGGATTGACGCGACAAAACATAACATGAGCCAGTCGGATTTGTCTGCATTATTGGTGGAAGCGTCAGAACAAGCTGCCGAGGTTTGCATACCGATCTTGGAGGCCCTGGCTGGCAGTCAAGAGCCGTCTTCGGGTACTGTTGGAATTGGCGGAATTGCTATGGAGGATTTCAACTTTCAATCATCCCCCGAGTTCACAGAGGACTGGGATATGCTCATGTCAGGCACTTTCAATATGGACGACATAGGGAGTTTCGACGCGTTCTTGTCGTGATGGTAGGGCTCGAAATAAGATCACGAAGATACTCGGCGGGGACGGGCGTATGTCGGATCAAGAGACTTGAAGAGGCAGACATGCTCTGATCAAGGTGCTGTCGTTTCGCACGTTGACAGCGGCTGTCACATAATCGACAGAAGAGGCTAAAAGAGGAGAGTTCGGGGCTTTCGTTAGACGCCTAATGCATGAAATGCACCGTGCGCGGATGACGATCTTCCCGCGCTAGAATCGCTCCCCAATCATCCCATCACCACGCCGCACTTCTTTTTACCGCCACATCTTCGATCACGACTTACCAAATCCATTGCAGCGACGCCTCAGAGTTCCTCTATTAATTACTGGTGCTTACACTTATGATGACATTTCGGCGCGATCCGTCAATACTCCACGAGGCACCCTAGCGCCTACTAGGGGCGCTTAAGAGCCTCCATGTAACCTGATACACCATGAGCCTCATAACCACCCCTTATCCGGCAATCCACGTCGCAGTGCAGTATGAATGACAGCCATCATCGTTCTTGCGGCCTCATATATCACGTCGAAGTGGCCTGATTTTTTTGTTCCCTTGTCGCCTTTTTTTCTCCATCCCGAACTTCTGGTATACCTCAGGCAGTGGAACCAAACCTCACCAGCAACGAACTTTCTTTTCTTTTCGTTCGTCTATACATTCATTTCTTGAGGCGTGCCGGTCACCAAAATATCTTTCTAATAATATCTTACTTTTTCCCGTCCATCTCTCTACCAATCCATTCCTCAGGACGAACCCAAAAAACATCGACGACGTCATGCATTCCTCACTCCTTACAAACATCTTCATCGCCCTCTCGGTCTTTCATCTGGTAGCCGCTGGCCCAAACCCTGTTCCTGTTCTCCCCGGCGGCCTCCTCAACACCAAACTCGAAGTCCGCCAAGTCTCCGCCACACCTTCGCAAGCTGATTTGTGTCTCGACTACGAACGCACAGCCAACATGTCGACCGTCGGCGCCAACGGCTCTTACCGTACTGTCGTCATGCAAAAAGCCAACGTCGGTACCCTGACCAGCGCGCGCATGATGGATGCTGCCATCGCGAAGCTACCTGCCCTCACGGCCGATGCAGATCTGAACTCCAGGTGTGGAAACTGGACGGAGATCGCGCTAGTGGAGGCGGAGAAGAACTTCACTCAGGGCATCGTGGCACAATTTACGACCGAGGGGCTGCCTGTTGGCATCTTGGCTGGACCAGAAGTTTTAGTCATCGTGGGTGTTATTGCTACCCTTTTCTCAATCGTGTGGGTATTCCCCGGTTAATTCTCAAAAAAGAAGTTGAAGCAGAATATCGGAGGTTGGAACAAGTAGAGAAGAAGATGGTGGGAGGTGCATATGCTTGTGCGCTCATAAGAACGCACAAGACTAGAGTCAATTATACCCAAATTTCCGTGCTCCAATGAACTATCAGGCCGGTATTAACGTGTCAAATTCGTCTGACGCGTGGTGCAAGTGGTGACAACATATCGAGAGCAATGTATAGATGCAATGCAAGTATATTCAAGAAATAAATGTATGTACAAAACCGAACGCGCAACTGCTTCAGCTCTCTTCACTCATACCAGTGAGCTTGTATCACCAAGATCCGTCGTTGCTCAGAAGGTGACAACACCGACACCAGCGCTCTTCTGCACGATAGCGCAAACACTGGCCGCAGGGTCAACAGTGTACTTGTAGCTGGGTGCGAAAGAACCCTTCTGAGTGATCTGAGTAGGGCTGTTGGTGAAGATGTTGTCCTTCTCGACGGCAAAACCTTCCTCATCAGAGTCCAAGTTGGTTACAACAGCCTTGTCGACACCGGTGAAGGAGTTGGCCTCAACGAGGACTTGAG
>Ga0265797_10012136_pt1 | contig 10625 bp, 5 predicted proteins | sample P2T30metagenome_FD_192433 | JGI IMG/M metagenome (GOLD analysis project Ga0265797, IMG submission 192433) | Plant litter microbial communities from East Loma Ridge, Irvine, California - P2 T30 | ecosystem: Environmental > Terrestrial > Plant litter > Unclassified | place: USA: California... | reverse complement strand
CTACCGGCTCTCTGGAGTTCTTTGCCTTCGATGCTACGGCTGAGAAGCTCGAGCAGACGAGCAGCAAGCAGATCAGCGATACCGAGACGCTCGTCCTGGACCTGCTGTGGCACCCGAACAGGGCAGACATCGTAGCTGTCACGCTATCTGATGGCACCGTGTCATTGTGTCAGAGCGACGATAGCACGAACTTATGGAGCGCTTCCAGTCAGACTACCGTGACTGAGCTCACAAGTCACTCCCTCGAGCCCTGGACTCTTGCTTTCTCGCCTGATACGTCGCACGTTTTCTCCGGCGGAGACGATGCTGTGCTGCAATCCATGCAGATATCTCATGACTCAGAACCTGACGGGGACGCCACTCTCTCTTCGACGACTCTATGGACTGATCGCAAAACTCACGAAGCAGGCGTGACTGCCATCCTTCCTCTCGCCAACGATCTGCTCATCACTGGTAGCTACGATGATAACATTCGCCTCATCTCTGCGCCTCCCATAGGCCGCAGACAAATCCTCGCCGAACTCAACCTCGGAGGCGGCGTGTGGAGGCTACGGATGCTCGATGACGGCAGCGCTGCCAACAACGACAGGTAAGTCACCATACAATCTTCTTTCCTGCCCAATGTCCCAAGGTATGCAGTAAGCTCGCACAGCACAAAACTTGCATTTTCTCGGTAGCGAGCGTTTCAGACTTCAGACGCAGCCTTACCGTGCGAGAACACTGCCTACTACCGAGTCTTACATGCACATATATTGCTCTTTTCTCCTAAGCGAGGTACGATGCATGTGTCTCGATCGCGATTCCTCGGAGCCGGGCGATTGCCAGACCAAATACGAAACTCCTCTTGCATCACTCTTAAGACATCAGCCTACACTGCTATGCACCTTCCAACATCATGCACATGCACCCAACAAAACCTCACTTCGCCTCTTTTTCCCCAACAGCAGCTAACGATTCCTCTCTCACAGTCCCGAGCACAAATCATACACGCTGCTGGCCAGCTGCATGCACGCCGGATCCCGGATCGTGCGGCTTGAAAGCTCTGCTGAGGGTTCCGGCGAATGGGCTTTCAGCGTGTTGGCGAGGTTCGAAGAGCACAAGAGCATGAATTATGGAAGTGATGTGCAGCCTATTCAATCTGGGCAGGAGGGAGGGCAGAGGACGATTGTCAGCACGAGTTTTTACGATAAGCTAATGTGTGTCTGGCAGTTTGGGGAGTAGTGATGAGAGCATCGGAGATGTGCGGCGGGACAAGACAGGCGAAGACGTCTATGCGGACCCATTTTGGTGAGATATGTTGATTGCATAACTTTTTGCCAACAATGATGTGTCTCTCGTCCAAATTCAATTCCATTCAGTGAAATCTCAATGGCTTAGATGTTGTACAGAGTCTCGACCCCGTCTCAAAGAATGTCAAAGCGTCCAAAAATAGAACGATGAGAGCAGATGAATCCAGAAACTCCCCGTCATGTTGTGTGGTATATGTTTTCGCTGTAAACGTCGTTAAAATGAGCGCTTCTAAACCGAGCGCTTGTGAGATGTCTTTGCTACTTCAGAGAAGCAGGCATTGCTTCCTCCCTCGTGGCAGGAACACCATTTCGTTTGTGGTGATCACTCTCGACACCAGCGATCATCGAGATTTTCGGCATGTCGAAGCACCAAATCTCTGAACTTTTCGTCGCTCACTGCTCCCTTCATGTCCGATTCGGAGAGCGGCCCCGTTGGCTTGATCGTGATCGTGATCTCGAGCGGCCTGCGCGTCGAGATGAATTGCGCCGTCCTAGTCACGGCTCTCCTGGGCCAGAGATCTTGATTTGTGGCATTGGTGCGGGCGGTGTGCCGGTTGTGTTGTCGCGAGCCCTTCGCCATTTCAATACGGGGATGCGTCGGTCGCCCTGGAGAAACGATGTTTGTTAGTTTGTGTCGATGCGAGGCGGGAGCAAATGTATGATAGCGCTAGCTTGCAGCAGATGCTGGCGCTGGACTCCATTGCAATATCATGTCTCCATGAAAAAGCTTACCTTGATCTCTGTTGGCTCCTCGCTGCCGAGAACCAGCACCTGTCCGTCTTCTTCAAACCGATGTGTCCGCACCTGAACGTCGCCGATCCAGCCGGGCAGGTTGCAGACCTGGAACGTATGCCGTAGGATTTCCTCGCGACCCGCACCTTCGTCACTAATATAGTATGGTCCACAGTATGCAAAGAATCTCTTGCCAGCTTCGGCCCATTGTGGCTCTTCTCCTTCGCCTCGCTTGAAGCTTTGTTGGCCCGGGATCAACATTTGGGCGGATAGGTAGCCGTCTGGGGTGTACATGATGAAGCCGGTCACGTTCTTGGTCATGGGAAATGTGGGTCGTTGTATGGGCGATTCGGGTGTTGGGTAGGCGATATATGATTCGAGCTTCCAGGCGCCAACGATCTTCTGGCGCAAGGGCAGCTCAGGCGGAGGGGTGGAGCTGTCGCGAAGGGTGTACATGTCGCCGTTCAGATCTTCGTAATTCGTCGTTTCGATAATGGGCGTTTTGGGCTTTGGCGGTGGACTTGAGACTGGTAGGGCGTTTGAGTGGGTGTTGTTGGAGTTTCCGTTGGTCAGCGAGTACGTATGTGAGTAGGCGTTGAGCAAGGGTTTGCTGCGCGGCTCAGCCGCAGTCATAGGCGGTGAATGGTGACGGCGGCGATCGTGTACTGGGGGCAATACATTGTCCTCGACCGATATCACTTCCCGTGGTCGTGACTTGGAGCGCGAGCGGGACTTTCGGTGTGGCAGCAGCTTGGGCACCTGGAGATACTGGGTGCTTGGCATGGCAGCAGTATGATACGGTTGCTGCCTCTCAGCGGGACAGCGGCTGAGAACAGTAGTGGTGCACGACGAAGATAGCATATGGGATATGGGTATGTCAGAAAGATCAAAGGGCCGGAGATAGAGAGAAGGTGATCAAGACGGGTCAGATCAGGTCATCGTAGGCCAGGCCAGGGCACGGCTGCTTTTGCATCCGGACTACACGGCCAAGCTGTGGTATGGCATCACGGCTGCTGCTTTGCTGCTGCTGGAAGTCAACGGCGGGTCTGAGATGGCATGCGCTGGCTGGAGGCTGGCTGGCTGGATGGAGGTGGTGGACGATGTCTTGACGACATGAAGCATACGCTAGCGAGTGGGGCGACCCAAGAATATCGGACAAGCAGATGGGGAGAGGCTCGAACGAGCAATGCATCAGGCAGCCCCCGTCTACTCTATTCGATCGGGGCTGTATAGCAAGATGCCAGCGATTCTCACAGGGTGCTCGCCTTTCGCCTGCCGGTAAGCATCCCCTGCCCATAGCCGTACAGAGGCACATAATCATCGTCACCATCGTCCACGACATCCGTAAACGATCTACAGCAAGGCACTTCCAAGCCCTAGCCCTGGCGGCCCCAGACGCCGAACGGAAGCGCACGTGCGTGTCAGTTTCAGGCGAGATATTGGCCGTGTCTTGCGGAAGTCCGACGGATGGATCGTGGAGAGGAACTTTGCTCTCCAACCACCGAGCTGATTTCGAAACTCGTGTCAGACGAGATCACAAAGCAGCGGTGCGCCTAGGCGAGGCTGATGCCGGGGGCTCGAGATGTACGAGACTACTATCGGGCGCTCGAGTGTACTATCATAATGTGACTTGCCGATCAGCCGTGTCTGATAAGACCAGCAATTCCTGTCTACGGCGAGTGCAATTCCCATCTGCCTTTGTGTTCGCAGTCGTTCGTCCCGGATATTCGCCCAACACAAGCATCGACTGCCGCAAGCCCATAGTTTATTAGCCGAACGGGCATCTAGAACTGACACGTAGGCGATGTGTTTGCTCTGTCTGGTATCGCCATTCGGGTAGATCCCTACACCCGAAACTGATCTGCCTTGATCGGTCTTTGGTGGGCTTGGGCTGTGGGAATCGATAGGGCCGATAAGTACTTTGAACAGTCTGTTGGAAAGAGCTTCTGGTTCCTCTGCATACTGGATGGCACGACTAGACACGCAGAAAACGGGTCTCTTCGGCTTCATGTGATACTCCTGCTCACGTGCCGAGCTTGAGTTAAAGTCGCGATAACAATTCTCGAAACATGGTTTGGTCAAAACTCCAAATCCTTCCAGCCGCAGATCGGCACATCAACGCTTACACACACTGCCGGCCAACGTCATTGACGGATCGCCATTTGACATCTGATTATGGGATACACAGGGCCTTACACAGAATATTACCTCGATATTGTGGCGTGATGCTTGTCCATACATGGTTGATGCAACGTGGTAGCAACATGCGCGAGCATTGGAACCTGGAGGCTGTTGCAACTTGCACGTGATATGCCCTACACTTAACACGTTGCGCTGCTCTGCTGGAGGATCACTACGATCCCGATGTCGGCTTCAATGGCTTCTTCACCCGGTCGCCATATGCATGCCACTGCCAGATGGTCCAGGATCAATAGTAGTACCGAGTGCAGCGCCGCGAGAGTGCACGGCGGCATAAGTAATTCTCGAGCTACGTGTGCAAAGAGGAGCCCAAACTCCAGACGGTGTGCTCGGCTTAGTCAATGAGGGAAGGCGCGGGATGTCACGACTTGTTATCAACAAATCAGGACGAGCACCTTGTTGCATTTTAGCATCCATCGTGCTCAATAGCTTCCCCGCTGTGGGGTCTTTCTTCCTTGGAGGCATGCCTGCGAGGGACCAAGGACCTCATGTTTTTCCGGCCGAAGCGGTATTTATTGTTTTGTGACGACCAGGCACATCACTTGTCTTTCCTCTCCCAAACTTCACACTCCCGAATCCAAGCTCACTAGCAACCGTCCATACTTCGAAGCGTACTCAATCCTTTCCCACGTGGGGGTTGTATAATGTGTGCTGACTTGACCTACAGCTTAACCGGATACCCAATCGGTACGCCGTACTTCGACGATGGGTTCGATTCCACATGGGTAATCGGCTTCTAGCCACCATGATCAAGGTACTTCATCATAAGAGTTTGATGTGCACTGCCGGTGTTCACCTCATGCGGAGTCATGACCAGCCTTCCACCCCATGACATCGTTTGCATGACTCTGCGTGCTGCTATTGCATTGAGACAAATGTCTCACGCTCTAGTAGCCGTTGCCAAAGCCATCGACGATGTGTGGGAGAAGATCCGGCATGAGCTCCGTAGAGGTCGTTCTGAGATTATACGGCCAACTTGATCAGGATAATACCTGCGAAAGGAATCGTGCACTCATTGTTCCCCCTTCATTGCTCGCCATGGAGCGGGAGGACTAACGATGGCAGATCATACCAACCTACTACCGCAATGGCCCCCGTCGCTGTCTACCCTGAGCCCGCCGCCAATGGCCAGGCCACCCAAGTCGCCACCAAGATGAGCGCTGTCCCGCATGCCTCTGGTGTGCCGGTTACTGGTGCTGTCAAGCCCCAAGCCACCGTCGAGGAGATGGCTGGCAAGTGGAAGGATTTCAGCTTCAGGCCGATCCGTGAGAGCCAGGTCTCTCGCGAGATGACCCGTCGCTACTTCAACGACCTTGACAAGTATGCCGAGAGCGACATTGTCATTGTTGGTGCTGGCAGCTGTGGTCTGTCGGCTGCCTACTGCCTGGCAAAGGCCCGCCCGGACTTGAAGATTGCTATCATCGAGGCCAACGTCTCCCCTGGTGGTGGTGCTTGGCTCGGTGGTCAGCTCTTCTCGGCCATGATCATGCGCAAGCCTGCCGATGCCTTCTTGAGGGAGGTTGGTGTGCCGTATGAGGACGCTGGCGAGGACTCTAACTACGTCACTGTCAAGCACGCTGCTCTCTTCACCAGCACCATGCTCAGCAAGGTTCTCCAGTTTGATAATGTCAAATTGGTAAGTTGTTGAAGGTCAGATACTGTAAAGCCATATACTGACCACACTCACAGTTCAACGCCACCACTGTTGAGGACCTCATCACCCGCAAGGACGCCAACGGCGGTATCCGCGTCGCTGGTGTTGTCACCAACTGGACTCTCGTCACTATGCACCACGACGACCAGTCCTGCATGGACCCCAACACCATCAACGCACCCATCATCGTCTCCACGACTGGTCACGACGGTCCTTTCGGCGCCTTCTGCGTCAAGCGTATGGTCGCCATGGAAGCCATCCCAGCTCTCGGCGGCATGCGTGGCCTTGACATGAACGTTGCCGAAGACGCCATCGTTAAAGGCACTCGTGAGGTTGCACCGGGTCTCATCGTCGGCGGCATGGAGCTGTCCGAGATTGATGGCGCCAACCGCATGGGTCCCACTTTCGGTGCCATGGCTCTCAGTGGTGTCAAGGCTGCTGAGGAGGCACTGAAGGTGTTCGACATGCGCAAGGAGCAGTGCATGGAGGGCGGCAAGTGGGAGTAGATTCTTTTTCTCTCCTGTCGATGCTTCCCACGTGTACCAGATCGCTCTGTTGAACATGACGACGACGATGACCACACTCACTTTGGTGGATGACTTTTGGGTTCTCTTAGGTATCAAGAATGAATGTACCTTATGAAAACAGTCTGTTCTCACCCCCTTTGTTGCTTTAGCTTCGGTTGTAGATATTTCTCGATCGACTATAGTACTGTGTGATGTCGGACCTAAAAGTTTGCTTGAACGCGGCTGCGAGCTTTGCTGCCGATCGTCCGAAATGAAGTTGTAGTTCTATCAATTGACATGTTCCCACTGGCTTGAGAAATCCGTGTGCGTCGGATCTCGAATCGCATCGATAACAGACGGTTCCGTAGCAGTCAGTGATGGGGTCGTTGAGGGTCACGTGAAGTTAGCAACAACATCTACATGTCATGCATCCTATTGGGTACTGCAAAACATTTGAGTCATACGCAGCCAACGGCAGCGTTGCACGATGAACGGTGTCGTTTCATTAGTAACAGCTGTGCAGAAGCCGATAGGAATCGTTGTGTAGTCTTCATGCGGTGTTCATGGATTCCTTGTCTTTTACTGAGTATGCACATCTTGTGAATAGATTGATAGACACCAGACTGTCGTAATCCTATCCGCCTTGCTTTCCAGTCATGTGATGCATCATCTCATCCGTGAAAAGTCATATTGTCTCATAACGTGGGGGAACAGTTCTATTATCACATAGAAGTTTGCAGTCTTCGTTAACGACGAGAAACAAGTAGTTAACCCCGTCTCACTTGGGGTTAGCAACGAAGTCGGCGAGTGTTGTGCTCCGAGGTCGGCTTGGCGCGGGTAAGAAACCCTTTCCTTTCAACCGTTAAATCCGAAAGCATGCCGTTCTCGCCGGTGCAAACATGACGTCCATCACAACATCGAGGGAAACATCGGTCGCTTCGCAGACTTGCAGTTGCGATGGCGGACAAGGAAGATACCAAATCTCCGTCTCCGAAAAGCGTAGGATGCTACACGCAACAAGTCATATAGCCTGAGATGCTTTCCGTTCTTCAACGGACAGAAACAGCATCTCGAGACTCCAAGGAAATGACGACGCCTAGCAATAATCTCGACACCAATGAGAAACCACCTTCACGGAAATCCCTCGATTCACGAACAAGCATACGCCCCAACTCAGAAACCCAAAAGACGCATGGCGAAGATGCAATCCCATCAAGCACGACTGGTGAGCCCGCCACCGAGCAAGTAGACCGATCACATTTGGTGGCGAAAGAAGACTATTCAGTATTCACCGTGGGACAAAAACGAGCCATTATATTTGCCGGAAGTTTCGCCGCCTGGTTCTCGCCAATGGTAAGTTTCATACCTTTTTTCTTCCAGACCGACATCGACTGACTTTGCAATAGACCGGAAGTATCTACTTCCCAGCATTGGACCGCATTGGCGAAGACCTCGGCGTATCAGACTCCGCAATGAGCATCACGGTCACAACGTACCTCATCATGCAAGGACTGGCACCGATGATGATCGCTGGCTTCTCCGACACAGCAGGACGCCGTCCAGCGTACATCCTCTGCTTCACCATTTACATGATTTCCAACCTCGCACTCGGCTTGCAGAACAATTATGTTGCTCTACTTGTTCTGCGCTTGACTCAAAGCGCTGGCAGTAGTGGTACTGTTGCATTGGCGAGTGGATTGGTGGGCGATTTGGTCACATCGTCTGAGAGAGGGCAGTATATTGCCTACTCGTCGCTGGGTTCTGTGCTGGGACCAACATTATCTCCTGTCATTGGTGGCTTGCTGAGTCAATACCTCGACTGGCACTGGATCTTCTGGTTCTTGTTGATACTGTCGGGAGTCTTCTTCGTGCCGTTCTTCCTGTTCTTTCCGGAAACATCTCGGAGTCTGGTTGGAGACGGGTCTATACCACCACCTTGGACAAGCTGGAACCTAGCAGATACCATCCGACACAAGAACAGGGCCAAGAAAGGTCTTGCTGTAGACAAAGAGAAAGCCGCCGAACTCCACAAGAATGCTCGAATCAGCTTTCCCAACCCTATGAGTACGCTCGTCATCTTTGGAAATCTTGAAGCCAACCTAGTCCTCATTGCCACCGGATTTTCTCTGGTGTGCTTCTACGCAATCTCCACTGGCGCAGCATCTGTTCTTTCCGAAGTGTACCACTACGACGAAGTCCACATAGGACTTGTGTTTTTGTCGATCGGCGGCGGCAGTGTCATCTCAGCTTTCACAACTGGAAAGATCGTGGATTGGAATTACGCTCGGCATGCTAAACGAAACGGATATCCGATCGTCAAGAACCGCACCACAGATCTCTCAGGATTTCCTCTCGAGCGCGCCCGTGTGGAGATCGGCTTGCCTTGCTTCTTGATAGGTGTACTGTCCGTCATCGGATACGGTTGGATCATCAATTTCAACCTTTCCGTAGCTGGGCCGATCGTCATGCTCTTCCTGTTGGGATATGGACTTATAGCTGGCTTCCAGAGCTTGAACGTCTTGATGGTTGATCTTTATCCCAGCCAGGCATCTTCAGCTACTGCAGCATCCAATGTCGTACGATGTCTGCTTGGGGCTGCAGCTTCAGCTGCCATATTGCCAATGAGCGATGCCATGGGAGACGGTTGGGCGTACACGACGATCGCATTGCTATTTCTGCTCTCCTGCGGCGGTCTGCTGGTGATCATGAAGTATGGTATTGCATGGCGAAGTGAAAGACAAGCTAAACTGGATAGCAAAAGGGAGGCCTGATGAGCTTTAGTCTGTGATGGGAGATGTGATGATATCGCCGGAATCGTATATCGAAGATGTGCGATTGCCGTTTGAGGATAGACTACAACTACGTGATAAACCTTTTTGAGCTCTCGAGATCTGATAAACCCAAACAAACGCCACGAAGCCAAAGCCCGAAATGCTTCCAGATACGCGCAAACTCAATCATGCCAATGTAATGACACCTCCATTAGTCCTGTTACACTTTGGCTGGGCACCCTGGAGCAATTGCGTGTCAAAAGCAAATGCCGACAAATTATACTTTTCCCCTCCATACCGCTTCCGTGCCCACATGCCGTGGAGTTGTTTGCTTCTAGAGTCACCAGAACACCAAATCTTATGCACGCCTCTGCAGCCGAGGCGGCCAGAATTAGGGAGTTTGTAATTGCAAGACCGACATCTTTGGTACGCCAACGCAGCGCTGCGTCGCAGAGCTGCAGTCTTGAGGTTTATCGGGTGAGCAATGGAGAAACGTGGGATGGTTATCCCAACGCAATCCTTTGGCTTTAATAACATTTGGAGGAAGCAGCCTACAATCATTCGCCTAGGCCCGGGTTGGTATTTCATCCGAAACCTGGAGATTCTGTCTCACTCATGCGAATAGGCTTCCGTGGCTTCTGTACTGCGTTTGTTAGGCTTGGTCACCTGACTTGCGCTCACTGCGCGCAAGTGGGTTTGATGTTGTCAATCTTTATGCACGGAGCGAGAGCTGACCTTTCCCTCACTCGCGTTGCGACATGGGATAGAAGCCCAAAAGGCGACTCTTCGTTTGCTTGCCGCAAGCCGCGCTGCTGAGGTCAAACGCTTGCCTGTGGAACACCTGCGGCATCTCTGCGAATGGAGCCCAGGGCTGGTAGTACCCGAAGGAGCCGTACCACGCGTTTGGCTCCTCTGGCAGCCTGAAGTGTGGGATATGTGTATCAGAACCAACGACGCGAGGGACATGCTTCGCCTACCGTGTCTCGCTTCAGCAGGTCGCCGTGGTGTGGCATTTCCCGCCCGTGGGATTGCAGGTTAAGATAGATGACGATCTTCCCACGCGGCATTTCCCACGCTCGGTGTTCGAGCACATACATATTACTCTAGATTGCCGTGCAAGGTAGCATTCCTAGGCCCGACAAAGCCACACTAACACGCAACGTCGGGTTGAGCAGGAGGCGTAGGGCTACGCAAATCGTCCGAGCAGATTATTCGAATTGTGCTTTGGTCTCTTTGGAAGTCTGCGAACGGTCCCCGCTCTCTCGTGGCGCATCCCACGGCGCCCACGCTGCAGAGACGCCGCATCATCACAACATATGCGAGCCTGCAGAAAACGCCAGCGCTCCGTGTGCGAGCGAGATACAGAGCTTTGTAATTGAAGGCGCTGGCGTCGCGCAGAGCTAACCGTGATGTCTTCCACGTGCTGCTCGGGCAACATTCTGCAGTGTCGTGCGATCAATCGATAGTCTTGTGG
>Ga0265797_10012135_pt1 | contig 10625 bp, 7 predicted proteins | sample P2T30metagenome_FD_192433 | JGI IMG/M metagenome (GOLD analysis project Ga0265797, IMG submission 192433) | Plant litter microbial communities from East Loma Ridge, Irvine, California - P2 T30 | ecosystem: Environmental > Terrestrial > Plant litter > Unclassified | place: USA: California... | reverse complement strand
GTGGCGGAGAGCTCTGAGGAGTGTGTTGATGGTCTGGGGTTTGGTGAGTCTGATCTTGATCGTTCTGAGCATGGTTTATGTATTGATTGAAAGGTAGGGTGCTGCTGGTCGGGACGATGGTTGGTAGCTGTATATACTGAGACGTGCATGCAGGCGTGCAAGCGAGACTCGCAGTGCAAACAATTTAATTGTAATATGTGCAGAAACGGTAGGTAGCTGTCAGACATGCATGTAGTACATCGGACTTCAACGATGAGCTACCCTGACCAGTCAGTGATACATGCAATGATGATACAATATTTTCAAACTCGAGCCTACCACTAATCCTCCATGATCACAACCCCAGCTTCGCCTTCCTCCACAGCAGCCTTCAGCTCCGCCATATCGCCACCCCTCTGCCTGACCACGAACCCAAGAGTCTCGCTGAAAGTCTCCCCATTGTTAACAAAGTATTCGCCGAGAGCGGCAACGTAAGCTTCTACCTGACCCTTGAGCGGAAATTGTTCCTTGAGCAGCAGAATCTGCCCTGGGTCCAGCTTCATCATGTCCTCGACGACGTAGTAATGGCCGACATCGTCGCCCCAGCCTTCCGCGCCGGGCTCATGGAAGCGAGATGGCGACAGCTTCGCGTGGTACTTCGACGAGGCAACATTAGAGTTGTAATACCCGCTATCCGGCACGAACGAGCTGGGCGGGTAGTTCAGGTGGATGTTGAACAGCAGTTGATGATTACTGTCAGGATAGCGCTTGTGGAACTTCTGCCGAATCCTGCCGTTGGACGGACACACATTATTGGCAACGACGTCTCGTAAGAACAAATGCACATCCAGCATCTCCGCGAGTTCGTCCGTGTGGAAGTTGTGCAACAGGGCCGCCCGCTCACGCATAGTCTCCGGTAACGAGCGCGCAAACCGGACATGGCCAGAAGTATGGAAAGCAGAATCGAAGAGCCACAAGCGGTACAGGGCGCGGCGGAAATTGTAGCGCTCCGCAGACGTGAGCAGACGGCGGGAAGCGAAGTCTGATTTCCACTTCTTGAAGGGGTATATCTCCTCGTACTTTTGCGCAACTCTGCCTGTTGAAACGATCTGTCTGATCAAAGCGTCGGATATGGGCACTTCGCGGCGGATATGGGCGGGCTGTGATGGGTTCTGGGTCAAGATTTGGATGATGTCGTTCAGTGGGCCGAACTCGCTTTCTGCGGCTTGCGTGAGGATGAGAAGGCGTTTGCTGGAGCGGTATACGTGGCGGAAATGGTGGCAGGTGGATGACAGGGCGAGTGCTGAATCAATGGAGGGTAGCGAGAGGAAGATTTGGGTGATGATCTCGGTTGGGAGCGTGTCGAAGTACATGGCGATGGTGGTGATTGGGGGTTGTTGTATTATGGTGATTTGTGTTGTTTTACTGGAACTTGTCGTTTCTCTTCTTTCAACGATATTATTCCTCTTCTCAAACTTCTTCTGATGGACTGCACAGTCCTGCGTAAAGCCTTCGGGCCAGACAACGGTGCTTTGCTGTCTAGCGATGGGTTGGATGCTCAGATAACGAACACCCCTTCGCTGGGGCTATAGATTGGGTTGTTTCGTCCATCAAAGACATTGTGAGGCATTGTCACTTGGCTGCTGAGGGCCATGAGATTGAAGGCGTCCATGTTTGATGTGATGAGAGAAGGAAGAAAGAGAGACGGGACAGGAGAGTCGCGTCATGTTATGGTTGCGATGGCAGATGTAGAGCCCGTGCTTCGAGTAACCCCAGCTCCTCCCCATACAACCTCCACCAAACTATCATGCCCGTGCCTGAGTACGTGCACGCTTACCGTATTCGATAAACATCATCTCAAGTTATTATACATATCCTTCCTCCCAACAGACAACCATACCAGAAAGATGCATCCCGCCTAGGAACCCTCTCGCCACCGGCGCCGTCCATCCATCTCCCTCCCACCTCCTCACAACCATGGACACAGGCACCTACAACTGCAGAGACTACCACATAACCCCCCACTTCTCCGCCACAACCCTCACCAACGACACCACCAACAATGCCCTCCTCCACCGCCACGAAAGCTGGGCCGACCTCGAGCACCGCTCCCGCAGCCCCGCCAGTTTCGCCCCTAAATTCCCCCTGCTGAAACTCCCCCTCGAGCTCCGCCAGCAGATCCTCCTATACCTGCTCCCACGCACACAAGAGCTCGGAACGCACGTCGACGCTCTGGAAACGCACGTGCGGAATTTCTCGGCTGTGCAGAGGAGAGTACGGAAGGGCATGGAATTGCCGCCGGAGAAAGAGAAGAAACCGCCTTCGGCTGCCGCAAGAGCAAGCAGCGTGCCAGTGAACATCGCCTGGCGCCGCGGCAACACTGCTCTTTTTGCTGTTTGTCGGCAGTTACACGACGAGTGCGCGGATATTGTCTACGGGGGGAATACGTTCATGCTCGGCGTGACGTTCTCGAGCATTACTTTCAGATTTAGGTTCCTGCTGCCTTCGGGCATGGCGCCGAAGCGCGAGTACAATTTCCTTGAATTGATGCCGGAGCGGTATCTGCGAAGGTTGAGGAGAGTGCTTGTGTGCGTGGATCATGTGGATAGTTATACGGGGATGATCAAGTATAATGTGAGTGGGAAGGGGCTGATGCACGGGTTGAGGAGGCAGGTTTTGAAGTTGGTTTGTGCGTTGCAGCCTTTGGGAGAGCAGGGGCGAGAGGAGGGAGGAGTAGCAGCGACAGGGAGTGTTGGGGAAGAAGAGGCGTGTCCCGGTCTGGCCAGAGTGCTCATAAGGATTTCGGGCGGCAATGCTGTGACGGCGAGTCTGAAGACGCAGTTTGGCGAGGCGCAGCGGATTTCAAAGGATATCGAGGAGATCCTCGAGCCTTTTGGGCATTTGTGCGGGGTGCGAGATGCGAGAGTTATGGGCGCTGTCGGGCACGATTACGCGCGAGCACTGGAAGAGCGGATGCGTGGTTTTGAGCATGGGACGCAGCAGGGCTGCAATTGTAGCGGAGGCATGGCGGATTTGGCTGTTGAAGAGAAAGCTGTGCATTTGTGTGTTTACGGGAATGATATATCATGAATGACTACTCAAAGGAGGAGGAGACGACGATGTGATGATTATTTACGACATTAGATGAAATTGTATTTGCAACTATGCAAGGTATTACGAGCACTCTTAGCATGCTCGACGCACATCCCATGCTATCAGCCCTCTCCTTCCTACCACGCGCTCTAAAGTCGGCCAAACGCCGTCATCGCCAAAGTCCAAGTCATCCAAACCGATGTGTTTTCTATAGCGCCACAGCTCCTTGAAAGCCAGTTCCGGCTTCTCGCCAGGGAATCTCGGCACAATGTGAGGATCCAAGAAGGTAGCACTAGCAGGAGCGACCAAAACCGTGCCATTCTCCTTGCCACCGATGCAAGCCGCATCGCTCTTCAGGCGAGCGAGCATTTTCTCGCCTGCCAAACCCATCAGATCGATCGTGGTGACATCCTCGTTCCTGCCGTTCAGCAGCCATCGTGGAGGAGAGTAAGTCTTCCACCAGAAGACTTGGTTCACGTCGTTCGTTGTGGCAAGGAAAGCTTGCGTGGGCACAACTCCGCCTTGGTGGTAGACGCCGAAGATGACGCCGGCAACGATGTTGAAGATGATCCAGACCGGTGCCCAGACGCGAACTAGTCGCTTCGGGATGCGCAGAGACGCGAGGAGCAAGGGCACAGCGGGAAGGAGGAAGCGAGCTTCTTGGTGCTGGAAAGCGGAAAGGCAGGCGATGCCTGTGATGCCGGTCCAGAACAATGAGTCGAAGGAGCTTGTGAATGGGAGTAGTAGGATTGCGGGTCCGAGTAGTTGGGGAAGGTTGGCGACGAAGTGTTGATAGTATGGATGTAAACCGTGCGATGCGAGGTTGGAGGAATCTATGTTGTACTTGAGGTTGTTGTATGGTGTGAAGATGGCGAGGTTGGGCAGATCGCGGATGTTAAGCGGCCATTGCGCTTGGGTGTAGTATGCTGTATCGATCAGGACCGCGTAGGACAAGAACGCCAGCCCGGCAACCAGCAGAATAAGGACCCGGTATGGTTTGTGGATGATGTGCGGAACGAGCTGGATGCTAGGGATGACCATGAAGGCCGGGAAAGTGATGCGATTGAAGACCCCGAGAACTCCAAGGAAGGCAAGAACAGTGCAGGCGCCAATTTGCACATGCTCTCTGTCGTCTCGAATGCGATTGATGAGGACCAGGCACCAAAGTACGATGAGCGTTTCGATACCGTTGGAGAATGTGTGCGTCTGGTAGGTCCATGTGACGTATGAGGACGCCATCAACGTGATGGCAACCCTGCGGTCTCGTGATGCTGGAATGAGTTCATGAACAGCCCAGTCTTGGAGGACAAAACTTAGCAAGAACATCATCACTCGCAGAGTATAGAAGGCGACGGTAGGAGGTACCTCGCCATAGCCTAAGCCTTCCCAGATCCATTTCAAAATCGTCAAAGGGATCCTGTAGACCAGCCAGAGAGGAAAAACACTTCGTATGGGATCTGACGATGTAAATTCCCAAGTCTTGTATGTCGGCCATCCATATACTGCGCCTGGAGTGATGTTAGATCGTTGAGATGTGTAAACGTTGTCATCTCATACACTTACCGGCCACCACCTCGGGTCCTTGAAAATGCTCATCAGGGTGGATGTAGCTTGGCGATAAAGCGAGATATAGGCGCAGCACCGCCAACGCCAGATAGAGTCGCCGCCACATGTCTGCGTATTGCGGCTTCACATGCACTCCTTCGGTGAGTCCAAATTAGTATAGTTCATGTGAGAACAAACAGTCACTCTTGTAATGAAGTGGCAGAGTGTGACGCCGCAAAGGTCAATTGTGCATGTGATCTTGCATGTGATGTTGTCGTGCTGACCTCCTTTCACGGGAGGCAGCACGCGCTCGCTGGCAACAAACGCGATCTGCACGGACGCTTGTGATGGTGTGTAGCATGAGTTTGTAAGGCTGGAGAATGCATAAATCACCAGCAATCAGAGGCGCTTCAATGCATAAGGTGTTGTCTCTTTGTCACGTGCGGTTTGCCAGGCTGCAGGGAATTCAGTTTGCCTGCAGGCTAAGGCAGTGAAGCTCTCATCTGCGTGCAGCCGTCCATCACTTTCGAGCCATCACTTTCTAAAGCTGCCTTTAACGATGCGCCAATCAGAACCCAGCTAGCAGTAACTTTAATGCACTCAATCGCACAATAGAGGACAAAGTGAAGATTGGAAGTGAAGCAACGAAACAATGTTAGCCGTAGCAGTGAGTCGCAGCTATTTTCACGTGCCGTATTGTGGTTATTGTCAGTGACTGTGCAGCAAACGAGCGCGCGCTTCAGGCGTCAGCGGAAGGCACAAGCCGCTTGGACCCTCTTCTGCCTGATTGCTCTCTCTCTCTCTCTCTGCAGCCCTCCGCCACTACTTCATAAGCCGACTCCTCACCACCACTCTCCCACCAACATCCACCATCCACCTCCACATCCACCACGCACTCCAACAACACTCCAACACTTCCACATACCAGCTACCGCCTCCCTAAATACCAATCAACCACCCACACACATCCATCAGCACCATGTCTTCCGAGGGAGAGCAGCCCGTCAAGCTCATCTCGAGCGACAACGTCGAGATCGTCACTGGTATGCGCGCTTCCCCATTCTGAACCATCCTCAAGGCGCACAAAACTAACCCTCTCACAGAGCGCAAGATCGCTGAGCGCTCCATGCTCATAAAGAACATGATCGAGGACCTTGGCGCCCCGGGCGAGGAGCCCATTCCCATCATGAACGTAAGTCACTTCACCTCACCCACTCATACTTCATGCAACTAACGATTTCACTCCAGGTCTCCGAGAACGTCCTCAAGAAGGTGCTCGAGTGGTGCTCTCAGCACAAGAACGACCCCGCTCCCACCCAAGACGACGACGCAGACTCGCGCAAGAAAACCACCGACATCGAAGAGTGGGATCAGAAGTTCATGCAGGTCGACCAGGAGATGCTCTTCGAAATCATCCTCGCCGCCAACTACATGGACATTAAGGCGCTCCTCGACGTCGGCTGCAAGACCGTGGCCAACATGATCAAGGGCAAGTCTCCCGAGGAGATTCGCAAGACCTTCAACATTCAAAACGACTTCACCCCCGAGGAGGAGGATCAGATTCGTCGCGAGAACGAGTGGGCCGAGGACCGCTAAGCGCTGGTCGGGCTTCTCCATCTCCACACCAACATCCCTTCTGCGATCTCTGTCACAGCCATGGCTGGCGCGCCGTGTTGCTGATTACACCGACCTTCTTCCCACAACTCGACCACTATGACCGACATGCATATGGTGCGGCTAAGCGCTCTTTGCTTGCGACAATTACACACCACCGGCGTTTGAGGCGTACAAAAAACAAGAAAGCCATCACTATCACCCATGGGGCTGATTTCACTTTTGGGACCGACTCGACCTTTTTGCTATGTGCCTGACAGAGAGTTTCTGCTTACTTTAATGATGCGATGATATCAAACGTTGGGCGCTACGTGCGACCCTGGGCGGCTGGAGCGTGAGTAGTAGATAGCTGAAGCATCTTCTTTGATCCCCACCTTGAGGGATTGGAAATGCGGATGACAGTCTGCGAAAGGCAATAGCTGCAAAATACGATTCAACTAGTTTACAAAACACTACTTCCCTTCCTTCTTGTCTTACAGTGATGCTGGTAATGTGCTCGACCCTTCTCTGCCGATACTGCCCTCGCTGCACGAGTTGACCGTGTTTTGCAAATGACGTAGCAGCAAACCTTGATGTTCGCCCGCACCCGACGTCCACCGAGGATCTATACAGATAACCAATATGCCAACGACTTTGAGAGCCCTGTTACTATGCTCGTATTTTCCCCAGGTCGCATTTACTACTTGACATGTCCTGCGTGTATGTCCCGCGTTTGTACGTGGTAGCATCCATGCAGCGCCGCCTCGAGGTACTTCCTCCAGTAACTTCATGATGCCACGAGAAAAAGTCAAATCGCAAAAGACAGCGCACTGGAAAAAAAAAAACCGCGATGGCACAACGTGCTGAATAAGGACTGCCATACTGCGAAAATCACGCTACGTAGGTAGTATTCCTCGCGAATACTTATGAGGGTGGTGACTTGGAATTCTCCGAGATCTGTACTAGATGGATGGCATTGGCTATCAGAGAACAATTATATCCGTTGTTCGCCGCGAGAAGAACAGTGTTTAGCAAAGCGAGAGGTAACAGGCCTGAGAACAGAAGGATGAATTGATCTCAGAATACTCCTGAATTTACCAAGGAATAGTCTATCTAAATGTCCTGGTCTAAAATTGTCCCAAAGAGCCAGCCTTCTTGTCGAAAGGCGAGCCTCAGGGAAACATCAAAAGCAACGCACGCAATTCTAATGCAGGGAGGTAGTCATAGCAGGGAACCAAAAGAAAACAGAAACAGTGCAGTATTCAAAAAAGGAAAATAAAACATAATGCATTCATAACAAATAATCTCCGCGCCGCGCACTCGCGCATTCGCGCCCTCTGATGCCTGCTGCAGGTCGGCGCGGAAGCTTTTTTCCTCTCTCTAAACCCCCCATGCGTGTTCATCAATCTATCGTGTTGTTGCCCAACTTGAGCCGGAGGTATCACAAATGCGAGTCTGACAGTGAAGAGCTTGCTTCCTTAGACGGCACCGGAAGCAATCATCTTCCTCTGCAGGTTCTTCTTGTACTCGCCGATGCTGCCGTCCCAGCGGGTGACGGTCTTGTTCTCGCACACCATGATGTCCTTGGCGATCTTGTCGAGGAGTCTGAAGAGAGGGGGTTAGCCAAAATGCTTTTGTTGAATGAGGAGTGAAAAGGAGTCGAAACATACCTGAAGTCGTGGGAGACGACAACGACACCACCGGTGAAGTCGTTGATGGCGTCAGCGAGAGAGTCAATGGTGGGGATATCGAGACCGTTGGTAGGCTCGTCGAGCAAGAGCATGTTGGGACCGTCGATGGCGAGGAGAGCGAAGACGATTCTGCTCTTCTGGCCCTCGGAAAGGGTACCCATGAGGGCGGTCTGTGAGTCACCGCTCAGGCCGTACTTGCCCAGCTGTTGGCGCCAGTACTGGTAGTCCTGGGAAACGTGGGGGTAGCGGTCACGGACGAACTCGAGGGCGTTCTTGGTGAGGTCGAGCTGCTCGGCGGAGTGCTGAGAGTACATGCCGAGCTTCAAGTGAGTGTGGCGAGAGACGTTACCGCTGTTGACGGAAAGCTTGCCTGTGAAGATGTTGAGGAGGGTAGACTTGCCGACACCGTTGGGGCCGACGAGAGCAGTACGGGAGTCCATGTCGACACCGAAGTCGAGGTTCTCGTAGAGGGTGTCCTTGGCTTCGCCAGAGTAGGAGAAGGTGACGTCGTCGAGAGACAACACGGGAGGAGGGAGCTTCTCGACGTTTGCGAAACGGAAGCTGAAGACGCGGTCCTGGTGCACGGGCTGGATGAAACCATCGGCCTCCATCTTGTCGAGAATCTTCTGGCGAGACTTGGCCTGACGGACCAAGTTGGCGTAGGTACCGGCACTGGCGATGAACTTCTTGATGTGCTTGATCTCATCCTGCTGCTTCTCGTAGGCCTTGGTCTGGTTGACTTCCTGCTCGTTACGGGTCTTGATGTAGGAGTCGTAGTTACCACCGTAGTACATGAGCTGCTGCTGGCGCAGGTCGATCATGGTGGTGCAGACACCGTTCAGGAAATCGAGAGAGTGAGAGACGAGGATAAGGGTGCGGTCCCACTTCTTCATGTACTCCTCGAGCCACACACAAGCCTCCAAATCCAAATGGGCAGTGGGGTCGTCGAGAAGCAGAAGAGAGGGCTTGACGAAGAGCGCCTTGGCGAGCGCAACACGCATACGCCATCCACCGGACATGTCCTCGGTCTTCTTGTCCATGGTCTTCTTGTTGAAGCCCAGACCGGTCAGAATGAGGGAGGCGCGAGTGTGGAAGGTGGAAGGGTCCATCTGGTCGATGCGCTCGTAGAGGTCCTCGAGCTTGGGGCTGTTGGGGCCCTCCTCCTCGAGGATGGTCTCAGCCTGTGCCTCCATCTCGGCGAGCTTGTTCTCGGCCTGCTTGACGACCCAGTCGAGGGCGCCAGTGGATGACTTCTCAGCACCCTCGTTGAGAAGGTAGATGTCAACGTGCTCGGGGACGGGGTACTCGCGGGCGGCGATAGCCTTGAGGAAAGTCGACTTTCCGCAACCGTTCTCACCGAGGAGACCGTAGCGGCGGCCGTAGGAGATCTCGAGGGTGGTGTCGTTGAAGAGGACCTTTCCGTGGAACACGAGCGAGGCGGATGTGATCTTGACGTCCTTGCTGGCCTCGAGCGAGGAGAGCACACCGGTGGTGACTCTGTCGGAGATGCCGTCCTTATCCTCCTGGAGGTCCATCTTCTTCATGGCCTCGGCGGTCTTGTCGACCTTTGAGACCTTGGGGCCCTTGCCGGCGGCGGCCTTCTTGGCATCACGGGCTGCTTTGGAGGCGGAGACCATGATTGCGGTATGTGTATTAGGGTGGTGTTGGTGGTGAGGGAGGAGTAGTAGGGTGTGATGTCGCCTGGAGTGGATAAAACTTCAGAGGGCGGCGGCGGGTGGGGTGGTGGCCGTCGCGCTTATAGTGGGGGTAATCAGGCGAAGAGACAAAGGCGGTCGCAAGGGAACGAATGGAGCGACTTTTGCACGCGGGGAAAAATCGTGAGTGGTGGAAGAGTGAGAGAATGGTTTGAGAGAGTCACAATGAAAAGATAGAGATTATAGGACTACATGTAAGGGCGGCAGCAGCGGTTCTGCAAAGGCTCAGCAGGCGTCTCAACACAACACAACACACACACTGACTGACTTCGCCCCAGAAATTCTCTGAGTGCAACTTTCGCCATGACGTCCAGGGTCCACCAGCCAAACTTGGCTGGGCTGAAGCGGCGAACGCCCGACCGCTCAAAGAGAAGTTGTGAGGCTGAAGATGACTGCTTGCCTTGTGATAGGTCGGGAGGTTGTGTGTCGATTTGCCACCGACATTTGTGCTGTTATGAGCGATTAATGTCTATCGGCAAATATCGAGGGATATAACCAGTCAAAGTCTCCAATATTGTGCAAATTCAGCAGTATCAGCGTGGTTTCCAACATCCAACGATATCACAATCAAAATCACAATCCATCCATATAGAGGCGCACAAACCCAGTCCATTCATCTTGCATACTCTCCAGAACTGGTCTTAAATATAATAAGGCTACCTAAGTAGAATGCCCTCAGATTTCAGCACACCACCTAAATTCCTGCAGCACCTCGCGGTCTGGCATCAAAATCCGTGCTATCCGCCCTGCCGCTGAGAAACCCAGTACGGTGTTTGGATATGGACCGCGAGAGCCCTCAGAATCCCCAAGCCCACAATCATGAAGGCCGGACGTATTTGTGACCGCGAAGTCCCGGGTACCCAAACAGTAATTTGCCCTCCAATCGACAAACAGAACATGCATGTACGTGAGTAAGAAAGTGCGAGATAAGAAAGATGCCATGCCGCCACGCCTTCGCACGCTCGGTCGATGAAGAAGAAGAAGATGTTGAAACAAGCCGGCAGTAAAG
>Ga0265797_10012134_pt1 | contig 10625 bp, 9 predicted proteins | sample P2T30metagenome_FD_192433 | JGI IMG/M metagenome (GOLD analysis project Ga0265797, IMG submission 192433) | Plant litter microbial communities from East Loma Ridge, Irvine, California - P2 T30 | ecosystem: Environmental > Terrestrial > Plant litter > Unclassified | place: USA: California... | reverse complement strand
CCCAGGCCAGGATGCCGCTGGCGGCCAGCGCCAGCGCCGCCATCGACAGCTCGATCTGGAAGCGGTCGGTCTGCTTGGCCATCATGTTCGCCGGCGACATCGTCACCCGCACCCAGCCCACGACTTCAGTGGTGAGCGTGGGCGGACGCGAATCGCTCGATGCCGACACGTGCGGCGTGCCGTTGTCCGAGAACAGATTGATCCACACCACCTGCTTGCGGATCGGCGCCTCGTAGTAGTGCGACTGGGCGTCGCTGGCCGATTCGGACACCACCCGCACCGCGGCGCGGCCGCTGCCGTCGATCACGTCGACTTTATAGATGCTACGGTCCGACTGCACCAGGCCGTTGATGGTCAGGCGCAGGTCGGACAGGTTACCCGAGATGACGTTGTACTCGGACGTTTCGGCCAGCGCGCGCGCCAGGATCCGTCCGCGCTCGGCCAGCTCTTCGGCCACCTGGGCGCGGTGCGCGTACCAGGAATACCAGACGAAGGACGTGAACAGCAGGATCACGGGCAGCATGGTGATGACGGCCATGCGCCGTCCGACACCCCAGCCGCGCCAGAAACGCAGGTTCATTGCGGGGCCGGCACGCGCCGTGCGAAGTTGCGCGCGCTGTCGGTCACGCGCACATCGAGCGAACTGGCCACGCCTTCGTTGATGATGGTGCGGAAGTAGCGCGGGAACTGCGGCGCATCGAGTTCGCCGGTGCGCACGAAGTCGGCCGCCAGCTCGGCCACCTGGGCGTTGATCTCTTCGATCTCCGAATAGGTAGTAGCGAGCGCGCCGACCTTGACCATGTCGGCCGAGAAGCCGATCACGCCCTGCTTGCGGCGGTAGGTCGAAAGCAGGATATTGCGCACGTTCTCGGCGTTGTAGATGTCGCTGTCGGGCAGCGCCAGCAGGGTCTCGGCACGCGTCATGCTACCCAGCGTGTGATTCAGGTCGTCGCCCGGCGAGTACATCTGGATCTCGGTCGCCTCATGCAGCACCGGACGCAGGAAGGCGGTGTCGGGGCCGAGCAGCACGCCGACCCGCACCGGGCGGCCGTACAGCAGTTCGGCCAGGCGCATCTGATCGTTCGGCGCCGGCTCGGCGTAGATTGCGGTCATGGCCATGCGGCGCTGCTTGGGCAGCCGCGCGGTCAGGGTGCGCCAGACCTGGCTCGAGGTATAGGCCGAGATCACCACGCAATCGCAGCGGCGCGACAGTGCATCGCGCAGCGCGGTCGGGCCGATCGCCACGTACAGCATGCGGCGCTTCTGCGCCAGCTCGGTGCGGAAGGCGGCGAAGGTGGGCACCAGGCGCTTGTATAAATCTTCGGTGATGCGGTGCGTGACGGCGCTGTCGTCGCCGGTCAGGATCTGGAAGCGATAGCCCTGCGGCTCTTCGCGTTCGCGTTCAAGCTGCTGGGCGGCGCCGGCGCTGCCGGCGGCCAGCACCAGCATCAGGGTCAGCGCCAGCAGCGGCGTCAATGCGGCAGTGCGCCTGCCGCGTGGCCTGCGGTGCAGGAAGATGGCCATCGCGTCAGGGCTCGACCAGGCCGTGCTTGACGGCCAGCAGGGTGATGCTGGCCTGGCGGTGCACGCCCAGCTTTTCCTTGATCGACTGGCTGATATTGCTGATGGTCTTGGTCGACAGGTCGAGGCGCTCCGCGATCTCGGCATTGGTCATGCCCTCGGCCATGAACTTGAAGATCTCGAGTCCGCGCTCGTCGAGCTGCGACTGCGGCGTGACTTCGCCGCGCACCGCCATGCTGGCCAGGCGCGAAGCGATATGCGGCAGGAAGTACAGCTTGCCCTCGTGGGCATGGCGCACGGCGGTGGCCAGGTCGGCCGGGTCGCAATCCTTGGTGACGAAGGCGTGGGCGCCGAGGCGGTAGGTTTCCTTGATCAGGCTGTCCTGGTCGAATTGGCTCAGGAAGACGATCTTGGCCGACGGGTCGGACTTGAGGATGGCCTGGGCCGCGTCCATGCCGGTCAGCTCGGTGCCGAAGCGCATGTCGAGCACCGCCACGTCGGGGTGCTCGGCGGCGTACAGGGCGGTCGCCTCGCTCGGGGTCTTGGCCTGGCCTACCACCTGTATACCGGCCGCTTCCAGCGACATGGCGAAGCCGGTCATGACGATCGGGTGGTCATCCGCGAGCATGACGCGGATGGGTTTGTTCTGTTCTGCCAATTCGGTTCTCCTGGCGTTGTGGCTCTGGTGCTGTGCCAGTTTCTGGCGTTGCGAAGACCGGGGCGAAGGCCACGGCACAGTGGGGAATTATTTCATACAACGGGGCGGGAAGCGAATGGAAAGGGAGGGGGAATTTTTGGTTTATGGCATGCGTTTTAAAGGCGCTACCGTTAGCTGGACGCGTGGACGGCGAAGCCGGCCACCCTACGCTGGGATCTCTTGGTACGGTGACGCACACACGAATGGAAACAAATTTACTTGATTATGGATTTGCAAATTGCTAGGACATAGCATATATTGATTCTAACGAGCTGTAGATATGCATTCTTCCAAGGTAGTGAAACCCGGCGGCCCAGTGGGCGGCGGGACAAATAAAGGAGGTTGCCATGCATTTTTCTGACATCAATCAAGGCGCCGGCGGCAAGGCTGGCAAGTTCGCCCTGGTCGCCGGGCTGCACGTGCTGGTGGCGATGGGCGTGATCAGCACCATGAACGCCAAGTCGCTGTCGCTGCCGGCCATGCTGGAAGACAAGCTGGTGTGGGTGACGCCCGAAGTCCCGCCGCCGGCGCCCCCGCCTGAACCGCCCAAGCCGCAAGTGAAGACCGCGCCGCCTGAAGTGGTGGTGCCGAAGGTAGAGGTCGACGTGGCCGAGCCGCCACCCCAGCAAGTGATCGAGGCAAGCACTGAACCTTCTCCTGAACCGGTGCAAGCCACCCCGTCCGAAGCCCCGCCGCAACCGGCCGCCGAGCCATCGTCGAACAGCGGCCAGATGCGCAGCGCCGTGCTGGCCGACGCCAACGGCTGCGCCAAACCTGATTATCCGGTGCGCGCCGCGCGCAATGGCGAGACGGGCACCGTGACCCTGGCGCTGCTGGTCGGCACCGATGGCCGGGTGCAGGACTCCCGCATCCAGTCTTCCAGTGGCTACCGTGAGCTCGATCGGGCCGCCGTCAATGCCCTGAGCATGTGCAAATTCCAGCCGGCGATGAACGGCAGCACAGCCGAAGCCGGGTGGGCGCAGCTCGCCTACGTCTGGACACTCGAGTAACACCGCTTTCCGCCCTGGAGCCTGTTTTGGTAGGTGGGGGAAGCTGATGGCGATGCACGGCAAGTGTGAGCAACGCCGCTCACGCTTGTCAGGCGCGCCAGCAGCGACTCCCACCTGCCGAGACAGGCTCCATTGCCCGCCCTTCTTGATTAGGCGGGCTTTTTTTCGCCCGTATGACAGGTGCATAGACGCCTGGATGGGTGCGATTCCGATCGACCACAACAAACTTGGAGAGAGAATATGGATGCAGAGAGCGCACCGCTACCGGAGATACGCCTCATGGGATTCATGCACGCCCTTGCCGGCTGCCTGGGATTGGCAGTCCTGGCAACCCTGGCCTGGATGGCGTTGACACGGCCGGCGCCGCCCGAGCCAGGCGTGCAGATCGCGGCCGCCAGCTGGCACGCGCGCGTGCAGGAACACGTACAGGTGCTGGCCGCCAACCCGCGTTCAATCGCGACCGAAGGCAACGCGCAGGCGCGCGCCTATCTGGTGGCGCAACTGCGGGCGATGGACCTGGCGCCCGCGGTGCAGCGCGCCACCGTGCGCAAATCGGTCGTCCACCAATTTGGCAATATCCACTACACGATCGGCGTAGTCCATAACGTCGTGGTGCGAATACCCGGCAGCGCGCCTGATGCCACGCGCCGGCCCGCGCTGCTGCTGGCGACGCACTACGACAGCAGCAATGCGGTGCGGGATGCGGCGCGCGGTGCGACCACGGCCGCCGCCCTGCTCGAGACGGCGCGCGACCTGCGCGCGGCGCCGCCGGCCAACGATGTCGTGCTGCTGTTCGCCGATGGCCATCACGTGGGCGCGCTGGGCGCCAAGGGCTTTGTCGAACAGCACCCACTGGCGCGCAGCATCGGCCTGGTCCTCAAGTTCGACCCTGCAGGCGGCGACCTGCGCATGGCGGAAAGCAGCGGCGCGGGTGGCGCGGCATTAAGCGGCTGGATGCGCGCAGCGCCTGAGCTGCGCGGCTCCTCGCTTGAGACCACGCTCGCGCGCATGCTGGGCGATGCGCCGCATTTCGGGCCGCTGGCCGGCCTCGATGCGCCGGCACTGCTGTTCGCCGGTGGCGAAGCAGCGCCGCGCCAGTTGGGCGATGCGATGCTGCGCCTGGCGCGGACTTACGGTGACACGTCGTTGGCACGCGGCTCACAGACCGCAGCCGCCTATTTTTCACTGCCGCTGGTCGGGCTGGTTCATCACCCGGCTTGGCTGAGCTGGGCGCCGGCGGTTCTCTCTTGCATGATGCTGGCGTTCGCCTGGCGCCGCCTGTTCGGCGAGGACGGCGTGCTCGAAGCGGCGCAGGGCGCGTTCGGGGTGTGCTTCGTGCTGCTCGCGGTGCGCGTCGGCAGCTGGAACTGGCGCGACGAGGTGGCGGCCGCCGGCCTCGCGGGCGAGCACCGCCTGCCGCTGCTGGTGATGGCAGTCGCGGCCTGCGTCTTCGTCGCCGGCCTGTACCTGCTATGCCGCAGCGTCGGCGCCGCCGCGACCACGCTCGGCGCGCTGGCCTGGGTCGTGCCGCCGCTGCTGCTTGCCGTTGTCTTCTTGCCTGGCACGGCCTACGTGCTGGCCTGGCCGCTGGCGGCGGCGCTGACCGCGTTCCTGGTCCTGCATTCACACTGGGGGGAACGGCAGGGGTTCGCAGCGCGCCTATTGGTGCTGGTGATCGGGCTGGCGCCGGCCGCCGCGCTGCTGCCCACGGCGCTGCGCGACGCCTGGCTGCTGCTCGCGCCGCACCACATGTACCTGCCGCCGATGCTGATGGCGCTGCCGATGCTGTGCTTCGCCAGCCTGCTGCTGGTGCTGCGCATCGCGCCGGCGGTCGTCGCCGTGCTCGCGCTGCTGGCCGCCGCTACCATCGCCCTGCCGGGACAGGCGGCGCCGCGCGACACGCCGCCGATTACTGCGGACGGCACCGAACATCTGGTCTACTACAAGGACATGAATACCTGGCGCGCCTACTGGCTGCTGCCGGAACAGGCGCTAGGCGACTGGCGCCAGCAGCTGTTCCCTGGCCGCCAGCCGACCATCTTCGTCGAAGTCTTCGGCTGGAACAGTCCGCGCCAGTGGTATGCCGAGGCGCCGCGCGAGGATGCGATCAGCTTTCCCGAATGCTTTCTGCTGCGTCACAGTGTCGGCAAGGTGCGGCTGGGCGAATTCACGGTACGCTCGAAGAACCGCGCGCCACACATCGAACTGCGCATGTCGGGCGCCAAGGCGCTGCGCTCGCGGCTGGACGGCGCGCCGCTCTCGTCGAAGGAAAGCGCCTGGTCGCTGTCGCTGTACGGGATGGAAGACCGGGTGCTGCGGTTCGAGATCGAGACCGACCCGAACGAGATCTTCGCGGTGACGGTGCAGGAGCGTTTGCCTGGCCTGCCGCGTCATCTTTTGCCGCCGCGCGACGCAGGCGCCCCGTATGTACGGGAACAATCGGGCATGACGATGTCGACCGATATCCTGCGATTTTATTGATGAGTTGTCATAGAATGTCCCGCGTACGCCACGAGCGTGCCCTTCCCGATTAACGAGTTGATTTAAACGTCGTAGGATCTCCATGCACAAGATTGTCTCTACCCTCGTCCTCACCGCCCTCGCCGGCAGCCTGGCACTGGCCTACCCGGCCCAGGCCCAGACCAAATCGAAGGCGCAAGCCGCGACCGTCCAGGAGGCGCCGCTGCGCGCGCACATGGCCTTCCTGTCGTCCGACGCCCTCGAGGGCCGCGGCACCGGCCAGCGCGGCGGCGAGCTGACCGTCACCTACCTCGAGACCCAGGCGCTGGCCGTGGGCCTCAAGCCCGGCAACGGCGACAGCTTCCGCCAGGCGGTCAAGATCGCCGGCGTGCGTTCGCTGCCCGAGAAGAGCAATATCGCCATCTCGGCCGGCGGCAACGCTGTGCCGCTGCAGTTCGGCGCGGACTGGGTCTGGGGCCCGGGCGACGGCAAGGCCGATCACACGCTGGACTCGGACCTGGTGTTCGTCGGCTACGGCACCGTGGCGCCTGAAGAAGGCGGCTGGAACGACTTCAAGGGCATGGACCTCAAGGGCAAAGTGCTGGTGATGATGGTGAACGACCCGATGCCGACGGCAGCGGATCCGAAGCGCTTCAACGGCGAAGGCCTGACCTATTACGGTCGCTGGACCTACAAATTTGAAGAAGCGGCGCGCCAGGGTGCGGCCGGCGCGATCCTGATCCACACCGACAAATCGGCCTCGTACGGCTGGAGCGTGGTGCAGAACAGCTGGGCCAACGCCGAGCGCTTCCAGCTTACCGAAGGCAAGGTCGGCACCGGCCTGCAGGGCTGGATGACCGATGCCACCGCACGCAAGGTGTTCGCCGCCGCCGGCCAGGACCTCGATAAACTGCGCGCCGCCGCCGAAGACAAGAACTTCAAGCCAGTGACCCTGAATGCCCGCATCAAGGGCGATGCGCGCGCGGCTGTGCGTTCGCTGGAAGAGTTCAACGTGGCCGGCGTGGTGCCGGGCACCGATCCGAAGCTGAAGGACGAAGTGGTGATCTACTCGGCCCACTGGGATCACATGGGCAAGCAAGGCACCGAGGGCGACACCATCTTCAACGGCGCGGTCGACAACGCCTCCGGCACCGGCGCATTGCTGGCGATGGCCGCCGAAGCGGTGAAGCATCCGGCCAAGCGCAGCCAGATGTTCCTGTGGGTGGGCGCCGAAGAGCAAGGACTGCTGGGCAGCGCGGCCTATGTGTCGGCGCCGCTGTGGCCGATCGAAAAGACCGCCGCCAACCTGAACCTGGACAGCCTGAACTGGGTGGGCCTGGTGAAGGACGTGAGCGTGCCGGGTAGCGAGCGCACCGAACTGGGTGCGATGGCAGCCGCCACCGCGAAAGCGATGGGCCTGACGGTCGCACCAGCCAAGCCTGACCTGGCCGGCGGCTACTTCCGCAGCGACCACTTCAGCTTCGCCAAGGCCGGCGTGCCAGCGTTCTCGGTGGGTGCGGGCCGCAGCTGGGTGAAGGATGTCGAGGCGAATAACGCCAAGGCCGCGACCTACCGCGACAAGTACCATCAGGTGGGCGATGAGTATGATCCGAGCTGGGATCTGTCGGGCATGGTGCAGCAGGCGCAGTACACGCTGAACCTGGGCCGCGCAGTGGCCGATGCGCCGAAGATGCCGGCCTGGAAGGCGGGTGATCCGTTCGGCAAGGCGCGCGCTGCGAAGTAAGCGCACCCGCTAAGCTTCACCCTTAGTTAGCAGTATCCCGTCGTTTTGGGGCCAACGAATCCAGTTCCACTGACGAGGGAGGCGAACGATGCGAGAAGAAGACCTGGTGCTCGGCGATGGCCGCACGCTGCACTTCTATGACCTGGCGCCGCCTGGCGAGCCGGAGCTGGCCGTCTTCTGGCACCACGGCACGCCGAACATCGGACGCCCGCCGGAGCCGCTGTTCGCGCTGGCGGCGGAGCTGGGCATCCGCTGGATCGGCTACGATCGCCCTGCGTATGGCGGTTCGTCTGAACGCAGCGGGAGAGACGTCGCATCTGCCGCCTTCGATGTGGAGCGCATCGCCGACCGGTTGGGCATCATGCGCTTCGCCGTAATGGGCCACTCGGGTGGGGGACCGCATGCGCTGGCCTGCGCCGCCCTGCTGCCCGAGCGCGTGACAGGTGCGGTCAGCATCGCGGGCCTGGCGCCGCCCGATGCGGAAGGCCTCGACTGGTTCAAGGGCATGGGCGACTACGGCGCGGCATCGCTGCGGGCGGCTGCGCAAGGTCGCGCGGCCAGGGAATATCACGAGACGCTCAGCCTCGAGTTTGATCGAGAGATGTTTACGCTTGACGATTGGGAAGCGCTGGCAGGACCGTGGTCATGGTTCGACAGCGTAGTAAGGCCCGCGGTGGCCAAGGGGCCTGACGGTGCGATCGACGACGATGTGGCCTATGTGACGCCGTGGAGTATCGACTGCATGCACATCGCTTGTCCGGTGCTGTTCTTGCATGGGACACAGGATCGCGTGGTGCCGGCGGCGCACAGCGAATGGCTGGCGCAGCACTGCCGCTGGGCCGAGCTGTGGCAGCGTCCGGACGATGGACATATCTCGGTGATGAACTACGCCGCTTCCAGCCTGGTGTGGCTGCGCGGGCAGTTGCGCGCGGATTGAGCGCGCGTGGCGGATGGCGCGCCGCGGGCCGCCATCCGCTTTCAGCTGTAGCTTACTGGATCACGCCGCAAGCCATGCGTGCGCCCCCACCACCCAGCGGCGCCGGGTGATCTGCGTGATTTTCGCCACCGGCGTGGACCATCAGGGCCTTGCCCTTGATGTCCGACATTTTCAGGCGCGGCGCCAGGACCGGATAGGTGGCCATGCCCTTGGCGTCGACCGACAAGGCAGGGATGTCGCCCAAGTGTCCGTCGCCCCATGGGGTACCATGCTTGTTGGTCTTTTGCGGATCGAGGTGTCCGCCCGCGGCGCCGGCCGGGACGGTTTTGCCATCGGCCTGGTTCGGCGCGCAGCTGCCGTTGGCGTGGACGTGGAAGCCATGCAGGCCCGGTGGCAGGTCCTTCAGATTCGGCGTGAACACGACGCCGTACTTGGTTTCGCTGAGCGTCACGGTGCCGATCTCGGCACCTTCGCCTTTTTCGGTTGCCATCTTCAGGGTCACGGTATTGTCGGCGGCACTGGCGGTAGCGCACACGGCGCTCAGCAGGACTGCACTCATCCATCGCATTTTCATTGTTTGCTCCTTCAGAGAATCTATAGGGATAGTAAAAAGCCAACCTAGTGTAGAGCATTCTCCCGCGAATAGGCGTCCTGCTGACTTGGGTCGTTTGCCAGATTGCTTGTGTGATCTGCCTGCTCTCACGGTCCTTGCGTTTCATCAGCTCTTGGCCAGTGCAGTTTTATTACAGTGAGCAAGGCGCCTAGCCACGCATTTGGAGCATGTAGATGACCAAGCTGCCGACGCAAGATAGACGAGTTATTTCATCCTCCTTCAGAACTATGAAGCCGGCGGGTACTAAACCTACGGAACACCAGGGCATGGCCAAGGGCAGTATGCACACCCACGTATGATCACAATGCTTTTATCGGTAGGGCATCAGTGGAGCCAGCTTGATAGTCGTAAGTTTGGAGTCGGAAATATCAGCCTCGCCGATGGTACCGAATTCAAGCCACATCGTTCGCATAGAAACGGGCTTCAGGTAGACGTCCGTGCATTAAGAAAAGACGGCCGCGAGACTCCGTGCAGTATCTTCGACGCCCAATACGATCGAACGGCTACCGTATTGTTGATCAACCTATTTCAGCGCCATCCTTTTGTTCATCGAATACTTTTCAATGACACTACTATCATGGGTGTCCGACCAACTCGAGGCCATAACGACCATTTTCATGTTGAGCTAAGGAAATGCGGACAATGAATATCCAGCGACTACTCCCGATGCTTTTTCTGCTTGCACTCCCGATGACCCTGGCCGCCGAGGACCCTGAGCCATACAAAAAAGCGACCGCATCTTACTGGATATACGGTGGGGGACTTGGAGACCCTATCGCTACGACGTCCAACGACAAGAAGATCGCGTTCTCTATTGAGGGAGACGCCGCCAAAAAGATTTTTGACGCCATCGGGCCAGATAAGAAAGATGAGTGCACTACAGGGAGCGGTACGCGTTTTCGCAGCAGAGATAATGAGAATATTACCTGCACACGCAACAAGGAGAACCAATACAGGTGCAGTTTTGGCTTTGATCTCGTCACCGGCAAAAGCATTGACGGGAGTATGTGCTGATAGAGGTCGGGCATGCCGTGATGCTGATCGCCTCACAACCCCGCAGGGGTCTCGAATGATACATCCCACTCACCGAGCACTTCTGATGCTTGCCTGCCTTGCCTGCCCCGGTAGCCTGATGGCTGAGGTGAGCGACAAAGAGCTGGTTGCTGTTCTTTTTTGGCAAGTAGGCTCGACTACGGCGTTTCTCTGTCTTTGCACCGCTCGCTTCAGACCGTGGCTAGGCGCAATTTGCTTTATTCCCGCAGCAATCTGGTTTGTCGGCCTGTTCCTGAGTATTCATGCCCCAGATATTGGCCCATATCTGCGCCTGGAATGCGGCAATAGCTACTACCTGCAAGCATATGCAGCGTTCAGCCTTGCTATGGCGGGACTCATCACTGGCTACCTCTGGCACAAGCGCAAGCCCATCTGACGATCTACAAACTCATCAGACGAAAAAAACGGCACCCCTCAGGGTGCCGTCTTGATTAACAACTTACGAAATTACTCGCCGTCGTTATGCTGCTCAGCCGAAGCCTGCGCAGTCTGCTGGTCTTCCATCGCTTGCAGCTCGGCAGCCATATTGGCCTTCTCTTGCTGCAGCAGTGCCTGACGCTCTTCCGCTTCCAACACTTCCTTCTCTTTGC
>Ga0265797_10012133_pt1 | contig 10627 bp, 9 predicted proteins | sample P2T30metagenome_FD_192433 | JGI IMG/M metagenome (GOLD analysis project Ga0265797, IMG submission 192433) | Plant litter microbial communities from East Loma Ridge, Irvine, California - P2 T30 | ecosystem: Environmental > Terrestrial > Plant litter > Unclassified | place: USA: California... | reverse complement strand
TCACACTTTCAGCAGGTTCCATTGGCCGGCATGTCCTGTGTCTGCGACGAGGGAAATGGCTGCTTGGATGTGAGGAGGTAGTGGGAAGGAAAGCATAAGGGGTCTATCTGCTAGATATCTCTGGCGCCAGACGTAAGGCTTCTAGCACCACATACAAGGGAAAAGCTAACAGGTATAGAAACAACAAGTCCTAGCTTGCAGCTTACATTAGCTCCTAACAAGGAAACTTGTACAAATTCATAGTGTTGTAGACTTCTAGATCTTCTATCTACGTCTATATTATGTCAACACGCTTTATTGTAGTAGGAACAAGTATTACCTAGGTGTGCTCCAAAGAGATGTTTAGCGTCTCTCTCCAATGTAGTATAGGGTGGATTTCTTTGGTTCAGTGTAGAATTTGACGGAATAGCATCGCCGCGAATCGAGTTGAGAAGCCTGATGCATGATGTATTAGAGAATGAGGATCAGCTCAAAAAGTTTCGTTTGAAAGCTCGAAGGAGTACAAAAGAGTATGCGTGATAGTACATATATCAATATACAAACCGTGACCTCACGACGCCAAAGTTCCGCTCTTCAATGCTCCTTACTCGATGCCAACCCCTTCTAACACCCAATGTATGCTTAGATAGACTCGCCGGTCTCAGCCCTCGGCCTCATTCCATCAGGCGTAAATGTCCACCCCCTGCCCTCAGTGGGCGTCATAGCCCTCCTCCTCTCTATAGGACTCCATTCCATCATACCGGGCGCCGGAAGCCCTGCAATAGCCGCATCGTCCCTTGCCCTTTGTCTATTGCTTTCAACAGAAGCCCTCCCCTCCGGCACGCCTGCATTCGCGCCTCCCAAACCTTCGGCATCAGTAACCAGCCTGACGCCTGCGGTACGCTGCCGCTCCCTCTCCTTGACCGCGCGTTTCCCTTCTGCTTTCTTCTTCTCAAACTCGATGATGAGAGTCTTGAAATATGCTTCTGCCGCTGTGGTGGCCGAGTAATGAACAGGTGTCCAGCTGTAGCTATTACTCGCCAGCGGATTCGCTCCATACTGCAGTAACATCCTTAGCGCTTTCAATTCTCCCGCCGCAGAGGCATGGTGCAGCGCCGTGTTGCCCTGCGCGTCGCTCGCAGAAAGTATACTGGGTCCATGGAGGATCAGCGTGGGGATGAGATGCAGCGTCCCCGAACCAGATTTACACGCCAGCATCAACGCGTCGAGACCAGCTTTGTTCTTCCAGTCTACGGATTCAGGGAAGCGCTTGGCGAGGTAGACGCCGCATTCTTCCTTTCCAGCGCTTGCGGCCAGCATGAGAGGTGTTTCCCAGTCGTTGTTACGGCTGATCATTCCGTCTTCGTGGCCCGCGTCGACGAGGAATTCGGCGATGGATGTGAAGCCATGTTTCGCAGCGAGGTGCAGTGATGTGTTGGAGCGGTCTTCGAAGTCGGGATTGCGTAGGTACGTGTGGTTGTTGCGGATAATGCGTTGGACGAGGGCGAGGTCGTTGAGTAGGATGGCGCGCCGGAGTCGCCGGGGTACGTCAATCCTGTTGTTGGACATTAGGGACGGGTTCGGATGGGCTGTGTGCGGCGGCGGGTCGAGTTACTCTGTGGGACACGACTTACATGGCTGCGGCAGTGAATCATGATTGAGTGGTCAGACGGCACGGAGATGATGGCAATCGCGAAGTGACGTTCGCGAGGGAGAGCTGGTGTGGGGCGGGAGCGTTGGGCCTTGGACAAGCTGCGGGGACGTTCACGGAATCTTGCTGCAACTGGCTAGTTCTCGCGCGGATGCGCAGCATGGATCCATCTGTCAGATTAGCGACTCTTGTAGCATCCATCACATGCCACTGGTGTGTTCAAACTTATGTGGTGACGTCTCGGATTTGTTCTATTCATGCATCATTACGATGTCTGTCCCACACTGTCTGGAACGTCTATCAATGCCAGCCCTTATGCGGCTATCTTACACGCTCACGGAATGAATCGTCCAAGCTGTATGACCCCTCTACAAGCCTTCAAAGTCTCCACCCGCGTCGTCCTCGTCAATGTCACCATCTTGGATCTCCTTGGCCAACTCGCGCTCCCTCTCCCGCGCCTCCTGGGCGTTCTTGAGTTCCAGACGATGTTGGTTCATGGGGTATCGCATTGCCTTGACACACTCGTCGTGCAGGGTCAAGCATGCCCGGATACGCTCGTGGAATGCCTCACCAGGCTCACGAGTTGCGTAGATATCACCGGCAACCTTGGTCTGCATGAATCCTTTCTCGTGATCAATAGAAGCCTCTATGACACCATCGCGGATAGCCTTGGCAACAATGTACTCGGCCGACTCCTCGCTCTCAAGACCAAGACGGATGCAGATGTCGCGGAGCGAGATGCGCGAGTATGAAAGCGACAGCATACGGATACCAGTCTTGATGACGTTTTGTCGCAGGCGCAGGATGAGGGTGTAGGTGCCATCGCGCTGGAAGACGGACGAGGACGTCTGCACCACCTTCAGGAAGCCTTGTAGATCACCAACGCGCACTGCCTGAACGAGGCGGAAGTAAGGCTCCATAGCACGCTCCAGACGGGGCTGGCTGAAGACCTCGCGCTCGGGAATGTCACCCATCAGCAGCTCAACGACTACCAAGAGCTTCATCGAAGCCTGGTAGAAGCCTGTTGCGCAGTGAGCAGAGGGCGACTTGCGGGTGGCGCTGATTAGGTGTTCGTGTGCCTCGGTGTAGGACAGCTGAATAGCCCGTATGCGGCCAAGGTAGTACAGGTATCTCGCAACCTGGTTGTTTGGGGCTTGTGGTGGGAATTGCGTCTGCGCAACAAGGAGATCGGCTTGTGTGATGTCGGCGGTCGAGAGGTAGTTTCGGAGCAACAGTGTGGTAACGGAGGCCTGCGTGTCTGGGTCTTTCCTGAGCACTGCGCTTCGGAGCGCAGCGAGCAGCTTTCCGCGGATTTGGATGACGGGCGACTGCTTCGACGGGGGCTTGGGGTCCATTTCCTCGTGGAACAGGGAGAAGTAGAAGTAGGCCTTGGCTGCTAACGAGTCCAATGTCCGCCTGTTCAGCTCTCGGATCTTGTCTACCAGCGTCTCGGCGAACTCAGCTCCCTCCTCGAACTCCTTCTGATCGTAGAGATAGACCTGCGCTTGTTAGCGAATCCAGCAGTCGTACCGTCTACAAACATACCTGTATCAGAATGGCTATGTAAATGTCCACCTCGGGCAGGGGCTCCTTGGTGTTGTTTTTGTTGAGTTGGACCTCCTCCTTGTACTGGGATACAACGCTCTGTATCGCCTCGCCATCCATGCCAATGTACTCGATGAAGTTGCGCGCCGTGGCGTTGTTTGGCGAGTATGTCAGGATGATGACAGAGCATAGTACACGGTCGGTGAGCCTCTTGCGGAGCGATGATATGGAACGGAGGGCGCGTAGGGTGAAGCGGGTATCGAACTGGGCGACGGCTCGCTCGAGGAGGACAAAGTTGCCCCGGATGTCTGTAGTCGTCGGGTCAGCACGGTGGTAGAGATACTTGCAAGCCGCAATCTCGGTGGCGATGATATGGTTCGGACACATCTTGCGGACCGGCCACGAGGTGGTGCAGTTGGTACAGGGACACTTTGAAGTAAAAGGCATGCTGCGCGGCGAAGTCGTCTACTTACCAGCAATGGCCTTCTGCTCTACATTCTCGGCCTTGGGCTGCTCGCCCTCGACGACGACGCCTTCCATGCTGTCCGCCATGATGGTCGCTCTTGATGTGTTTATGCGGAGAAGACGGAAGGTGCGGGTGATGTGGAGGGAGTGGTGGTGGATGTGGGTTGGTGTTGATGCTTTGCTGAGGTTGAGCTCCCAGCTTCACTGACGCCAGCGCGGCGGAACATCGGGGAATAGTTATCGAGCACCGGCCGGCCATTGTTTACACCCCGCGTCACCCCGGTACACACTTTCTATATACAGCTGACGCCCATCATGACACTTTTAGATGCACATCTAGAGCAAATCTCGCTATGCGCCGCGTCAATCGCAGAGTTGCCGTTGGTCCACCGTCCATTCACCTGCTATAGCACTCGACTGAACACACCCCAGGTTCGCCCCGCCCAAGATCTTTACCAACGCCTTACTCCAAAACCATGATATCACGAGCTTGATCAGAGACACTGAAATCCACGAACGCGCTCTATTCTCCGTCCCTCCGCCACCCGCAGCTCCTAAGCATGCCGAACCAGCTCCATCTACCAATAGGCGCAACACCATCTTCAATCCCAATGGAGGCGGCGGCACAAGCACATCTGGAGGCGGTGCAAATGCTGTAAGAGCACCCAGACGGAACACGGCTGTGGCTGCGGTGCTCGGCAATGAGCTGGTGGAGAGGATTCGACGAGGCGGCGGAGGAGGAGCAGGCTCAGGCCTAGGCTACAGAATGTACAATGGCAGCAACAAGAACGAAGTTGACGTTGAGTCCCTGCTGGAAGGTGCCGAGAAATTGCTCCGGGTCTAGTACGTCTTGGAATACTACAAAACATTACTCGTGGCTAACCAAACGTAGCCCCATACCAGGGATCCACGACAGAATCGCAGCCATGCGCCAACGACATGCACAGGTCGCAGCCTCGGTAGAATACTACGAAGCACGCCTCGCCGAACAACAAACTCAGCTTGGTAAGCTGAGCAGATCACGAGGAGACTACATGGACGAAGATGTTGACGAGGTCGAAGAGGAGCTGGAGCCTGTTGCGGCGCCAATGACGGAAGAAGACCTAAGACGGGAAGAAGAGGAGACGCGTCAACTTGAGAAAAAGAAGAAGGAACTCGAAGATCGTGTTACCTCCATGTCGAGAGACATATCTGGTCTGCGATAATAGCCCAGAAAGGTTGTGACTGTGGTTTGAACTTAGGCTAGGAGTTACAATAAGATACCCCATGTTTTTGCCTCAAAGATTTGTACTTTCTGCCGTGTGGCGTTGAAGCTATAGCTTCAGAAGGATATTTATTTCAAAGTATTGACACATAGTTGTCTGATCAAAGCCTTCTCAGGGGCGTAGGATAATGAAAAGATGTCATAATGTAAGTTTACATAGCAGCAGGCACCGAAGGGCACATCTTATGGCGTAATCATGTTTAATTCGTAAGTCATTACTAAGGATATCTTAAGTATCGAAAAGGACATTGAACAGGTCTCCATATCTATGCCCCAAGCTCGTCATCATAACGATGGACATGTGCTCGGCCAGTGACACCTGTTATCAGGTATCGTTACCATCAGTCCTTTAGAACAGCGCACCACCAAGCATGGCGCCACCAAGGAAACCAGCTGCGATGGGTAACCCTGCTCCTCCTCCATAGCCGTATCCATACGGCCTACCGTACGGTCCAGCTGGACGCATATACCGTACGCCCGGATTCCCGAACTGTCGGCCACCGTATGGGTTGTATCCGTAAGCCCCCCTTGGAGCGTAAGGACCATGAGGTGGCTCGATGTACACGTCTCTGCCCTGACGGTCCTTGCCTAACAACTGCGGCTGGCCTGTTTCCATGGCGCGTATAAGTGCTTGCCGTGTACGGAGATGTTGAAGGTATGCTTGACGTTCTTGCTCTGCGCGGCGGGCACGAGCTTGTTCGCGTTCTGTGTGGGTTTGGCCAGTGATCTTGTCCTTTAGCTTGCGAGAGAACTTATGTATGCCTGTGGGTTCACCAGGCGCCGCAGCACCCTTGCCCTTGGAAGTAGGTCGTGGAGGGAGTTGGTCTTCGGCATCGGAGTCCTCAGCTGTGAGGTCCTCCAGTGTCATGGTCCTATGCATGCGAGTGTGCTTCTTACGCTCTTCGGGGCTCAGCGTATTAAGGAACTGTTCATCGTCATAGGGATGTGTCCAAATGCTACGCGGAGGATCTGCCTTCGTGTCGACGAAGAACTGATGTGAAGTCTCTGGGTCAAAGCTACGTACCCAGCCGGGAGGTAGCTCACGCATCTCGTCCTCCATGGAGCGCCGTCGGTCGGGTGGGATGCCATTACGCTCGGTACGTGCTGCAGGACCGTCGGTGGAGACACGATGTAAACCAGGTGAAGGGTCGGCATCGAAGATGGCAGCTTCGTAGCTGGGCGGCGGCTCGTTGGGTGGATGTGATGTCGCCATTGTAGAATTGGTAGGTAGTAGAAAGTGATGAGGTGTGTTGGAAGACGTTCGTGTTAGTACAATTGAGGCTGTATGTTCCGATGGGAAGGAGTGAGTATTGTAGGACAGCAGATTACAGGTTATTGCAATGTATGTGAATGCAGTAGCATCGTTTGGTAGGGGAAGTGGCGTCGATCATGATGACGTCAAGGTGTCTGTGGCTGTGCGACTCGACGGAGCTACGAATAGAGCATCTCCGATGGGATTCTGGCATGTGATGCTCGCCACATTCCTTTTCCCCTACCATCCACACCACGAAGCATCATGGCTCTAGCATAGATCATGGTAAAAGCCTAGAAATTTTGCGCAGCCACGAGTGCCATTTAGAACCGTTCTGAGTGCACCCCAGCCTCGTCTCTCCACCATGTGCGCCTGTCACACTGCAGATCTCTCCACACGGACAGAAGGCGCGTGTCTCACCGCAGTCTCGAGACCAACAACCGAGACCCCAGCCCTGGTTCCGGTAGTCTGAGATCTTGTGTTCAACGCTTCTTGCGCATAGGTGTTTTCTGGTTCCATTGCCGACATTATTATTTCTTGGGTCCGTCAAGCCTGACCGAGGGTTCTGTCACGAGGGCATTGTGAACATACTGAACATTATCTTCTAGTCCTTGAACCACAATACTTACATGGCAGGAAGCTTTATCTCGAGTTAAGAAGACAACAGCAATATCTTCACCGCGTTTGACTAGCGTAAGTTTCGCACCAAGGGCTATGATCCACAAACTTCAACACGGCATTTTCACGCTCTTCAAAGACCACGAAAACGCCGAGAAAACCAAATTGGCCTGGGACTACGTCAAAAAGGATGGTCACCTGTCAACTTCCCATCATCCTCTGCTCTACCAGAGACATTTGGTTTCACGTATCCCTGAGAACCGAGCCGCCCTGAGCACAATCCAGATCATTAGCAACTACTCACGAATGCTTTAGGGATGCTGTACCGGACTTTCACTGTTTTAGGTCTCCCTTTTGGATACGCCTGTGAAAGATTGGCACTCGTTTCTCGATCATGCGAGCCAGCCATGATTCCACATGTATGGACACCATACTCCATGTATCTACTGACCAACGCGCAAGCACTGTATGTGACCACGGCCACCGTTTCTTCGCTACAAATTTTACTACATGAGCTTTCAATCCGTTTCCAGAACTCTACAACACCACTGTCTGAGGCAAGGACTTATATCAACGAGTTCTAATCGTTACTAGCGAAGACTTTACGGGACGACCAGAGTGCCACAGTAATCCTGGGCTGACTCTGGAAGCCTGTGTATGATGAGGCTTCAGGTACCCGAGACTCTTGTGTAATGCGGGGCGAGGTATTGGGAGCTTACTGTAGTAATCTAGCCGCGCCTAGAGTTTCCACTCTTCACACCTGAGCTTGATGTCTTAGGTGTATGTACCGACCTTCCTATAGTGATCATGAACGACGATAACCCGGTAAAACATCCCACGAGCCTAGGATCTCATGGCTTACCTACCTAGGTTATATATCTTGTCTCCCCTGCAGGTAGGCATTCTCCACCAAATTATCATCCATCATTCAACACACTCCTTCGTCGAACTCCCACTTGAAACATACACGCGTACTGTACTCCAGTTTCACAACAGCACCCCTTTCTCTATCTGTCGTTCGTTTGAACATATTCGGTTGTCAGCATGGTGAAGCTGACATGCTTCTTGTTGGCACTCACCCATGTGTCCTCCGTTCGCAGTCTGCCTGCCCACGGAGGAGCGAAAAGAGACCCAAACATAGTCATAGCCCGTGAGATAACCTTGACAGACGTCTCAGTCACTACAAGTTATAGCACAGCTATTACATCGTTGCAGTCGGTCTCTCCCACTGGCGAACCATCCAATTCGGGGGTATGCTACCACCTGAAAAGACCCTTGCAGGACATTGAAGATGCAGAAACTAACTACCAGTAGAGCTTTCTGACAGGCCTTCCCTCAGGCGGTTTCACAAAAGACCCAGCCGACGGTCCAGGCACTACAACCGCCACCAAGCCACTGTGCCCCAACGAAACGCCTCTTAGCCCCGGTCCCACAGCACCGTTCAACCCAGTTTCGTCGAACATCTTCCAACCCATTGCGACCGGGGCACCTCCGCCAGCCCTACCTTCAAGAGCGGATCATCCAGTCCAGAAGCAGCACATCGACGATAAGGACGTCCCGATTCAGACCAACAAATTTTACGCAAACTTCTTCCTAGGCAGCCGGTCTTTCTCGACCTGGACACACCCCTACTCTTTGTCGTGGGATAATAACCCCAATGATGGCTCTTATGGTACGTATTCCAAGCGCCGAGATTGAGCCTTTGCTGATTTAGGCCCCTTGCTGTTACAGGTATTGCCATCAGTCACACCACACGAGACAGATTTGCTTTCGTCCCCGATGCAAACAACACGCGGTTCTTCATCTCGCCAATTGGTATCCATCATATCATACTAACCGCTGCGGAGCTGAAGTCCGATACCTCTCTTTCGCTTGAGCGCCTGGGAGCCTTCTCGACGTGGGTGAACTTGCGACCAAACAGTATGCAAGGCACTCGCATCTTGATGTCTCTTCCCGTTGCTCAGGGTATGGGCATGGTGACCACTGTCTACGATAGGGCAAAGCCGGTGATCAAAACCACTGTCTTCTTCCTTTCTCTGGACTGGGTTGAGCGAGTCAACGGAGTCACGGACAAATACCGGATCGTACTCAATGATGGCTCACACTGGCTCTTATACGTTACATCAGACGGTTCCATCGGTACGCTGCCCTTCGTATTGGAGAACAGCACTACAATCACTGGTCCTGCCGATTTTATAGGCAAAATCCAAGTCACCAAGAATCCATCCGGCGAGGCAGTAGAAAGCATATTTGATTACAGTGCCGGCGTATATGCTGTCAACGCGACTATTTCTGCGACAGTCAACGGAGCTTTCGGAAGCTACACGATAGATTGGGCCAAAGGTGGCCTCGTGGAACGACCGCTGCTTATGTATGCACTACCTCACCACGTCGAGTCGTTCGATCAACAGACGGCTGCTAGTTTGAAGGACATCACTCTTGTTACAACCACGAAAGGCTTCGCACGAGCCATCGTCGCTGACCGGATGACCATGGTGGAGAACGACCTTCCTGACACTATTGGGTTTGCTCCATGGGCTAAAAATCCCAACGCGGCTGGGGGCTCGGAGAACATCAACGTGAACTCACAGGCTCTTGCGCTCATAAATCAAGCTGGCATAGCTGAGCTCAGCCAGGACATGATCCGGCAGACATCGCTGAATAGCATGTACTATTCCGGCAAAGGCCTGGCCAAGTTTGCTACCATCATCTATACGCTGAACAGCATGACAGGCAACAGCCAGTATGCTGCGGCTGGTTTGGACCGTCTCAAGGATGCATTCAACGTCTTTGTTAACAATACCCAGCCTGAGCCGCTGGTCTACGATCAGGTCTGGAAGGGCATCGTCTCGGGCGCCAGCTACTCAGGAGACCTGGGGTTGGACTTCGGAAACACGTTATACAATGATCACCACTTCCATTACGGGTACTTTATGTATACTGCCGCTGTCATCGGACATCTTGATCCTACCTGGCTTGGTCAAGGCAGCAACAAAGCCTGGGTTAACTCCCTTGTGCGCGACTTTGCTAACCCAGTAGCCGACGAGTATTTCCCGTTCCAGCGCTCATTTGACTGGTTTCATGGTCACTCATGGGCAAAGGGTCTTTTCGAGTCTGGTGACGGAAAGGACCAGGAATCAACATCCGAGGATACCTTTGCGACTTACGCGATCAAGATGTGGGGTAGGGTCATTCAGGATCCAAACATGGAGGCTCGCGGAAATCTGCAGCTCGCCGTGCAAGCGCGCAGTATCAAAAACTACTTCCTTATGGAGGCCAACAACACGAACCAACCTGCAGGCTTTGTCAAAAACAAAGCCACCGGTATCCTCTTTGAGAACAAGATCGATCATACTACGTACTTTGGAGGAAACATTGAATACATCGAGGGCATACACATGATTCCTCTGAACCCGTCGTCCGCCTATACACGTCGTAGGCAATTCGTCCAAGAAGAGTGGGCCACGTACTTTGACAACGGACGCGCCGAGCAAGTCCAAGGCGGCTGGAAAAGCATCCTGAAAGCCAACCAAGCATTATTCGACCAAAAAGCCTCGTACGAGTTCTTCTCCAACCCAAACTTCAACGAACAACTCGATGGAGGTGCAAGTCGCACATGGTATCTGGCTTACTCGGCGGCCCTGTTGGCTGCGGATGAACTTGCCACGCAGCGGGATCTGCAGATGGATTATGCTGGTCCAGAGCTGCCGTTGGGCTCTGCACAGAAGATTGAGGCACGTGGATCGCCGGCGGTTGGAGAATATAGTACTTGGTCTTCAGGGTTCAACTGGCCTACTCCGTCTAGTACCAAACCCGCTTGGTCTTCGGGATTCAATTGGCCTACAAAACCTGG
>Ga0265797_10012130_pt1 | contig 10629 bp, 10 predicted proteins | sample P2T30metagenome_FD_192433 | JGI IMG/M metagenome (GOLD analysis project Ga0265797, IMG submission 192433) | Plant litter microbial communities from East Loma Ridge, Irvine, California - P2 T30 | ecosystem: Environmental > Terrestrial > Plant litter > Unclassified | place: USA: California... | reverse complement strand
ACACCCAGTAGGCGATCGAGGCCGCCAGCAGGATCAGGGCAAGCAGGCTGAGAAGAAGAGGCAAACGCTTGTTCATATTATTGACTGCCATTGTTTTACTGCACCAGCTGGTTGATTTCGATGATCGGCATCAGCACCGCCAGCACGATCAGTAGCACCACCAGGCCCATGGCCAGGATCAGCACCGGCTCGAGCAGGCCGGCGATGGTGAGCGTGCGGCGTTCGAGGTCGGCCTGCTGCGAATTGGCGGCGCGCTCGAGCATGGCCGGCAGTTCGCCGGTGATCTCGCCGGCGCGGATCATGTGCACCAGCATCGGCGGGAAATGTTTTTGCGCCGATAGCGCGCGCGCCAGGCTCACGCCTTCGCGCACGCTGCCGGTGGCCTGCTCGACCAGCTCGCGCATCGCCACGTTGGACAGGGTTTCCCGGCTGGTGTCGAGCGCGCGCAGGATGGGCACGCCGGAACCGGTGGTGATCGCCAGGGTGCTGGCGAAGCGCGCCGTATTGAGGCTGCGCTCGAACTTGCCGTAGATCGGGGCTGTGAGCAGCCAGGTGTGCCAGCGCCGCTTGAGGTCGGGATTGCGCAACGCGCGCCGCCACATCCAGAACGCGCCGGCAATCAGGATCGCGCAATAGATGCCATAGGCGCGCACGAAGTCGGACACGGCCAGCATGACGATGGTCAGGAACGGCAACTTCTGCTTGGTGTTGGCGAACACCGAGACGATCTGCGGCACCACATAGGTGAGCAGGAAGATCACGATCGCGAACGCGACCACGGTCACGATCGCCGGATAGGTGAACGCCAGCCGCACCTTCTGCACCAGGGCGTTGCGGCGCTCGATGTAGTCGGCCAGGCGTGACAGCACGCGCGACAGCTGGCCGATCTGCTCGCCCGAGGCGACCAGCGCCCGGTAGATCTCGGCGAAGTCGCGCGGGTGATGCGACAGCGCGGTGGAAAATGGCGAGCCGCCGATGACTTCGGAGCGGATCGAGGCGATCAGGTCGCGCATATAGGGGCGCTCGGCCTGCTCCAGCAGGGCGGTGAAGGCTTGCTCGAGCGGCAGCCCGGCCTCGAGCAGGCTGGCCAGCTGGCGCGTGAACAGCGCCAGCTCGTTCTGCGACAGGCGCTCGCCGATGCCGCGCGCGCGGGCGACGCCCGAGGCGTCGACCTGGGCCGCAATCGCCTCGACGCTCAGCGGCGTCAGGCCTTGCGTGCGCAGGTCGGCGCGCGCCGCGCGCGGGCTGTCGGCGTTGACCACGCCCTTGCGGGTGGCGCCGCCAGCGTCAACGGCTTCGTAACGAAATGCCGGCATCAGTCAGTTCCCATCCGCGCAACTCCACTTGATCCTCGCATCTCAATCCTTGGTCACGCGCACAAGTTCGGCGCGTGTGGTGGTGCCGTCTTCCAGCCAGCGCTCGCCGTCGTCGCGCATGGTCTTCATGCCGGTCGCCAGCGCCGCATCGCGGATCTCGGCTTCGGAGGCGCGGTTGTGGATCTGCGAGCGGATCTTTTCGGTGGTCTCGAGCAGCTCGTAGACGCCGACCCGGCCGTGGTAACCCGTGTGGCCGCAGCGTTCGCAGCCGACCGCGTGCCAGGTTGTACCGTCGAAAGTCTTGCATTGCGAACAGAGTTTGCGCACCAGGCGCTGGGCCATCACGCCCAGCAGCGACGACGACAGCAGGAAGGGTTCGATGCCCATGTCCAGCAACCGCGTTACTGCCGAGGCGGCGTCATTGGTGTGCAAGGTGGCCAGCACCAGGTGACCCGTGAGCGAGGCCTGGACCGCGATCTGCGCCGTCTCCAGGTCGCGGATCTCGCCGATCATGATGACGTCAGGGTCTTGCCGCAGGATGGCGCGCAGCGCTTTTGCAAACGTCATGTCGATGCGGGCATTGACCTGCGTCTGGCCGACGCCGTTCAGGTCATACTCGATCGGGTCTTCCACCGTCATGATATTGGTGGTGGACGCGTTCAGGCGCGACAGCGCCGCATACAGGGTGGTGGTCTTGCCCGAACCGGTCGGGCCGGTTACCAGCACGATGCCGTGCGGCTGGTTGATCAGGCGATCGAACTGCGGCAGCATGCCCTCGGCCATGCCAAGGTGCGACAGGTCGAGGCGGCCTGCCTCTTTATCGAGCAGACGCAGCACGGCGCGTTCGCCGTGGCCGGTCGGCAATGTCGAGACGCGCACGTCGACCGGCTTGCCGCCCACGCGCAGGGTGATGCGGCCATCCTGCGGCAGGCGTTTTTCGGCGATGTCGAGCTGCGACATGATCTTGATCCGCGAGATCAGCGAGGCGTGGATCGCCTTTTTCGGCCGCACGATGTCGCGCAGCGCGCCGTCGATGCGAAAGCGCACCACCGAGGTTTGTTCAAACGGCTCGATGTGGATGTCGGATGCGCCTTCGCGCAGCGACTGCGTCAGCAGCGCATTGATCATGCGGATCACCGGCGCATCGTCGGACGATTCCAGCAGGTCTTCGATGGCCGGCACATCTTGCAGCAGCTTGGTGAGATCGAGGTCGGCGTCGAACTCATCGACCACCTGCGACGCATCGCCGCCGCCGCCGGCGTAAGCGCCGGCGATCGCCGCGTCGAGCTCATCGCGGTCGAGGCGGCGCAGCTGGATGCGGCCGAAGCGGCGCGACACCTCGGCGATGGCGGCCGGCGCGGTGGCGCTGGACACCAGCACTTCGATGCTCTGGCCCGGTTCGCCATTACCGCGCGCCAGCACGCCGTGGTCGCGGGCAAAGGCATAGGGCAAGAGATTGTTCATGATTCAACTCCCCGTTCGGTTACGGTACCGGACGGCTTGGCGTGCCTGGCACTGCCGCGCCGGGCATGACTGCGCCCGATCCTGCTTCAGACCCGCCCGCAGCCGGCGCGGTTCCCTGATGGCGAGATGCCGCGCCATCGTTCGATGCACCCGGCGCCGCATTCGGCGCCGGCTGGCGCTGGACCGGCACGGTCGCCATGCCGCCGCCGGACGGCGGCTGGCCCTCCACCAGCGGCGGCAGCTGCGGCGCGCCAAGATCGCGCAGCAGCGGCGTCGATTCGAGCTGGGCCGCGGCGCCGGCCGCGCGCATATAGTCGTAGCGGTCCATCGCGATCGAATTCGAGGCTTCCTTGCTGCGCACCACCACCGGCCGCAGGAAGACCATCAGGTTGGTCTTGACGCGGCTGCGGGTGCGGTACTTGAACAGGTTGCCGATCACCGGGATGTCGCCCAGGCCGCGCACTTTCTCTTCGCCATCGCCCTCGCTGTCTTCGATCAGGCCGCCGAGCACGATGATCTGGCCGTCGTCGGCCAGCACATTGCTCTCGATCGCGCGCACATTGGTGGTCAGGCCCGACTCGGCATTGCGGGTCGAGGCGTCCACGCTCGAGTTCTCGTGGTAGATCGCCATCTTGATGGTACCGCCTTCGGAGATTTGCGGCCGCACGCGCAGCAGCAGGCCCACATCTTGCCGGTCGACGGTCTGGAACGGGTTGCCGCCGCCGGTGGTGCTGTTGGTGGCGAAGGAACCGGTGATGATCGGCACGTTCTGGCCGACCTTGATGGTCGCCAGCTCGTTATCGAGCGTGATCATGTTTGGCGTCGACAGGATGTTGGCGTTGCCGTCGGTTTCCAGCGCGCGCGCCACCGCGCCCAGGCCGAGTTCGCCGCCCACCTGGCGGAACAGGCCGAAGGTCAGGCCGGTCGGCAGGCTCGGCACCGCAGTGGCGCCGGTGCCGCCGCTCGTGCCCTGGGCCGCCGCCAGCGCCAGGTTGACGATGCTGTTGTTGGAGCCGCCGCCGGTAAAGTTCTGCAGGCCGCCGAAGCGGTATTTGCTGTCGGAGTCGCCGGTGGCGCCGATCCACTGCACGCCGAATTCGGAGGCTTTATTGGAGGTCACTTCGACCACCAGCGCCTCGATATAGACCTGGGCCCGGCGCACGTCGAGCTGGTCGATCACGGAGCGCAGGTTGCGGTACACGGCGTCCGGCGCGGTGATGATCAGGCTGTTGGTCGAGGCGTCGGCCTGGATGAAGCCCGAACCTTGGCCGCCGCCACTGCCCTGGGCGCCTTGCTGGCCCTGCTGGGCGAAGGTGTTGCTGGCGCCGCCGATGCCCGAACTGCCCTGCAGTCCCTGCTGGCCGCCGAGGCCGCCCTGGCCGCCCTGGCCCGACTGGCTGCCGGTGCCGGACTGGATCGAGCTGCCCTGGGTGCCCTGCTGCACTTGCAGGGCCGAGGTGTCTTGCGAGACCACGGCGCGCAGGGTCTGGGCCACGCGCGTGGCTTCCGCGTTCTTGAGGTAGACCACGTGGATATTGCCCTTGCTCGAGCTCTCTTGATCGAGGCGGGCGATCAGGCTCTTGGCCAGGTTGGCGCGCGCCTGCGACGGCGCGCGGATCACGACCGCGTTGGTGCGCGGGTCGGCCAGCACCGTGACCCGGCCCGAGTCGCCCCCGGCGGCCGGTTCCATCAGGCGCGTGACGAGCTGGGCGATGTCGCTGGCGATCGCGTTGCGGATCGGGATCACGTCGAGGTCGGCCGCCACCGGGGCGTCGAGCGCGGCGATGATGCGCGCCAGGCGGCGCAGGTTGTCGGCGTAGTCGGTGACGACCAGCGTGTTGTTGCCCGGGTTCGCCATGATGGAATTATTGGGCGAAATCAGCGGACGCAGCACGGCGGTCAGGTTGGCGGCCGACTCGTAGGACAAGTAGAACACCTGGGTCGCGATCTGGTCGCCGGTGGCCTTGCTGGAACGCACGCCGCCGACCTGGGTCGGCGAGGATTGCAGCTTGGCCTCGGCCTCGGGCACCACCTTGGCGTAGCCGTCGCCGCTGGTGACCACCGCGAAGCCCTGCAGGCGCAGGGTCGAGGTGAGCAGGCCAAAGGCTTCGGACTTGCTCAGCGATTTCTCGGACACCAGGGTGAGCGTGCCCTTGACCCGCGGGTCGATGATGAAGGTCATGCCGGTGTAGTGGCCGATCGCCTTGATCACCGACTCGATGTCGGCATTGACGAAGCTCAAGGCGGCGGCGTTGGCACTTTCTTGTGCCAGCGCGGGCAGCGGCAAGGCGATCATGGTGGCGGCGCAGCACAGCATGGCGCCGGCGGCGAGGCGCTGGGCCCGCAACTGTAGGGCCGGCAGCTGCAGGGCCGACAGGTCGAGGGGCGCGGAGGTGGAGCGGTCTGTTTTCTTCATTATCTGAACTCGAGTGCGATTACGTTTTTGCCGTTCACCATCCGGCGCTGTCCCAGCAGGTTCAACATGGTCCCGAGCTGGTCCTCATAGCCGTCGGCGGCGCTGGCCTGGCCCGAAAAGCGCAGGCGTCCATTTTGCAGTACACCCGCGCCCGACAGCAGCAAAGCGCCACGCACGGTGCGCAGGGTCAAATCGGCCTGCGGTCCACGCCAGTCCATGATCATTTCATAACTGCCAAGCGGCTTGATGGGCGACATGCGCGCACCCATATCGCTCATCGACAGGACGGTGCGCCCCTGCACCGTCACGGTATTCTGCTGGCGCAGCAGGTCGAGCGCGTTCCAGGACAGCCGGATGCGGCCGCTCGGCGCCAGCGTATTGAGCGGCGCGCCCAGGCCCGCCAGTCCCTCGGCCGGCAACAGCAGTTCGCCGGCATTGACCTGCCACTGCGACCAGCTGCCTTCGATCCGCACCGGGTTGGCCAGCGCCTGCGGATTTTCCAGGCTCATGCTGACCCGGCCCAGCACCACCAACGGCGACAAGGTCCAGGAAAAACGGCCCGGAAGCAAGGGGGTCACCGACCCGCCCGGCCCCGGCGCCCCGCCAATAAAGGCTGAGCCGCGCCAAAGCGTACCCTGCGCATCCCCCAGCGTCAATCGACCGCCGGTCTGGCGTTCGACGATCGGGCCGAGCCAGGCCGCCGGCAGGAACGCCAGCACCGTCGCCACTACCGCCAGGATGACCAGCAGGCCCCACGTCAGCGCCCGCCTCATGAAGCCGGATCGCTGCGCTGGCGCAGCGTGAGCGTGGCGTCGACCTGGCCCAGCGCGGTCTGGGCGCTGAACTGGGCGTCCTGCACCATCAGGCGGCTCTCGCGGCGCTGGGCGTCGAGCCAGGCCATCAGGTTGGCGAAGGAAACATTGTTGAGCTGAACTTTCGTGTATTCGCCACTCACCGACAACGAGGCCGGATTGAGGCCGCGCGCCGACATGCTGGCGCTGAGCGACTCGCGCGTGGCCGGCGTGACGGCGGGCGCCGGCTCGGCGGCGACGGCGCGGGCTTCGCCGGCCAGCGCCTCGAGCTGGGCCGCCTGCTGGCGCAGCTCGGGCAAAGACCGGCGCAATTGTTCGCGCCCTTCGAGCGCGGGTTCGAGCAGCACGAGATAGAACAGCGCCAGCGCGGCCACGGCGCCGCCGACGACCAGGAACTTGCGTTCCTGCTCGGTGCGCGCGATCCAGTAGGCGGTGGCGCGTTCGCGCAGCCCGCTGATTTTGCCGGCGATGTTCATGGCGTGACTCCCGATGGTGATGCTCCCGTTTGCAATGCTCCCGATGGCGATGCTCCCGGTTGTGCGGCGCCAGCGCTGCGGATCAACCAGGTATTGGCGTCGGGCGCTTCCAGGCTGAGGTGGCGTGCCGCCAGGGCCGGACGCAGCTGGTCTGCGGCGCCGGGGTTGGCGGATTCAGGTTTGACGCGCACCGTGAGGGCGCGTTCGCGATACTCCATTGATGCAATCGCGGGCGGCGCGCCGAGGCCGCCGATCGCTTCGCCGACCGCAGCCGCCATCCAGGTGAATTCGTCGCCACCGACTTCGCCGCTGCCGGCCCGGGCGCGCGCGATGTTCTGCTGCATCTGCGCCACCGGATCGATCGCCGGTTGGCCCGGATACACCGCGCGGAACGTCTGGCTCATCTGCTGGCGCACGGCGTCGGCCTCGCGCTTGAGGCCCAGCCATTCGACGTTGAGGCCGATGACATTGACCACCAGCGCCGCCAGGGCGAGCCGGATCGGCCAGCGCCAGCGGCGCCAGTCGCGCCGGGCCACGCCGGCCGTGCCCAGGCCGGGCACCAGGTCGAGCGCGGGGCCGACCGCGCCGTTGCCGTTGTTGCTGCCGCGGGCGCCGGCGATCCAGTGCGCCCAGTTGTCGCTCTCGAGGGTGACGCCGGGGCCGGCCTCGGCCAGCAGCGCCTGGTATTCACCCATCTGTTCATGCTCGACGTACAGCACCAGCGGCGCGTCGCCCGCCAGCGCGCGCGCCGTCTGCAGGGCCACCACCGGGCTACCGTCGAGGGCCAGGCCGAGGCCTTCGTACTGGCTCTGGCGCAGGATCAGTTCTCCCTTGCCGAAGGCGGCGCTCACGCTGCCCGGATGCAGGGGCAGGCACAATTGTTCGGGCACGGCCACCACGGCGCGCGCGCCCATCTCGAGCAGCTTGCGCACCAGCGGTTCGAGCCAGGCCTGCTGCACCACGGCCACCGGGCGGCGGCCGTCGCCCATGACGGGGCCGGCCACCAGCACGCAATCGAGCGGGTCGCCCAGGATATATTCTTCGACCAGGGCCGGCAGCGCCGCGCGCAGGCGCGCGCCGGCCAGCGGCGGCGCCTGCACCGCCAGCAGGGTGACGTCGCTGGCGGCCAGGATCAGCACCACGCGCCGGCTGGCCGCGACCACGTCGCCCAGGTTGCGCAGCGCGCCTTCGCCCTGCTGTCCGATGGCGCCGTTGTCGCCGACCATCGCGAACCGCGACAAGGCGCCTTCGCCCTCGCTCCTGGCCGGATGCCGAATATAAAGAGTAGTCAAACTGTCTCGCTTTCTTCTAGTTCTGGCGGGTCCAGATCACACTGATACTGCCGCGGTTGACCAGGTTGCCGCCGCGCTGCACCAGCGATTCGGCATCCAGCGCTGCGCGGTCGAGCCGGATGCGGCTCTGCACCAAAAAGTAATTGCTGGTGATACTAATCTTTGCTTCGCCCTGCGGTTGTTGTCCCTGTGTGCAATCGAATTCACTCTTGAACTGTTCTGCATTGTTCCATGGCGCCCGCTTGCGTTGCTCGACCATGGCATTGGCCTGTGAAATCGAGCAATCAGTCAGGACCGCCGCCAGCACCTCGGGCGGCGCCGTATTCACATTCACCGTCGTCCCCTGCCCCGGCAGCACAATCACGAACGGGCGCAAGGCCTCGACCGTCTCGGGCTTGACGCCCTGCACTGCCAGCAAATCGTCCACCCGCAGGACCGGCATCGGATTACCCTTGCGCGGCGTCTGCGCGGTGGTGGTCGGGTCCGCATCCGGATCCACCGTCAGCGCCTGGCCGGCCGCGATGAAATCGGCGATCGGCCGCGCCAGTCGCGGCTCTTGCCGCACATTGGTCAGCAGGCGGCCAAGCACCTCGGTCTCGATCGGATCGCGCTTGCCGCCCGCGGCCAGGTTGTTCAGATTGTAACGCGCCGTGGCGTCGTATACCTGACCCGACAGGGATGCATTGAAGTTTTCTCCCTGCACCCGCTCGCGTTCGATGTACTGGTCGAGCCGGGTTTCGGCCAGCGGCGTGGCCCACACCTGCTCGAGCGAGATGCGGTTGTCATAGGGCTGGCGCAGGATCACGCTGGCCCAGTCGAGGGCGCCGCGCTGGATCCACTTGGTCTGCAGCTGCAGGCGCTGGTTTTCCATCGAGCGCACCTGCACCTGCTGCTGCCAGAACAGGCTGGCGACGATCGAAATCGCCAGCGTGGTCAAGAGCAGGGCCGTGACCACGGCGACGCCGCGCTGGCGCCGCGGAGCATTCAAGCGCCGCATCAGGTGCCTCCCAGCAGGAAGGACTTGACCATCGGCTGGCCCAGGCCCTGCACGGTGAGCGCCACCTGCACGCCGGTGGGTCCCTGCGAGCGGCCCGGGAGCAGGTTCGGATCGAGCGGCGGGGGTTGCTGGTCGCCATTACCGCCCACCGCGGTCGGCTCATTACGCCAGGCATTGTTTTGCCAGCCCTGCACCTGCATGGCGGTCACGCCCACCTGCAGCGCGACCGACGGCGCATTCTCGGCCGGCGCATCGGAGGCGATCGCCTGCCACAGCTGGGCGATGTGGTCCAGGTCGCGCGTGCCGGGCGACTCGCGCCGCATCAGCTGGCCATTGACCACGCGGTAGCTGACTACCTGCAGGCGCGACGGCTCGTGTTCGACAAACACCTTGCGCACCAGGGTCAGGCGGTCGGCATCCCACAGCAGGGCCGGCCGGCCGCGCATGATGTCGTTGCCGGCCGCGTTCTCGCAGTCGTTCTGCATCTGGGCGAAGGCCAGCTGCATGCCGCGCGTGATTTCCATTTCGTTGGTGAGCGCCACGCGGGCGCGCACGATGCCGTCCAGCCCGCGCCAGCCGAGCACGGCCACCATGGCGAGGATGCCGATCGCCACCAGCAGCTCGACCAGCGTGAAGCCTGCATGCCGCCTGGCGTTCATATCGGGGAAGGCCTCAGGACCAGTTGGATGAGTTTGACAATGCGGCGGCCGGGTTTGTCGGCGTCGAACACCGAGACTTCGATCCTGCGCAACAGCGGATTGGGACTGACCAGCACTTCTTCCTCGCACATCAGGTTCAGGTCGCCTTGCGGACAGGGGAAACTGCGCTTGCCGATCTCGGGGAATTCGCGGCCCAGGCGGATCTGCACCAGCCGGTTCTCGGCCGACCAGGTCGCCATCATCGAGGCGCGCAGGCCGGCGCTATTGGACGTCAGGCTGCCCACCGCGCGCAGGCCGGCGGCCAGCGCGGTGCCGACGATGACCAGCGCCACCAGCACTTCGAGCAGGGTGAATCCGGAGCCTCTGCGAGACAGCATCATGGTCCTCGGCATCATTCGACGGTGAAGTGACCGACGCCGTCGGCACGGATCGCGACCGCATTGGCGCCCGAGGCCAGCGTCAGCACGAAGGGACGGTCGACCGGCTCGCGCCCGAAGGTGATGCGCAGCATGTCGGGGCCGCCCGTGCCGGAGGGTTCGAGCACCAGGCGCAGCGGCGGATTCTTGAAGCTGCGCTCGCGCAGCAGGTCGTCGCGCGTGACCGGCTCCCAGCCGGTATCGCCGCGCACCATGAAGCGGTAGCGCTCGCCGTTGGCCTCGAACGCGACCAGGCGGTTGCGCACGATGGCTTCGTCGCGCGCCAGCTGCAGCAGCAGCGCGATGCGCTTGGCCTCGTTCTCGAGGTCCTGGCGCGGGCTCGGCAAGGCGTTCAGCGTGGCGAGGCCCAGCGTGATGCCGATGATGACCATCACGACCAGCAGCTCCACCAGGGTGAAGCCGAAGGAGGAGCCCCGCGCGCGCCAGGCCGGCATGGCGGAACTGCTTAGTGCCAGGAACCGACGTCGGCGTCTTCGCCGTTGCCGCCCGGCTGGCCGTCGGCGCCGTAGGAGAACACGTCGACCTCGCCTTTCACGCCTGGCGACAGGTATTGGTAGGGGTTACCCCACGGATCCTTCGGCAGCTTCTCGATATAGCCGCCTTCTTTCCAGCCGTTGGCGGCCGGGCCGGCGGTCGGCTTGGCGATCAGGGCGTTCAGGCCCTGCTCGGTGGTCGGGTAGCGCTGGTTGTCGAGCTTGTACAGCTTGAGGGCCTGCATCATGGTGGCGATGTCGACCTTGGCAGCGGTGACGCGCGATTC
>Ga0265797_10012129_pt1 | contig 10629 bp, 16 predicted proteins | sample P2T30metagenome_FD_192433 | JGI IMG/M metagenome (GOLD analysis project Ga0265797, IMG submission 192433) | Plant litter microbial communities from East Loma Ridge, Irvine, California - P2 T30 | ecosystem: Environmental > Terrestrial > Plant litter > Unclassified | place: USA: California... | reverse complement strand
CCATGATGTTAGAATGCAGCCGCATGATTAGACTGTTCGTCCTTCTTCCGTGACCTCCGAGGCCTAAAAAGAAAAGTGCTGGTTGCCACTGCGACAGCGGTTAGTCGACTGCACTAGCACCTGCAGCACTTCACCATGAGCGACGACGGTGCTCAGGATGCCCCCCACCGTTTAGAGTTCTCTCTGAGACTTCTACGTTCGATTGAAGGACTCCCAATTGATGAACACCTCCTCGAACGCTGGACAAAGCACAAAGCTCCGACGTGGACGTCCAACGGGGAGACTCTTTCCACCATCTTCCTTGTTCTCCATTCCTTCATTACCAACATGTTCGCTATCATGGCTTGCCCTCTCTTGATCTCCGTTGTCGTTTCCACCGTCAGACCAATCTCAAGCAGAGTCGCCGTATCCCTCTGGATGACGATCCCAAGCTGTAAGGCCATAATACCGGAAGAAAGCCACAGGATGGAGCGCGCAGCTCCAGGGCCGGTTTAAGCCGTTCTCAAGTTGCCAGAGCGCCTGAGCACGCAACTTGTCGAACACGTCCAGCAAAAGTCCGGCACGGATCCCGCTGTCGTCTCTCACCATTGCGGTAGATGTGTGGTCCGCGATCATCAACCTGAGACCCAGCCGGTCTCTGAGTCCCACCATCATCGCCGTAATAGGCGGAGACGTGACGAACTCCTGCCGCTTCGAAAGCAGTTGCGTCGAATCTTCGTCACAGTCGAGTGCGACTACCCAATTGGATGGTAAACCTATAGCGTCTTCAACACTGTTGATGGCTGGGTTAATGCCGATCACATCAAGATCGTAGTGCGGACCTTCATTGCGCAATTCAGTGGTAGGCATTGCCACCGTAGAGTGCTCATCGAAGGAATTGAAATAAACCGGCCTGACAGCGTAGCCGACGCTGGAGATGATAGCTTCCTACTTCTTTGAGACTCTGCGCAGATTCAGAAGGTGCTGTTTCGGGACCCTTTCCATGATGAGTAGCATGAGCTCGTCGATCCCGAGGACTTTGGTGGTCGCATCGCCGCCCGGCGCAGCAGAGGCTAACTCTGACATTTTGCTAGTGAGTTCACCGTTGCTTCTGCTGGAGTGCTTCTCAATCTCCGCCGAGTTTGCAGATGTCGCATTCGTGTACCTTGCTTGACTGCACCAAAGATGCCTGCGGATGAAGTATCGGCGGTTGCAACTTGAAAGGAGGAGGTGGGGAGGTGTGACACTGCGACCTCTGCGCAACCTCGCTCGGCTTTTCATTTGTTTGTCAGATAAGCTGGGGCTGTGCTTGGTGTGACCAAAATATTGATTCACTCGGACTGCTGTGAGCTGTACACGCGATGGGTCTTTAACCGCTACATCCGGTTGCCGCAACTCAATGCTCCAAAGCTCAGCCGGTACCATGGCCCAGCTTTGAGTGACCACATAGGTCCCGACTCCCCGTAGTGAAGTGCGCACTACCATGCGCGTATCGGTCTTTCGTAGGCGCCGCAGGCCTTCGAGCATTGGAACTTCTTACAAGCGGTTGTGGTCACGTCAAAAAGATGTCTGGGATCACGGAATCTAGGATTCGGTTCATACCTGTGCTGCTTTGCTATCGGATCCGAGCCCGTGGGGTCATCCTCTTACATGCATTTCCACAGATATCGTACAGTTCTCGCAACTCTGACAACAAACATTGTGTGTGAGCATTCGCCCTCGCTTTTGCGCTTACAAGACGATGAACATTCCCGCCACAGCACACAGCGCCAAGTAAGATCCAAGCCAAGTTCCAGTCAGGAGACCTGAGCCTGACATGGCATCGAGCTTCCCACTCGCAGCCGCACTTGAAGTTGCACTCGCGCTAGCCTCGGTGGCATGTGTGGACTCATGCACTTGCTCGCCCTCGCCTGGGCTCGCCTGGCCACTAGCCGTGACGATGGAGGTCGGGACTTCGGACTCGGTTGTGGAGGATACCGCCTTGCTTCCATAGCCGATCGTGGGAAGCTGAGCGTCGGCTTTGACTTCCCAGGCGCCAGTGGTGAAGTCTGGGCACACAGGCGCGGAGAGCGACGGCTTGTAGTCGTCTGCGCGGATGCCAGTCGGAGCAAGGGTAGCCCAGTGCTTGCTCAAGTTCTCAAAGTCAGGATTCTTGGGCTGTGGTGTGCCGTTCCTGCCGAAAGCTGCGTCGGCGCCATCGATGGCAGCCGGGGCAGATTGGCCCAGAGCGTACTCGACGAGACCGTAGTCATTGGTTTCTTGGATCCATTCGTAGATAATGGCGCCGGACCATGTGTCGACCATCTTGTCGCCGAAGATGGCTGCTTGGTCGTCGAATGTGCGAGCAGTGCCGACGTTGCAACCGGTTTCGGAGAAGAAAATTGGGATGTTGTACTCGGAGGCGTTCTGCTGCAGGAAGATGTAGCCAGAGGTCTCGAAAGTGGCGTCGCCGCACCTGGAAAGGGTCAGTAAGAGGACAGATATATTGTGAGGAACCAGACCGACCACTCGTAAGCATTGAGACCGTAGAAGTCAATGGCATTGGCACTATTTTCGCCGCAAGCAAGGTAGTTCTGCAGCATCGGACGGAGGGTGGCGACATCTGCCGCAGTATAACCGATGGGGATCTTGCGGTAGTTTTTGCCTGTGATGCATCAGTTTCTGGCACGAGTGAAAAGCCGAGGGAAGAACGAGGAGAATTACCATCGCGATATGCCTTCATGTCAGCGGCAGCAGCCTTGACGAACGGCGCCGCCACATCCGTGTCCGGGGAAGTCAGAACCTCATTGCCGACGAAGAAGCCGGCCAGGTTGTCGTACTTGTGGAAGACATCCATGACAGCCTGGTAAGCCTCGTACTGGCTCGCGTTCCATTGCGGCTCAGGCATGCCAGGTCCCTGGATGTACGAGTCGAAAGTGTCCAAGTCGAGCCAGATGTAGATACCGGCGTCAGCGAAGGTCTTCATGCAGCCATCGTGGTTGGCACGAGGGTCGACGTGGTAGACGCGGATGGAGTTGGCGCCGAGGGTTTTCATCAAGTCGGCATCGCGGGTGCACTGGTCGTTGTCCACGAGAGGGTCCTCCGGCAGGAGCTGGTAAGCAACGCCTTGTGTGGAAGGTCAGTTCTGAGCGTTGCTGAGTATACAAGAAAAGATAGCATACCCTTGAGGAAGAACTGGTTGCCATCGCTGGTGAAGAATTTGGAGCCTTTGGCGGTGATGGTGGGAATGGCATGCACGATGCTGGCCAGAAGGCCGAGGACGAGGAAGAGCAGCATCTGTGCTGGCAAAATGGTGAGTGGGTAATTGAAGTGGATGTGCGGCAAAAAGTGGCGGTTTGAGAGTGGGCAGTGTGAGGAGGAGCTTGAGAGATCAATTGCAGAGGTGGTGACGTGGAGATTTCACGTTTGAAGAGTGAATTGAGCAAGAAACCTGCTCCTGCCACTCCAACTCGTGATTGCCGCACATCTTCTGAGGAAGGTGCAAACGGGAGTGGTTTGAGAAATTTGCCGTGCTAGTAAACAGAGCAAACGGTAGTCGAGTTACAGTAAGGTATACATACGGCCCGTTGCAGTGTACAAACACACCCCTTTGGTGTAATCTTGCAAACAGTACCCGCCTGTCGCCATGCTCGACACGCTCCATGGCTTGGGAAGCAGCAATGGAGCCACCACTTTAGCAAAACACGGAGCTCAGATCGCGCAGAATCTCCATCGCACACAAGATGTATGAAGTACAGAACACAACGATGGCACGAGATATTGTTTTGCGTTTCGTTTGGCAACCGAGTGGAACCACTGTGGAGCCCCGGCCCGAACCATTGCCGTCGCTATGCCGGATATAATAACGCGTGTTACGTCCAGCCGTGCGGGAGGCTTGCAGGTGTAAGGATGCGGCGTTCGCATCTCAGCCTCGCAAAACATCCCCCATCAGATTCAATCCTTCCATAACCAGCACCTATCGCGAGCTGAAGAACTGACTGGGGGTGGACAACTCCTCAATGAGTGTAATCATGTGCCAAGACGCTTACAAATGGACGTGTTGCTGCTCCTGCAAGCTGTACGCAAGCTGTACGGCCGTACTCTAAGGCGACCCATAAAAGCTTCACGTCACCGACGACATCCGGCCACCAGACCGCTTCACCGTTGTTGTCAACACAAACGCAAAACACCAATCAAACATGGCACCCTACGAAGAACACACGGTCACCTACGGTGATGGCAAGAAGATCTTCTACAATGCCGCTGGCCCAGCCAACGGCCCGCTTCTAGTCTTCGTCCATGGCTGGCCTGCTATCGGAAAGCTATGGAAGCCTCAGATCGATGCCTTCTCCGCCATGGGATTCCGTGTCGTTGCTCCTGATATGCCTGGTATGTTATGAAGATCCCGAGACTATCGTGGAAAATACTTCGCTAATTTTCTTGAATCAGGTTTCGGCAACTCTTCCGCACGCAAAGTCACTGAAGACTACGCCCAGGAGAACATCAACATCGCCATGCTCGAAATGTTGAAGCACACTGGCCGCGATAAGGCCGTCTGGATTGGTAATCGATGCTCTCATTCCACTCGAGGTACATACTCAAAGCTAACAACCGCAGGTCACGACTGGGGCTGTGGCGCAGTCTGGACTTTCGCCGCCCACTACCCTGAGCAGTGCATCGCAGCCGCCGGCCTGTGTGTTCCGTACGGAATCATTGAACTCGGCCTTGAAGAGCTTGTCAAGACTGTCGATCGCGATCTCTACCCGGAAGACCAATACCCACACGGCCAATGGTCGTACCAGGCCTACTACGAACGCGATTTTGAAGGAGCATCCAAATTCTTCGACGCCGACATCCCTGCTATGCTACGTGCTAGCCGACTGAAGGGCCAGCCGGGCTCCGAGAAGGAAGTTAGTCCTCTCGCCCGCGTCGACAAAGACAACGGCTGGCTCGGAGGCGGAGAGAAGCCCGATCCAAAGTTCAGGCACATCCCTCTTGAGATGACTGTGTATGAGTCTGAGGAATCGTACCAGGAGTTCGTCGCTGCGATGGAGAAGACTGGCTTCTGGCCTGGTGACGCATGGTACTCCAATCACGCCGCCAACCGCGCTTACACTTTGGAGAAGAGGAAGAACGATGGTAACATCGAGTTCCCTGTGTTGTTTGTAAGTCATCTCTCCGTGTCGTCTTCAACGCGCTTCATCACTAATTTGGACTTTTTGCTAGATCCACGCCACATACGACTCCGTGTGTGCGACTGTGAACAACCCCAAGGTCACGGCCAACATGCGTCGCCAGTGCAAGAACCTCAAGGAGGCCAAGGTCGATGCTTCACACTGGGTTGCTGAGGAGAAGCCAACTGAGGTCAACGCTATCATTGCCAAGTGGCTTTTGGAAGAGGTCAAGGGTGTCTGGCCTGCCGAGTGGGCTGGAAAATCCGTTTTGTAAATGTGATGTCGCTGACCGAGTACCTATATATCATGAGTATATCACGGTCCACACTTCGCCCTTTCGACGACTCGCTCATTGAAGCCAGCGTGCCCGCACTTCTGATGCCTGATGTTGCCGACCTTTCAATCATACGTCCGACTCACACCCTCCCAACCATCCTCCTTCCCACCAGGATCTCCGGCGATGTCTTCCGCAAAACTTCCACCAACTCCTCCCCCGCAGCCTGCACCTCCTCATCCGTAACCGGATCCAACACATCCAAAATAAACAACACCCTCGTCGTGCTCTCCTCAAGCGCAGTTCTCGGCCCCTGCCTCCAATTCCACCTCCTACACGTGATCCCCGCATCATCGCACCAAACAACCTCCCCAACACCAGCGAATTCAGTAACCTTCTCTCCTTTCGAGTTTGCCTCAAAAGGTTCCTTCCCAGTAGAGCAAATCAACTTCGGAGCACCAGAGTACTTATCTAGATCCTCTCCGCCGAGCGGGATTTGATGCTTAACACAGATGGCATTGTAAATATCTGTGAGTCTGTTCACACGCGGCAGGCCTCCTGCCTCAACCCTCCTCGTCAGCGCCTCAAGACTGTTCCGGGTTTTATTCGGTTTTGCGCCGAACGCTTTGTAGGCGTTGCGCCAGGCGGCGATGTGTGGGAGGTCGTTGACTGGGGTTTTGCTGAGGAGGGTACGGGCTGTGGTTTCTGCTTCGACGAGGAGGGATTCGCTTAGGGCGTCTGAGGGGCCGGGGGTGAGGTTGTCGATTGTGATTAAGAGAGCCCGGTAGGAGGGTTGGAGGGCGAGGACTTCTGGGGCGATGGTGGCGGAGTCTAGGGCGGATTGTGAGGAGGGCATGGTTGTGAGACGTCGGAATTGTGTTGTTGATGGAGTTTTCAGAGCTTGCAGTGTCCTTGAGAGCATTTATGTACTTTCTACTGTCCACAGACGCTAAACAGAGATTTTGGACATTCCAATGGATGATACATTTGCAAGTACATGTAGGGCGTCTGATGGAGTGGACATATTCCAGGCCCTAACCCTATACCAGAGGACTCGCTGCTCGCTGTCCCGATTGGGATGAAGCGGAGCTCGCTGTTCCAGTTCAGACTTTCCTTTCTCGTGCGATCAGGAAAGTACACCCTCGAGGCCGAGACAAACCGCAAGAATATCATCGAAGTGAACAGAGTCTTGGAGTCCACAGCTACGGCCATGGTTTGTGCATATATCGTCGGACTGGCGAACGATGGAAGGGTCCTGCATGCACCCCACGGAGGATGAAGGATCAGGCTCGAGACCAAGAAGGCCAATGGACCTTGTCCCTGCACATGCGCTGACGCTTTCACGTCCATTCGGCTGATATACCGACTACAATGTTCTTTGTTAAGACAACGACACGAAGCTTGAGTCGTCTTGGTCGCCAGAACACCGGTATCTCCAAACCTAAACAGGAGACACAAAGACCCCTTGGACTTGTCGTCTGGGGCCAAATTGCGCCCGGCGGAGCATCCATGCAACGAACCTCGATGTTGGAGAAGAATGTCTTGAATCCCACTGATGTGCCGAAGCATTGATATATACAATTTATGAGTCGGCGCGATACTTGCCGATGACAAGATACACAAAAATCAGGCCAGCCCTCACGCCGAAATTATCTTGCATTGATCTTGCCTGGCTTTATCACGGCAGCAATCGAATGCGCGCGAACCTTGCCCACACGTGGTCCGCCCTCCAGGTAAATGTGATAGCCGCATTCCGCCCGAAATGGGAGTTGTCGTTGCGCGAGAGTGATCTACGACCGAGGTGTCGAGCACGTTTCATGGCAAGTCTGCGATCATTGGAGCACAATTGCAGTGTTACAGCGCTTGGGATGCAGGCTAAATTAACCCACGACGTCAACGCCAGCTATCTAATCTAAATAGCTTGTTGCTGCAAACGATAAACTATACAACCGAGGAGACTGAGTGATGATAAGAAGGCGTGCGTTGGCTCATTTTACAACATGGATCAATTCGTTGTACCTCGAAGACTAATCCGACAATGAAGAACATCATTCTGGCTGCTTCCCTTGCGGCTAACGTTGCTGTTGCCGCACCAAACTCTGGCAAATTCACTGCTCTGTCTTTCAACGTCGCTGGTCTTCCTCAGATCTTGCAGGGAAACGAAGTTCCAGGCGACAAGACCGAGAACTCAAAGCTGATCGGCAGTTTGTTCGCCAAGTACGATTACGATCTCATCCACGTGCAGGAGGACTTCAACTACCATGCTTCCATCTACGAGACCGACAACCACCCGGCGCGCTCTGCAACCTCTGGAGGCGTGCCTTTCGGCAGTGGTTTGAACACACTCTCCAACTACAACTGGATCAACTACCAGCGTATCAAGTGGGCCACTTGCTCTGATGCCTCTAGCAATGACTGCTTGACTCCAAAGGGCTTCACGTTCATGCGCTGGAACCCATCCGAGGGTGTCTTCATCGATGTGTACAACCTGCACGCCGATGCTGGGTAAGTTCCGCACGCAGTATCGACAGGAACAGACGCTGACAGTAGAACAGCGACGAAGACGACGACCACAGAGCTCGCAACGCCAACCTGCAACAGGTCGCTGACTACATCAGCACATGGTCGACTGGTAACGCCGTCCTTGTGTTCGGAGATACGAACAGCAGATACACGCGCACAGCCGACACTGCCCTTCGTACCGGGCTCAGAACACAGAGCGGCCTGACCGACGCTTGGGTCCAGCTACAGAAGAACGGTGTCAACCCTACCGCTGGCGCTGATGCTCTGCTCTGCGACAACCCATCCAAGTCCAACACCTGCGAGACCGTCGACAAGCTCTTCTACCGCGGCTCCAGCATCGTCTCCCTCAAAGCCTCCTCCTTCGCCTACGACAGCAACAAATTCCTCAACACCAACCCCAAATACCCCGGCGCCATCCTCTCCGACCACAACCCTATCCTAACCACTCTCGACTGGACCGTCTCCTCTTCGCTCCGCCAAAGTGCCTTCTCCGGCGGCCCCACCGGCACCTGGTTCAGCAGCCTGCCCAAACTCTCCGCCTCCCCCTCCGCCGCCTCCGTGATCACCTTCCACGGCGCCGAGCGCCTCGACTCCGTCGGCATCAAGCTCGCCGACGGCACCAGCTTCTCCTACGGCGGCACAGGCGGCACGCCCGTCTCTCTCACGCTCAACGCCGGCGAGCGCTGGACTAGGACTGTGCTCTGCACTGGTGAGCGCAACGGCGGCACCAGGAACTTCTATATTCAGGCTGTTACTAGCACTGGAAGGACGCTGCAGGCTGGTACTAAGACTAGCACTTGCACCACTTTCAATGCGGATGCTGGGTTTGCTGTTGTTGGCTTCATGGGTCAGGGTGGTGACGAGATCGACCAACTGGCGTTGATCTACGGCAAGTACTAAGCGGTTCGCGCTTTGTGCAGTGTAGACAGAAGAAACCAAGCTAGAGCCACAAAGCTTTCATAAAAGTGTTCTTAGCTCTATTGCTCGTTGCCATATCCCATAATCATAATGCCAGTTCCAAAAATACCATCCACCCGTCGTAAAGTCATGAAACCCCATTATCAATTCCAATAACCAAACCATCTAAGCAGCCGGATAAGACAGCGCAAAAACCTTCCCAATCTCCTCAACACCATACCCAAGCGTAACAGCAAGCTGCAACAACACCCTCGCCTTCTGCGGATTATAAAACCCACTCGCAACAGCATACCCCCCACTCTCACCCGGCACAAACCCATCCGGACTCCTATGACTCGCCACAATCGGCACGCCCGTAGCATTAAACAAGCCCTCAACCGCCTCACTAGCTTTACCCGAAAGTCCCCCAGCGCCCATACCCGCAAACACCAGACCTTGCGCGCCGGAGGCCACGGCGTAGGACGCGAGATCTGGAGCCATGTCTTGGTGCGCGTACAGGATGTCGATTTGGGCTAGAGCGGTGGTGTTGGCGAGGTTAAAGTGTGTGGCGCCGATGGGTTTGGCGGGCTCGTAGTAGAAGTAGGGGACTTGGTTGATGTAGAAGCCGAGTTGACCTGCTTCGGTCGAGTAGAAGGTGTCGAGGCTGTTGGCGTGCATTTTGGTGGTGTAGAAGGCGGAACCGATGCGGCTGTGGAGTTTGAAGTGTTAGTGGGACTGTGATTGCTGGACGGGTGTTTGGTGGATGGTGATTGTTTTTGGGGACTTACTCGTTTAGAGAGATCATGACGCCTCGTCCTCTTGCGTTGGCGCTGCTTGCGAGAGTGACGGCTTGCAGGAGGTTCAATGGTCCGTCTGCGCTCAATGCTGTGGCAGGTCTCATGGCTCCTACAACGACGACTGGTTTGGTCGAGTTGATAGTCATCTGCAGGAAGAAGGCTGTCTCTTCGAGCGAATCTGTACCATGCGTAACGACGACACCCGACACTTCGTCCTTAGCCAGCTCCGCGGTGATGCTATGGGCCAGAGCCAGTGAGATAGTCTCGTTCACCGAGCCACTAGCAACATTCGAAGTCTGGTAGCCTGCGATGTTCGAGATATTGAGGATCTCAGGGACGGCATCGATCAGAGCTTCTACTCCGAGACCGATGGAGTAGCCGACGGTTTGCGTATTACTTGAGCCCTGCGATGCGATTGTTCCGCCGGTGGCGAAGATGGTCACGTTTGGTAGAGAGGCGTTGATGGGTGTTTGGATGTCCTGGCGTGTGAAGAGATGGCGAGGTGCATGTATTGGGTATGTCTCACGCTCGATGGGTGATGCTGAGACTAAGGCTAATGCCGGAAGTAGAGAGGTGAAGGAGAGCTTCATCTTGGTGGGTCCGGAGGAAGAGAACTGTCGATGAAGGAATAGAAGTCCATCCGGCCAGCCTAGCGACTACATACATTTTATATACATGTTGGAACGAGCACTGTGGACTCCAAGCACAATCAGCCGATCGTACATGACCTTATCGGCGGAGGCTTACGAGCGGAAGTGCTTGCTGCGTGGAGTCTTGCCGTCCATCGTTATCAAAGAACGGGCAACGATCTCGGGTAGTATTGGAGATTGCCATTGAAGATGTTAGGTAAGGTTACATGCAGGCTTGCGAGATCGTGATAATGTTCTTATCCGTTATCGGCCTGTTACACAACGCCAAGAAGATATGCTCCCTTGGTATGCTTCCGCCGAGCCGCTAGAATGCGACGATGACGATTAAGAAGATCGTACCTTCGGAACCTCACACT
>Ga0265797_10012128_pt1 | contig 10629 bp, 9 predicted proteins | sample P2T30metagenome_FD_192433 | JGI IMG/M metagenome (GOLD analysis project Ga0265797, IMG submission 192433) | Plant litter microbial communities from East Loma Ridge, Irvine, California - P2 T30 | ecosystem: Environmental > Terrestrial > Plant litter > Unclassified | place: USA: California... | reverse complement strand
CGCGTCTGTCGTCATGTTCGACGAGAGCAACCGCCCGGTCGACGTAGTCTGGTTCCGCCAGCTCAAAAGCCGTGACGGCAGCATCACGCACACCGGCGACAACCGCACCGGCGCCGGCGACGGCGACGACGAGCAGATCGTGGTCGACCTGAGCGCGGTGCCGCCGAGCGTGAAGTCGCTGGTGTTCACCGTGAACAGCTTCACCGGCCAGAATTTCTCGACCGTCGCCAACGCCTTCTGCCGCATCATCAACGCCGGCAACCAGCAGGAAATCGCGCGCTACGATCTGTCGGTGACCGGTTCGCACACGGCCCAGATCATGGCCAAGCTGTACCGCCACAACGGCGAATGGAAGATGCATGCGATCGGCGAAAACGGCAGCGGCCGCACCTTCGACGACCTGATGCCGCAAATTACGCCGCATCTGTAAGCGGTTCATTGGATTGACAGCGCGCGCCCTCCGAAGGCGCGCCTGACGAAGGATCACGCGGACTCCCCGGTCCGCGCGATTGGGTGCTTGGGACCCAAACTTTTAACGGCTCTGCTTGCAGAGCCGTCTTTTTTTGCCTGATCAATGCGCCCGCTTCTGCACCAGCGCCGTCCCGATCCCGTGGCGGCGCACCTCGCTCACCGCCGTCACCGTCCCATCCGGATTGAACACGATCGCATTCGCCGCCCCGATCTCTTCGGGCGGCGGGCTGGCTTCCCACTTGTGTCCGAAGGCTTCCAGCGCCCTGGCCTGTTCGGTGCCGGTAAAACCCGGCTCGACCGAGGTTTCCTTGCTGTTCCTCTGCGACAGGCGCGGTGCGTCGATCGCCTGGTCCATCGGCATGCCGAGGTCGATGTAGTTGACGATGGTCTGCAGCACGGTGGTGATGATGGTGGCGCCACCCGGGCTGCCGATGGTGAAGGCCGGCTTGCCGTCCTTGAGCACGATGGTCGGCGCCATGCTGCTGCGCGGGCGCTTGCCGGCTTCCGGGATGTTGGGCGCCGGGCCGCTGAAGTCGAAGTCGGTCATCTCGTTGTTCAGCAGGAAGCCGTAGCCCGGCACCACGATGCCGCTGCCGCCCCAGGATTCGATGGTGAAGGTGTAGGAGACGACATTGCCTTCCTTGTCCGACACCGTGAAGTGCGTGGTGTGCAAGCCTTCCTGCTGGATCACGCCCTGGCGTGGGCGCAGCGGGAAGCTTTGGTCGTTCTCGTATAAAAAGGCGTCGCCGGCCGGGACCACGGCGGCGGCTTTATCGGTGCGGATCAGCGAACGGCGCTGGACCGCGAATTGTTTCGACAGCAGGCCGTCGACCGGCGCATCGACGTATTCCGGGTCGGCCAGGTAAGCATTGCGGTCGGCAAAGGCCAGGCGCGACGCTTCCAGGTACAGGTGTTCCACGTTCGCGCGTGGCATGCCCTTCAGCTGGTAGCCTTCCAGGATATTGAGCGCCTCGGCCACCGCAATGCCGCCGCTGCTGGGCAGGGGCATGCCGTAGACGTCGTAGCCGCGGTAGGTCGAGCGGATCGGCTGGCGGATGCGCGCTTCGTAGTTGGCGAGATCGGCCAGCGTCATGTTCCCGGTGCGTACGCTCACGCCTTCGGCCAGGGGCGGGCGGTTGACGGCAGCGACGATGGTCTGCGCCAGCGGCCCCTGGTAAAAGGCTTTGTAGCCCTTGGCGCCGAGTTCGCGGTAGGTTTTGGCCAGGTCGGGATTCTTCAGCACGGTGCCGACGGGAATTGCCTTGCCGTTCCTCAGGTAGAGCTGGCTGGTGCTGGTGAATTGCTGAAATTTTCTTTCATTTTCGGCCACCAGATGATTGAAAGTTTCACTGACCGTAAAGCCCTTGCTGGCCACGTCGATCGCCGGTGCCAGTACCTGTTTGAAGGACATGGTGCCGTAGCGATCCAGCGCTTCGTGCCAGCCGCGCACCGTGCCCGGCACCCCGACCGAGGCGCCGCTGGCGATCGCGGTATCGAAATCGATCGGCTTGCCGTTTTCCAGGAATACCGACGGGCTGAAGGCGGCCGGGGCGGTCTCGCGGTGGTCAATGGTCACCACGCGCTTGTCCTTGGCCAGGTAGATCACCATCAAACCGCCGCCGCCGATGCCGCAGCTGAACGGATCGGTGACGCCGAGCGTCGCGGCGGCGGCCACCGCGGCATCGATCGCATTGCCGCCCTTGTTGAGGATGGCGATGGCCGATGCGGACGCCTTTTCGCTGATGGTGGCGACGGCGCCGCCGGTACCGGTGGCAACCGGGGTCTTGGCGAAGGCGAGGGGCGGGGACAGCACGATCGACACGATCAGGGCGCCGGCGAGCGCTTTGGCGGAAGTGGTCATGGGCGGGATGGAGGTTGGGGGTTGGTGGGGGCGCTGATGTGCAGCGTCACAGCCATCATGTCGGCAGTCCTGCCGGATGCGATGCGCGCCGGCGGGATGCTGCCCAGGTCGAGGGCGACGTGGGCGCCATGCAGGGCGGCCGGCGCCGCCAGCGGCTGGTCGGGACCGAGGGTGAATTCTTCGCTGCCGTCGCGGCCCTGCACGATGAAGCGGAAGGCCAGGCGGCCGGCCCAGACGCAGCGCACGTTGGCCGGGCAGCGGCTGTCGCTGAAGCTGTCGTAGGTCAGCGTCAGGCCGCGCGCCAGGTCGAGGCTCTGCTGCGGCTTGAGCACGTAGGTCGCATCGTGGATTGGCGCCGTGGTGCATGCGGCCAGGCCGAGCAGGACGGCGCCGCCGAGCGCTTGCATCCAAGTTCGCTGGAAATATCGGAACGGCTTCATCGGGCATCCATATGATTGCGTCCGTTCATGATAGCAAAGTCGTCCGCCGGCCCGGCATCCGCCTGGGGCAGGCTTAAGTCGTTCAGCCAGGCTTGGTTATGCTCTGTCCAGCCGGCGCTTTCAGCTGGTTTCCGATGAGTTTCTACGCCATGTATGGCTTAATATTTGGAAAGTTGGTTGGCCCTCGCCAGCGTGTTTTTCCATTGTTCCAAGGCTTGGTAGGGCGAGCCTGCCAAATAAGCGCGGTCGCCATAATCTTTCACCGATTCGAAAATCGGTTCCATTACGACATGACGCACCTTGGCATTCTGGACTTCGAGCGTGGTCCACTTTGGATCGCCCGTGACAAACCCGATCCGGTAAGAGCGCTTGGCAGCGGCGCCGGCCGGCAAACCGCCAGATTCGACCTTGGTTTGCTCATCCAGCATGCTGCTTCCCTTGAAGCTGTTGTTATACAAATCCATGAGTTCGCTGGTCGCCACCGCCGTTTTCTGATCGTCCAAGTACAGAGAAGCACGCCATTGCATCTGGCTTACGGGCAGCTGGCTGTTGTTGTGGATTGTGGCAGTCACGCTTGGCTGCAAGCCGTGAAAGTCGCGTTCCATCACGAATTCGACATCGCTTGCCGTCAACTTCTGAAGTTCAGCACGGATGGCATCGTACTTGGGCTTGACGGCTTCGAGTTCTGCAATCCGCTTGGGCGCGTTGTTTTGCACGATTTTGGTTTCGCCACGGATGATGCTGCGTGGCGTGCCATTTGGATAACGCTCGTTGAGCGTATCGAGGGACAGGTCGGACACCGCCCAATCGAAGGCTTGCGCGTCTTCCTGCGTCAAGTCTTTCGCTGCCAGCTTGATGGAGGCCATGTAGGGATCCGTACCATGGCCGGTGTCCAGCTTTTGATCAAGTCCCTTCCCGCCACAAGCAGTCAGAAGAAACGCACAAGTGGCGAGGGCCAATGAATTCCAGGTACGCACGACAAAGCTCCTAAATAAATGTAAGCATAAAAATGTGACGCAATCGACACGCTCATCGTCGTTTTTATAAGAAAAATTCTGAAGCGAATCGTTTGCAGGAAATTTGTCGAGCTTTCGACAAACAAAGCGCGCAAATGACCTGTTGCATGCGTTATTCATTTTAATATTTGCAGAAAGGAAACTCAATTCTGCAATGCAATATTTGGAACACTTGTCCAATACGCGCGCACTGGAGCTGCACCGTAGCCTGTCTGGAAACGCAGCCCCGAACCTGCCACAGCTGCGTTATTGATGTCGTCTACACCCGCTTATTTTTTCTCGGGCGGCAGCTTGACCTCGGGCAGGAACAGCAACGCCACCAGCCCCACCAGCACGATCACGGTACCGGCGCCGAAGATGTTGGCGATCGCATGGCGGTAGATCGCCTGCATCGCCGGATCCAGCGTCACGCCGACGCCGGCGCTGGCAGCGGCCGCGATGCCGTGCGCATGCAGCTGGTGCGCCAGGATCGCGCCCGAGCCGGTCACGCCGAGCAGGCCGCCGAGCGAGCGGAAGAAGGTCAGCATCGCCGTGCCGACGCCGCGCCGCGCCACCGGCAGCGCGTACTGGACGACGATGGTCATGTTCGGCATCACCAGGCCCAGGCCGGCGCCCAGCATGAAGATCGCCGGTTCGATCACCCAGTAGCCCTGGCCGCTGTCCATGCCCCAGGCCAGCAGACCGAAGGCCAGCACCGCCACCGCCAGGCCCCCGATCTGCACCTGCTTGTATTTGTTGGAGCGCGCCAGCACCTTGCCGTTGAGGGTGGAGGCGATGATCATCCCGACCATCATCGGCACCGTCAGCATGCCGGAATGGGCAGGGCTGCTGTTCATGACGAGCTGGAAGAACAGCGGGAAGAACACGCTGGCGCCCATCAGGCCCATGAAGGTCAGCGCCATCACCAGGCTGGCGATATTGAAGACGCGGTTGGCGAACAAGTCCGGCGGCAATACCGGCTCGGCCGCGCGGCGCAGGTGGAACACCAGCCAGGTGCCCAATATCACAGTAAGCGCGCTGCAGACCTTGATCTGGGGCGCGTCCCACGGCCACTCGGTGCCGCCCAGCGCCAGCACCAGCAGCAGGGCGACGATGGTGCCGGTCAGCAGGACCGAGCCCAGGTAATCGATGCGGTGCGCCTGGGTGCGCACGGGCTTTCTCAGCGAGCGCGCGATCGACCAGAACGCAAAGGCGCCGACCGGCAGGTTGATGAAGAAGATCCAGTGCCAGGACAGGTAATCGGTCATCACGCCGCCCAGCACCGGCCCCAGGATGCTGGTGATCGCGAACACGATCGCGATCGAACCCTGGCGCTTGGCCCGCTCGTGCGGCGGCACCAGGTCGCCGATGATGATCTGGGCCAGCGGCATGAAGCCGCCGGAACCGAGGCCCTGGATCGCGCGGAACACGATCAGCTGCGTCATGTCCTGCGCCAGGCCGCACAGCACCGAGCCGACCAGGAAGGTGGTCAAGGCGGTAAAGATCATCGGGCGCCGGCCGTACTGGTCGGCCAGCTTGCCGTACAGCGGCATGGTGGCGGTCGAGGCCAGCACGTAGGCGGTCACGACCCACGACAGGTGGGCCATGCCGCCGAGGTCGCCGACGATGCGCGGCAGGGCGGTGGCGACGATGCTCTGGTCGAGCGCGCCCAGGCCGAGCACGGCCATCAGGGCGAAGTAGACGGCGCGGATTTCGCGCTCGGTGACTGGGCTGGAGGGGGTGTCGAGTTGCGCGTGTCGGGTCATGGTTGTTCGCTGGCGTCGGCGTCAGCGTCGGCAATGATGTTGAGCGGTTCGATGGCGGCGGCCAGCGCGGCCATCTGGACAGGGGAAAGGCGGGCGACGCGGCGCGACAGCCAGTCCATGCGCTGGGCGTGCAACTGGTCCAGGCTGGCCTGGCCTTCCGCGGTGAGCTGCAGGCCGGTGCGGCGGCGGTCCTGCGGATCCGGTGCGCCGCGCTCGAGCAGGCCGGCCAGTTCCAGCGCCTTGACCTGGGCGCTCATGGTCGGACTGCGCACTTGCTGCATGCGCGCCAGTTCGGCCACGCCGGTGCCCGGGCGCTCGCCGACAGTGTGCAGCAGCATGGTCTGCAACAGCGACAGGCCGCTGTCCTGGCGTGCGGCATCGCGCCGCATTTCGCGCATCATGCGCTTGAGGGCGCTGCGCAGGTCTTCCGACAGGTGCAGCACCGGGTCGGGGATGGGATCGATGGTCATGGTTTAAGTTAGGTAGGCTACCTAACTATATTACACCAGGTTTTGTCGCTTTGCGCCTGGTGGTGCGTGTTCAGCGTATGCTTGCAGAGATACCCGACAACGATCGGACCTTTATTCCATAACAGGAGAATACGCATGACCCGGCTGACGGCGGACGACTTCGATCCCGAAGTCCTGAAACTCTTCGATGGCTACGTGCACGGGCAGGTGTCGCGCCGCGACTTCCTGGCGCGGGCCGGACGTTATGCGGTCGGCGGCACGACTGCCGCCACCTTGCTGGCGCAATTGTCGCCTTCGTTCGCGGCGCCGCTGGTGGCCCCGCTTGATGCGCGCCTGACCACCAGCTACCGGGAATTCGACTCGCCACAGGGCTATGGCAAGCTGCGCGGCTACCTGGCAGTCCCGGCAAATGCCAAAGGCAAATTGCCTGCAGTCCTAGTCGTGCACGAAAACCGCGGCCTGAACCCGCACATCGAAGACGTCACGCGCCGCCTGGCGCTGGAAGGTTTCGTCGCCTTTGCGCCGGACGCGCTGTTCCCGCTGGGCGGCTACCCGGGCGACGAAGACAAGGCACGGGCGCTGTTTGGCAAACTCGACCAGGCCAAGAGCCGCGCCGATTTCGTGGCGGCTTTTGACATGCTGAGTAAATTACCGCAGGGCACTGGCAAAGTCGGCGTGGTCGGCTTTTGCTGGGGCGGCGGCATGGCCAACTATCTCGCGACGCAACTGCCGGCGCTGGCGGCCGCGGTGCCGTTCTACGGCGCCCAGCCCGCCGCGGCCGAGGTCGTTCGCATCAAGGCGCCGCTGCTGATCCACGACGCCGCCAAGGACGAACGCATCCTGGCCGGCTGGCCGGCCTACGAGGCGGCGCTGAAGGCCAACAAGGTCGACTACCAGCATTTCACCTACGCGGGCGTCGAGCACGGCTTCAACAACGACACCACGCCGCGCTACGACGAAGCCGCCGCCAAGCTGGCGTGGAGCCGCACGGTCGCCTTCTTCAAGGAAAAGCTGGCCTGATCCAGGTTATTTCGCAGGTTACTTCGGGGTCAGAGCACAATTCGGGGTCAGAGCAGAACCCTAAGCTGGTGTTACCGTTGCTTTGCTCTGTCATCGTCAATGAATGGCACGCAAAAGCGAGTGACCTGCGTTCTGCTCTGACCCCTGATAGTGCTCTGACCCCGAAGTTGGGAAATTGGTCAGGCAAAACAAAAGGCACCCGAAGGTGCCTTTGCTTGTACTGCGGCAGAGCTGATCAGACGTAAGCGGCCAGTGCCGTTTTCATCTTTTTCAGCGCGGCGGTTTCGATCTGGCGGATACGCTCGGCCGACACGCCGAACTCTTCTGCCAGCGTGTGCAGGGTCGCGCCCGAGCCGTCGTCGTTGGCCAGCCAGCGCGCTTCGACGATGCGGCGCGAACGCGGGTCCAGTTTACCCAGCGCCGTTTCCAGGCCTTCCGACTGCAGGCGCACCACTTCGTTGGCTTCCAGCACCTTGGTCGGCTCTTGCTGGTCCGACGACAGATAGGCGATCGGCGAGAACTTGTCGTCTTCGTCGTCGGTCGGCGCTTCCAGTGCGATGTCGCGGCCGGACAGGCGGGTTTCCATTTCGACCACTTCTTCGCGCTTCACGTCGAGCAGCTTGGCCAGGTCGGCAACTTGCTGCGGGGACATGGCGTCGAGGCCCTGCTTGTTGCTGCGCAGGTTGAAGAACAGTTTGCGCTGAGCCTTGGTCGTCGCGACCTTGACCAGACGCCAGTTCTTCAAGATGTATTCATGCATCTCGGCCTTGATCCAGTGCATCGCGTACGACACGAGGCGCACGCCCTGGTTCGGATCGAAACGTTTGACTGCTTTCATCAGGCCGATATTGCCTTCCTGGATCAGGTCGGCGTGGGGCAGGCCGTAGCCCAGGTAGCCGCGCGCGATCGAGACCACCAGGCGCAGGTGGGACATCACCAGCTTTTGCGCCGCGTCCAGGTCATTCATTTCCGTCAGCCGCTTGGCGAGCGAGACTTCTTCTTCATGGGTCAGCATCGGCAGGCGGTTCACCGCCGAGATATAGGCGTCGATATTGCCGAGAGTGCCGTTAAAACCGAGTCCCAGAGCACGGCTGCCAGCGGGAACCAATGCGGATTGTGCGGACATAGTCATTTCCCTTGTAGAGTGAGCTGTACTGCATCTTCAATCTGCCATCCCCGTACCCCGAAGGCGTTACCGTATGGCGTGTTACCGGATGCGAGACGTTGTGCTATCGAGCCACCAAACGTCATGTACGGACACTATATTAGCACTCTCTTGAAGTGAGTGCTAGAAGCCTCCATGTTCCCGGTGACGCCTTTAAGTTTCACTAAAGTGTTGCTTAAAGGAATCTAATTGAGGTGCGTTTCAACTGTAGGGCAGAGTTGAGCGATGCAGTTGATTTAACTCAAACGAGACATATATATCGTTTGAATTCCGTTGAAGACAGGGTAGGCGACCAGTGATTGGTCTTCTGTTGAATGGCGCACTTAGGAGTGTAGGCGGATGCCTTGCGTCCGCCACGGACTTGACTGGCCAGCAGCGGAAGAGTTAACCAAACGGCAACCGCTGCTGGCCTTGCTTGAAGATTTATTTGAGGCGCGCCAAGTGCCGCTGCACCGACAGCATCGCCCCCACCAGCCCCAGCGCGGCACTGATGGCCAGCAGGCCGACAATCGCCAGCGGCGGCAGCGCCATCAGCTGGAAGTCCGACGCATACAAACGCGCAAACTCGCCGACCGCCGTGTTGAGCGGACGCAGCGCCAGCGCGACCCCGCCCAGTGCCACGGCGCCGGCGCCCAGGCCGAGCAGGGCGCCGGTGTAATAGAACGGGCGGTGGATGAAATTGTCGGTGGCGCCGAGCAGTTTCGAGACCGCGATCTCTTCGCGCTGGGTCAGCACCTGCAGGCGAACCGTGTTGAACACCACCGCGATCACGACCACGCCCAGCGTGACGGCCAGCAGCAGCAGCGCCAGGCGCAGCACGCCCAGCAGGGCGGCCAGGCGCTTGACCCAGGCCGAGTCGACCTGCACCGAGTCGACGCCCGGCAACTGGCGCATGTGATCGGCCAGCAGGTCGACGCGCGCCGCCTCGGCGCTGCTGGTTGCCGCAAAACCATCCAGCTTCATCACATAACTGTCGGGCAGCGGATTGTCGCCCAGCGTACTGATGACGTCGTCCAGACCGCCGCTTTTATCCTTCAGGTCGTCGAGCGCCTGCTCGCGCGGGATGAAGCTGATCTTCGCGTGGTTGCCGGCCAGCAGTTGCTGCAGCTGCGGCGCCAGCGCACGGGCATCTTCGCGCGCCACGCCGGGCTTCATGAACAAGCTGATCTCGGGATCGACCGACAACTGCTCGGACAGCGGCCGCACATTGTCGAGCAGGGTCACGCCGGCGAAAGGCAGGGCCAGCGCCACCGCCACCACCAGCACGTTGAACAGGAAACTTCCCGGCGACTTGCGCACGGTGGCGAGCGCCGCGCCGAAGGCGAAGCGATGCTGGCGGAACCAGATGTTCATGCGCCACCTCCCACCAGCATGCCATGCTCGAGGCGGATCACGCGCGCGCCGCTGTCCAGGATTTGCTCATCGTGACTCGAAATCACGCAGGTCACGCCGGCGGCATGAAAGGCGTGCAGGGCATCGATGACCCGGTCGGCCGCGGCGCGGTCGAGGTTGGCGGTCGGCTCGTCGGCCAGGATGATCTGCGGCCGGTTGACGATGGCGCGCGCGATCGCCACGCGCTGCTGTTCGCCGCCCGACAATTCCATCGGCAGCGCCCGGGCGCGGTCCAGCATGCCGACCTTGTCGAGCGCCGCGCGTGCGCGTTCCGCGGCCTGCGCCTTGGGCGCGCCGGTGACGATCAGCGGCAGCATCACGTTGGCCAGCAGGTTACGGTCATTGAGCAGACGCTGGTGCTGGAAGATCAGGCCCAGGTTGCGCCGCAGGAAGGGCACGCCGGCCTTTTTCAGCTTGCCGATGTCCTGGCCGTTGACGGTCACGCGGCCCGAGGTCGGGCGTTCGATCGCGGCCACCATCTTCATCAGGGTCGACTTGCCGGCGCCGGACGGACCGGCCAGGTAGACCAGCTCGCCCCGGGCGATGTTCAGCGACACGTCGGACAACGCGAGCGCGTCGGCCGAGTACTTTTTGGAGACGGACTGGAATTCGATCATCGGCAAGTTATCCCAGCAGCGCCTCGGCGAATTCGTCGGCGCTGAAGGGTTGCAGGTCCTCCAGCTTCTCGCCGACGCCGATGAAGTACACCGGCACCGGACGGGTGCGCGCGATCGCGGCCAAAATGCCGCCCTTGGCGGTACCGTCCAGCTTGGTGATCACGAGACCGGTCAGCCCCAGCGCATCGTCGAAGGCTTTGACTTGCGCCAGCGCGTTCTGGCCGGTATTGCCGTCGATAACCAGCAGCAGCTCGTGCGGCGCGTCATCCATGCCCTTGCCGATGACGCGCTTGATCTTTTTCAGCTCTTCCATCAGGTGCAGCTGGGTCGGCAGGCGGCCGGCGGTGTCGACCATGACGACGTCGACGCCGCGCGCCTTGCCCGACTGGACCGCATCGAAGGCGACCGCGGCCGGGTCGCCCGAGGCTTGCG
>Ga0265797_10012126_pt1 | contig 10631 bp, 12 predicted proteins | sample P2T30metagenome_FD_192433 | JGI IMG/M metagenome (GOLD analysis project Ga0265797, IMG submission 192433) | Plant litter microbial communities from East Loma Ridge, Irvine, California - P2 T30 | ecosystem: Environmental > Terrestrial > Plant litter > Unclassified | place: USA: California... | reverse complement strand
GAAGCAAGAATGGTCACAAATATACGACCTGTGGAGGGGGAGGAAGCAAGAGTCCTCCAGTTGGTCAATGACATAAATGGCAACCAAGCAAGTGTGGTAGCATACTAGTATAGTATCAAGAGACTCTATTAAAAAGGCCGACAATGAGAGGAGTCTCAGCATAACCAGAGGTGTAGAAAGCCATAAATGGCCATGTCATCCTAGACATAGCATCAGTGATTCGTGACCCACCTCCCCGGTCGCTCTTAGAATCCAGGGTTGGTCTTTGGGCTCTATAAGGCCATTCACCCATACCAACTAGATGGTGTTCTATTTTACACTGTCATTAGCTTCAAACAATGTATTTCCTTGTTGGGAAGCAGCATGCGCCACACCTTCCCTTTTACATATTTCGCGAGGTAACGGCGAGCCCAACCTTCTTGGCGGCGTTTAGCATTGCCTTTTTGGCCAACGTGGAGACATCACCCCTACTACATGAATGTGTAGTCCCACAGCAAAAGCACTTGAGCCTGCATCGGTCCACTTCTTCCAACTCACATGAGACAGCAGAAGAAATGAGAAGAACCTCTCATGGGAAAAGATTGGCATATTCGAAAAATGTCAGTCAAATATGGAGAGGTACGCATCTCCAAAAGGCCGCCGGACATCATACATAAGCCAGATTTCGCGCCAGCCTCTCAGCAGTACTCTGTTTTTTTTTCCTCTTGAAGCTTTGACAGAAACCACGACTGCTATCCTCCTCTCCATGTATAAAGCCTTCACTAAGAATGCCTCCATCAGCCCTTGAAACCATCACCAATGCACTTTCTCCTTCCACAGCAACAAAAACAACAACACCAGCCCTCTTCTCCCTCGCCGGTAAAACAATAGCCATAACCGGTGGAGGCAGAGGCCTCGGTATAACCCTCGCCCTCGCCGTCCTCGAAGCAGGCGGTCACGCAGCCTGCCTCGACATCCTGCCCTCACCCAGTGCTTCCGAATGGCAAGCCCTCTCCACTCTCGCCCAGCAGTTGGGCACCACAGCCAGCTACCGCAAATGCGACGTGACCAGCGAAGCCGAAGTTTCGCAAGCCCTAGAAGAAATCGCACGGGAAAGCTCACACGTCGGTGCACCGCTCAACGGAATGGTCGCCTGTGCGGGTATCCAGCAACGCGTGCCTGCGCTCGAGTATTCGCCGTCCGACTTTGAGCGTATGCTCAGAGTGAACGTCGTAGGCGCTTTCATCTCCGTGAAGACGGCGGCAAGGATGCTGCGGGATGAGGGGAGAAAAGGGGCTTCGATTGTACTTATCGCGAGTATGTCTGGTCAGGTTGCGAATCGGGTATGTGTTTTTCGAGTATCTTTCTAGTCTATCGTCTCATGAAAGAATCAACGACAACTACGCCAACTGATGATGAGGCGGGTTGACCAAAGTATATATATATTGCATGTCAATGTCCATCCATGATGGCGGCTAATCTGTTTGATTTGCGTTTAGGGTCTCACGTGTACCGCCTACAACGCTAGCAAATCTGCCGTCCACCAAATGTGTCGTTCACTCGCTCAAGAATGGGGACAATACGATATCCGCGTTAACACGCTTTCCCCGGGTGTAAGTAGGCGCGGATCTCCCATTCCATTCCATCCCTACTCTCTCTCTCTCTCTTCCCGTACTGGAGTTGACGTGTTTCATAGTATATCCGAACCGCGATGACGGATTCACTACTCGCAGCGGACCCGGACGTGGAAAAGACGTGGATGGCAGGCGCGCTACTGGGCAGACTGGGTGTACCAGATGACTTCAAAGCGCCCGCTGTGTTTTTGCTAAGCGAGGGTAGTCGCTTTATGACGGGTGCGGATTTAAGGGTCGATGGTGGGCATTGTGCATCAGCGTGATGGGTACAAAATACGCCACAAGTAGGCATGTTTGGGGTTTCCAATAGATCGATGACGAGACACTTCCAAGGTACATCTCGTGAGGACTATACTCCTTTCCACATTAGCGAATTGGTCTGGTCATCTCTTCAATCATCTCAAGAAAGAGCAAAGAGTGCGTGTGAAGAATTAATTCAATTCAAGACTGATAAATGCCACGTACAGTTATAGCCGGGCCGCTAGCATGGGAATCAACGAAGGATATACATGAATGCCAAAGAACAGGATCTAGTCGTGCCAAGTACTGCCTGTCTAGTGAAATAAGTCTTGGGCAGCAGCAGCAGTTGCCTGGGCTTGCGCCTTGGCTGCTTCGTTTGCAGCGGCCATGGCCGCTGAAAGATCATTGTCAACCTTTTGTTGCGAAGAGCTCCCGGGACGGTTTTCACCAGTACCTTCACGCTCTCCAACTGCAGCTGCGGCGAGATGCTGTAGACCAGCCATGTTGGGTTCCAATGCTGGACTGGCTTGCTCGGGGGCACTATAAGGCGGCGTGGAGGCCTTCTTTTGATGCAATAGATCCCGGATTGCTGTTTCCCAACCTAGGCCATCCGAGCTCCGATGAATAATCTGACCATTCGATAGAGCGTCAGTCATCTCCTTGATACTCGAATGTGCGTCGACTTGCGTCTCGACCCGGTCGGAGAGCTCGGTAAGTGATGTAGCAACCAGTGCGGCAAAGATGTGATGTAACGGCGTGATCGCGCCGCTCACCAGGTTACTGAGAAGCTCTTTGGTAAGGTGAAAGACTTCAGCTGAAGGTATGTTTTGCAATGCAAGTCGAGCTATAAACACCCGTAGATATTGATGTGCCAGATGAGGGGGAGAGTTACGCGTCAGAGTGGTTAACTCGATTGACTGCTCTAGTCCTTCGAGCGTTGCATTGAGATACTCTGATTCGGCGGATCCAGGCTTGAGCGCAGAGAAGGCAAAGGCAGGCTCGACATTCGGGACACTGCCCGCACGATTGACGTACGCTATTCGGCCTACAACTTGGGCGGCACCTAATTGTGATTTTAGTTTGATATATTCCTGGGAAAACAAAAAAAGGGGTTGTACTAACGGGCAAGGTAATAGCCGACTTCCCCTAGCGCCGAGTAATCGTCGCGCGAGAGAGTTCCAGAGTACCGCCGGATCATCATATCCTTAGACCGACTAGAGGCGTGGAATCGGTCTAGTATAAAGGCAGTCCAATAAACGCGCCGTGCTGTCTGATGTAACTCTTGATCCTGTTCCTTCATTACAGCCAGGGTTCTTGTATCATTAATACCTGCATCGGCGATACAGGCCGAAACCCTTGCTAATAGCCCGGTTGTACTGCCCACGACACCTGGGCCTGGTCTATCTGACGCTGCAGCCAACAGTATCAGGGACTGACAGTACACTAAATGGTTGTAGAACTGCCGTGAATTATCTGCGTCGTGAAGGCAGTAGTTGGCTGCATCGACCGACGTGAAGCACTGTTGCAGCAATTGGTTCAGACTGAGTTCGATGGGTGGTAGTGCTTTCGAGGCAAGCGACCGAATGCAACCTTCCAAGGTCAAAAAGAACGTCTCACGTAACTTTGGTGGACAATTTGTAAGACGGTTCAGTTGCGACTCATGATGAGGCAGGACGGGTAGCGTGGGGTGAATGATGTTGTAGTAACTGGACAATGCTTAGTTTGATGCCATCGTAGTCAAGGTGTATACGTACGCTTTGAGAATCTCTTCATTGGAGCCTGTGATGAGACTGCCGCCCAGATTCATGTCGCCAAACGAGGTGCGGCGATTGCCGTTTAGCGATGATTCTTGATCCGACAAAACAGGCAAGCCATGTGACTCGGTTGAAGCTCCGTTTCCGCGGTCTTGGCCAGACCAGTTGGGTCGGCTAAAGGCCTCGTGGAATCCATCTGTCATGGAATGCGTACGCTGGCGCTTAAACTGCGGTGGGCTCTGCGTATCCGCAAAGGTCTGATCACTCAGTGACCCAAAATCAAAGTTATGTGACTGGTTGGGAGGATGGTGGATTTGGCTTTCGAGCGAGTTGAGTCTATCCGCGAGTTCCTTGATGTAACTGGAGCATGTTAGCGTCGTGTAGAGTCAACGGTCAGAGGATTAGGGATTGGCATACCCTTTGCTCGGGCCACGCTTCATCGGTTGGCGGCTGAACTGACACCGCGCTCCTGTCCTCTTACAACTAGAACAAGCTTCGGGGCCGTTTTCGCTAGTCGCGTCACATCGAATCTACTCGCTGTAAGCAAAGGCCGCATGCAGATTTCGAGGCATTGCGCACCTTTTTCCGTCGACATTCGTCACAGGCGCGTGAGACTTTGGACCGCTTGCGACTCGGGTCGTTGGGATCGTACGGGTCGTGGTGTCCCTCCAAGTTCATAACATGCTGCGCCATTTGCTGCGGAGAATGGGTTGGGCGCGCCGGGCCCTGGAAGTGCGGGTGTGCACTCATGGCCGGGCCCATGTGAGCCAGCGGCTGATATTGGGGCTGCTGTGGACCTGCTGCGTGCATCATATCGCCTCCCTCGCGTAGTTGTTGGAGGTTTTCTTGTAGGCGCAATTCGGGATCAGTTAATTGATGTTGCTGGGCCGGTGGGGTGCCATTCTGACTTTGGTATTGGCCTGGACCTCCACCCATCTGCGCGTCTGGATCCGCGTAACTGGCCATGATGGAGCGCGACGGAGGAAGAAATGCGTGATCAAGGGCGCGTGCGCGAGAAGTCGAGGACGCAGGTTTGACGTCGTCGGGCGATTGCGAGCGAAGTGGTACGGAGTTGTGACACGAAGGAAGCGTGCACTTGGACGGAGGGCAAGGGCACAAGTTGTGCGAGCTTTGCGATTTTTGCGCTAGCGTGAACCATGGCGACAGAGGAAGACTGTACCGCGGAGGGGGAAGAAGGCGGCAACAACATTGTGGTGGTTGTAGTCTGCTATCAATTCTGGAATGTCTCTTATCTGTAGCGGGTGATGGGAAGCTACTGACTGGGTGACGATGTAGTCGCTGTTCGGATTATCTCTTCCACCGTACGCTCCGGGACGGCCAGTGGGAGCACCATGCTCAGCCATCACCAAGATTGCAAACACGCGCAAGTAGCGAATGGAGACTGCAAACGACCGAGACACGTCTAGATGGATGCAGACATGTTACCGTTGTTCGGCGGTTACTTGACTACGTTCCCACTTGTGCGGTCCGCTCGCACTCTACCGCGTGCCTTGAAGGAAAGTAAAAAAGGGCATCACATGTGAAGTAGGTGCGGTCAACAGCTTCAGTATACTTTGGCTAAATGCTCGCTAGAGGATACACGGCAGGTACTCCAGTGTAGACTTGTGCACAGCCGTCTCATTCAGACGTGCCTAGGGTGCAGCAACGAAGCTTCGTTTACGGAACAAGTGCATGTCATGGCAGGCCGGTGGTCTGTAGCGGCTATAGCAGTCCATGGGTAATGGTTGTCAGGTGCTGGACACGAGGCCCCACAGCAGGCACAGTAGACTGTTAGTAGCAGGTGGGTGGTAGGCAGGAGTGCGGGCGACAAAGGGCCGTAGCTTCGAATCGGGCCTGGGACCATGTTCCAAGAGTCTCATGTAGAAAGAGCAAAGATCAGAGTACGCGCGGAGAAGAATATGGGGTTCCGTTTCACGCAGGGCGTCTGGCAGCACGCAGCTTGGCCAGCACTCAACAGTCTTGGGCAATATTTTCTCTACGGCGTGCACGGGGCGACGACGCGCATGGCGCTCAATTCCGGGGCTATTCTTTGGAAGCATGACACGGCGTCGGCGTCGCCCTAGACCGGTGTCTGGATTGCCATGTACATGTATGTGCAGGTCTGCAGATGCAGGCAGCGTATGTACCTGAAAGTAACCGACTTGCTGTGAGCGCATGCCCTGGCCGCCCTCGACGCCCACAGTGCTGATGATCTCCACTTGGCAACGGGCACTGAAGGCTCCGCGTTACGGGCTGTGCGGCAAGAGGAACAGGCTGACTCGACAAGCGAATCGCGTCGGCAATGAAACATGGACTGCGTGGAGTCGTGCATAATTTGGCGGCAGGCTGGAGAGGCCGGCGCAACAGATGGACGTCGGAGCAGTTCCGAGCCTACTGGCGGCCGGTGTAGATAGCTCGAAACCCTGCAAGCCAGGACTGCAGGTCAAGGTTGGTCTTGCTCAGGACGCGAACGGGGGACAGGCGACGCAGCACAGCGCAGAAGATTTATGCGGTGAGGGCGTGCCAGTGCTGGCGTCGCATGCCCAGGTGCCAGTGGGTTAGTGTTAGTGTGCGAGTGGGGGGGGGAAGAGAGGAAGACGGCCGTGTCCCGCCTCAGTCATGGCTGATGGCGGCGGATCGAGGGTGCAGATTCGAGCAGACAAGGCCTGAGCGCTGCTGCCGATGACGCTAGTGCAGTCGGCCAATCAGACACGGCCCAGGCCCGAGTGCCTTCCCTCTTAACCTGTTGCTTCCCGCTTTGCTCCTTCTCTCTCATCACTACCTCAACCCGCACAACACCACACAGCTTACTGGTCTGGCAGTTCCCAAGGAGCTCCGTCTAACGCTTTCGGCCAGCGCCTCTTGCGCTCGGTTCCCCCTCTGATTTCCTGTACACCCCTCTCCACTCCATCATCCTGTTGTCTCCGGCCTTGTCCACGGCGTTCACACGGTCCTTCGGTCCAGCATAGCATTGACCACGATACCCTCTGGCGTTTCAATCAGCATATCTCAGCATATCCTCATATCGTCTTATCAGCATATCTCAGCATACTTCCTACCACTTGCCCTTCTTGCCTGTATCTTTTATCCTTTAGGCTCGCACCTTCCGTGTGCCGTGGCCCTGTTTGCGTCATTCTGTTCCTTTTCAAGCCTGTTGGCTCCGCGCTTCCCCCCCTTCTCCCACCGCTCAGCTGCTCGTAGCCAGCTGCGACGACCGCGCTCGGCCGTAGTCTCCCCCGGTATGCCTGTTATCGATGGCGAAAAATGGGCTTGCTCGTCCTGCATCAAGGGCCACCGAGTGAGCGGCTGCAACCACACTGGTATGGCGTCCGCCAGATGCGACTGCGAAACATTGGTTTGGAACGACGTGCTAACTGCGTCGGAAAGATCGGGATCTGCACCACATCAACCCCAAGGGTCGCCCTGTCAAGCAATGCGAGCACTGTCGCGGTGCGCGCAAGTCAAAGTCCCACCACGCAAAATGCGATTGTGGCGACAAAAAAGACAAGGACTTGCACAAGGACAAAGGCGACGCGAAGAGTGAGCTCATAGCTGGCGTCGGCCGTCCCTGTACCATTCTGACATGACTCTAGCTCACGACAACCGCTGCCAGTGCCACTCGGGCGGAAAATGCCTATGTGGTACCAAGAAGGAGGACGTTGAGCTCAAGGTCGACACCAGCCGCCAGACGCTCCACGACGCTCGCGCGAAACCCAAGCTGAACGGAACCCATTCCGAGAGCCACCTGACCGTCTTCGCAAATGGCCACCACAAGCCGTGCCACCGCAACAACAACTCGGCCCACATCTCCGGCATGCCGTACAAGATCCCCCGTCCACACACGCTCCATGGACACACGGCTTTTGCTGCGTTGTCGCAAGACAAGGGTGCTCGCAGCAAGCCCGAGGCTTCTGCGACGCGGTCCATGGACACGCTTTCGCTGTCCAACAATGACTACCACACCATGTTCGGGTCCACGCAGCAATGTGCAGACAAGCCCCTGACGCCCAACGCGGCTGGCAGTCTCGACGCCTTTGCATTCCAGGACATGTTTAGCAACCAGACAGCCGTCTACTCGCAGGAGGGCGCCTCGCCTGACAGCAACGTCAGCGATACCTTCCCGAGCCAGCAGTGGCCGTGGATCGCCAACAACATAACCCCAGTCAACAGCACATTCAGCGTGGGCAGCCTGTCCACTTCGCCCTCGCAAGATTGCCTGCCAAATCTGGAGAATGAATGGATTGCCTCGACTGCTGGCTTTGACCCCATATGGTCGGCTACCGACCTCCCGCTGGATCCTAGCAAGTTCAACGACGATCTCGCTCAGCCAATTTCGCATAGCGGAGAGTCCAAGCAGAGCGGTCCAGGCCTCACTGTGGCCTCGTCGGCCCATTCGGAGATCGGTGACACCGCCCTCTTCGGTGATTTGGAATTGAAGCCTCAATCGACTGCTAGCGAAACACTGTTCTGGGAAGACACCCCTGCCTACCGTTTCAATTCCTCGGTGCCGAGTGAGTCCGTCAACGCATCTGTTCCCATGGCCACGGCCACATCTATGCCGAACATGCTGGGCTTTGATCCCATGTATGCCAAAAGCATGACTGCTGCGCCCGCCGCTATGACCAGCACAGCCTCCTCTGACTTTGCCGGGCAGCCAGCCCTGGCCATGCCTAGCAATTTCGAACATGTTCACATCGATCCATGGCCTCTAGATCAGAGCAATGGTGGCTTCAACGCGATGAACAATTTTGATCTATCTTCTTATGCCAACAACGGCTGGTTTTAGACGCTCGCGAAGCAACAGTATGCTTGTCCCGCTACTGTTCCCTTTGATGACGCCATGATTGATGACGCTGCTGGTGCGAAATGATACCAACGCCCTAGGCGATCTCCATTCATACCTTCTTTTGGTCGTCTTTACGACTACCTTTATCTTTTCTTTTTGACCCTTGGTCGCTGTGTATATCTCATGACCCGGCCCGAACTCATTGCTGATTTGTGTTCGAGGTCGTTTTAAATAATTTCAAGTCATCAAGTCATCGTTGTCAGTTAGAAGGGGTGGCCCCTGCTAGTACAAAAAAGAATACAATAGAAACATCAACATTTACATTTACATGCCGTGTGCTGAGGCATCTCGCCAGCGACGTCCTTTGCTTACAACTGCCGCTCGCGAGGTTGGCTGCTTTCCTCTGCACGTCAACCAATGCGTGCGCAATGGCCATGTTGCCAATGCTCACTCACCACTTGTCAGGGATCCCGCGCTCTCCCGCGCCCTGCATACGAAGCGCAAAGCACATGCAAGCAGAGATTTTCGCTGACCTGCTCTGTTCATCGGCTGGCGAGGACTGGCTTCCAACCCTTGAACGGATGTGTAAACCCGCAATCACGCATGTCACACACACAGCCCTCCAACCCAAGGATCCCCACGCATACAAACGAGATGGTATGATGTATGTTGCAGTCAGAACATGTAACACACACGCACACATACGACTACGCTTATCCGTCAGTTGACATCATGTGTCCAGGTGAGATTATGCGCTAAAAAAGGCCAGCCTGGCGCTCGTCGCGGCAGGTAAGGTAGCGCGGGGGAGGATCAAGTCGGTCATTGTGCATGCATCCCGAGGGTCCCTAGACAAACAGAACCATGACGAGCGTGACAGGTAAACCAGCTTGTTGTTCCGACACGCATGCGCCTTGCGATTTAGGCTACGGACGGATGGGGGTTGCCGCTGATGGCGGCAATGGGGTCAGGACGTGAGAGACGGCGAGAAAAGTGCGGCAAGGGAGTTGAGGGGAGAGCATGCCGGCTGCATGACCACGGACGGGGGGTTTGGTAAAACAAGCCAGACAGCCCACATGGTCTGAACTGACGTATACGTAGTGATAGGTATGTGAGTAGCAGTAGCAGTAGCAGTAGCAGTAGTAGCCGTGGCAGCGGGCTTGTCACGTATCTATTGCCCATGCCACCGCCTAAAGATGTAAATAGAGTACTCTCTTGTTTCTAGTTTGAAATTGCACGACTGCGTTTAACCCTGCTTTTTTTTCCACTGCAGATTGGCAGACTTATCTTGGAGAAGGATGAGGAGGTGCCAAGGTCATCACGTGTCAGGTCACCATGGAGTTCACGAGGAAGAGAAAGAGGAAGGAAAAAGGAGAGGGACAATAAGGTAGTCAAAAACTCTACAACAACTCAAACACCACGACAACGGCGATAGTTACCGCAACAAAAAAAATATTGATAATAAAAACAAACAAAACAGTGCTGTGCAAAAGCACTTTCTAATTTTTATATTACCAAATGTACCTAGAGTAGGTAGGTAGAGTGGCTTCTTGTACAGAAAACAAGTACTGAATACCCTTTTTTTTTTACACTGTACACACTACCTATACCACCAACATCCCATCTCTTCCCCCCGCGCGTGCGCCTCGTATAAACTCGAAGCGCCCCAATAGCGAAAATCACGCAACATGCAAGCACGAGGAAGTACGTCTTCCATTAGCCGCGGACAGGCCCGCCGTCAGCTGCCTGCTTGGGTATGGTATGTTCGCTTGCATCTCATTTTATGCTTCTCCTTCTAGGTAGCATGGTATTCTGTACGTGGGCTGTGCATGCAAGTATGTGTATGCACGATCCCTTGCCTCCGCCTCATAACGGCGTCTTGGAAGGTGTTAGTTCGTGTTTCTTGTAATGGGGACGGGGACGTGGACGTGGACATGGACATGGACGGTGTGAAACGTGGACAAGAGAGAGGCGCAATGGGGAAGGGGGGGAGATAGGTGGAAAGCCAATGGGAACGCTAAGAAAACTACAAGAAGCGCAACAACTAGCCGCGGCCGGGCGGTGGTTCTTTTTTGGTAAAGGAAGCGGAACATGCCATGGGAAGAAGAAGAGGCGGAAGAAGCGGAAGAGACGCGCGGTATTCTGATTGAGCCAGTCTTATTGTGGCTGGAAATTTGTGTAGCTTTGTCTCTCTCGTCTATCTTTTCTTTTCCTTTGATTCTCCTTGTCTCCTGCTTGCAA
>Ga0265797_10012125_pt1 | contig 10631 bp, 12 predicted proteins | sample P2T30metagenome_FD_192433 | JGI IMG/M metagenome (GOLD analysis project Ga0265797, IMG submission 192433) | Plant litter microbial communities from East Loma Ridge, Irvine, California - P2 T30 | ecosystem: Environmental > Terrestrial > Plant litter > Unclassified | place: USA: California... | reverse complement strand
TGCATCCCTGTGACAAGAGACGCACCCTGTGCCGGGACACGACAAAAGTACGCATGGCATGATATGGACTACGCTCCAGGTACGTGAAGCTCGTAGTCGTACTTCTAGCTACGCAGGAGTGTCCCGCGACGGCGTGCGTCTCTTATCGAAGGGACGCACGTTAGTGTTTGTCACGGGGCCGAAGTCGAGAAAGTCTGTAGCACGAGCGTATTCTTCCACGTTTTTGAGAGAACGACATGATCCCAGAGATCACCGCACGTGCATTTGCACAAGGCAAAAGCATGACACTAACGAAAGCAGCAATTATCACATTGGCTGTGACCGACAACCATGAAATAGCCGTAATACTCACCATCATCCTGTCAGGAAGTTGCAAAATCCTACCTATCACGTATATAATAATGACTTTGCCCAAGGTTTCTTTCTGGACTTGTGCCCGGAGGACTGCTGAGTTCCAATTCAAGGAAAGTGTTATCACTCTGCGAAAACGCTATGCAGGTCGATCGTATTTCGATTCAAATCTCACCTCCTGATGATCGTTGTAAGCCTTTGCGCAAAGCTGGTTGCGAAGCAACTAGTCAGCTAGACGTATGTAGGATCAAGCGAGATATCTTGAACGGAGGTCTGTCTACACATAGGGGGCTCCACAACAGAGTCGTCACTAAACACATGAAAGAGTGCCATCCTGACGCGGGTCTGGGAGATACTACGACCATCGAAAGGCTTAACAACGAATACAGTGCGATTGATCGGACGGCGAAAGAAGAACTCCGGGGCAGATTCGGTCATGTCAAAGAACATAAGAAGCTGAGCACCAAGGAGGTTGACGACCTGATTGGATGGTTGGCGGCTGAGATCAGTAAACCCTCTCACTTTTGCAAGAAATACAACACTTACACGCTGATGTGATAATGCTAGCGTGTGATTCTCCATGAAAAAATGAGATATGGGAAATAAAACTTGTCGGTCAGGCGACACATGATGATGATATGTGACAGTGTTCGATGTGCAGGCTCGGATTGGAGAACGTTATGGTGTATGTTTCAGAGAAGTCGTAGCTACTTGTGACCTGTTAGGACTACTTTTGCGCGAAAGTGCTGAGAATTCATCATTGAACCATGACCTTCCAGTCTGCCAAGATCGCCCTTCGCCACGGGCTATGAGGTTGTAAAACAGACATGAGGGACTTGTAGCGCTAGGCATGGTATTGGGAGAACCATATATCGTGCAGAGCAAAATGTGTGGAGTTAAGGCTGATCTCGTGCAGACGGGTTTCGGAACGCCAACGTTTACGCAACGCCCGGATAGAGGTTATCCAAGAAGCGAGCTGTAATTAGCCCAAATTGAAACAGGGATTCTTGCTCGAATTGCTTCAATGATGTGAACGGATCAGGCAGTGTTGAGGGGGATGAGTTGCAAAACTTACAGCAAGAAGCGAAGATAATGATTGTGCATCGGTTCATGGAAGAATTCAGGGTGAGCACAAGTCTAAGTTAAAGTGCGTCCCTTCGATGAGAGACGCACGCCGTGGCGGGACACTCCTGCGTAGCTAGAAGTACGGCTACGAGCTTCACGTACCTGGAGCGTAGTCCATATCATGCCATGCGTACTTTTGTCGTGTCCCGCCACAGGGTGTGTCTCTTTAATGCGATTCAAGAAGCACGCCTTATAGTGCAAGCCTGTCTGCCTGACTGGTCCTCTGCCATATTTCCTTCCCCAGTGCTGGAGACTTACTCGAGCAGAGCGACAGCTTTGCCTTCCTACTCGTTTCCCGGATATATGATTGCAAGTGGGCTCGTTCATCTGGCTCAGCTCTGGCTCAAGCAAATCGACTGATGTTACTGTCCTCAATGTCGATGAGATTTGCTTTTGCGGGTGTTCGCTGGCTGGCCTAAGTTCTGCACATATCTGAGGGCGCGTTGTTTCCTCTTGAGCTGCTTAGGTTTACGTGGCTTCCGGAAACACTTGATGTAATATTCACTCGGATTGTCCTCTCCGCCACGCTCAACAAACGCATGCGAGCTCATAAGACTCTTAACATAAGCCGCGTACAACTGAGCTATTCCGCGATACAAGTCCTTCTCGTTCACCTCGGATGGCATGTATGATGATTGCTCCGACTCCCAGAGATGTTGTTCTCCAATTTCGCCTAATTCTTGCAGATCGTTGCAGAGGAAGGCTAGATGCCAGCATACTGTGAAGTCAGTTTCATAGTAGGGAGGCTTTTTAGCTTCACACAGAGACTCTTTGAGTTCACTGGGCTTCAAAATGCAGGCATACTCCTCAAACGTTTTCATGATTTCTTCTGGATAACGTTTCGACTCGAGTAGCTTCTTCCATCGATTGAGGTATATTTCTTGCTGTTGCTGCCAGACCGTTGCTTCACTAGGGTCAGTTTCGGCGAGATCCGTCCTCAGATAGTTCAGATGCCAATATACAGTGAACAACTTTCTGACCTCGTTAAGAGGCAGAGTACAGTCTTCATCGTTGTAAAGTGCTGATTGAACTTCTCGGATAGTCCCATTGACCATTTCATCGTAGTCGTCGGCCGCCTCTTGGAGCTCCGGAAAGGCGAAGACATCGCCCAGCATGGATACGGCTCCAAGACGACCTAAAACCCCTCCCAACTTGGGACTATTTTGAGATGCCATCCTTTATCCAGTGAAATCGAGATGATCGATGCCTGTGGGTGTGGATAGGAGGATGAAATCTCGTCACTGTACAGAGAGACTCGGCTACTATATACCCTGCTCTGTGTGCTTAGCAGGGAATAACTATGATTTAGTAATCGTGATCGTAATCATGTCATTTTATTAGGGCAACACAGGCTTGCTGAACCAGATTCCGAGCACGCGAATATGATTGGGCCATATGATGTTTGATCTTACAAGGGGCAGATCTCCTTATCGAAGACGACAAATCTACAATAACGTGCATCCCGGCGAGAAGACACTCGCCCTGTGGCGGGACATGACAAAGATACGCATGGCATGATCCGGACTACGCTCCAGGTACGTGAAGCTCGTAGCCGTACTTGTAGCCACGCAGAGGTGTCCCGCCCCGGCGTGCGTCTCTTGTCGAAGGGAGGCACGTTATATCGCCTTGTTTCGAGTGCTCGTGATCAATGGTTGACGGGGTGTTCTTGAAGCTGTGTTTCCAAGTGTTCATCGTCCTATTTCCAGCGGATGAAGCAGGGGCCTGTCGTGTGCACGAGGGTGCGTGGGTTGGTTGCGGTATTGATGATTCAATAGGGTGGTGTTCTCCGATCCTCGCATACGGTCCATCTCGGCGTTCGTTATCGTTCGCTGGTGTTGTGCTCGAACCTCTTTGTCGCTGGGGTGAAATTGATCACAGCTCGCACTGCATCCATGTCCGGTTTCCAGTCATCGGTATCCGTAGTGGACTTGCTTCCGAGCAGACGCGAAAGTTTGTCTTCGCCTTTCCACACGCCCAAGATCTTTCGCTGCTCACTCCACCTGACGCAGTGAATGATGAAGTGCTCTTATGACTCCACTGCCTCACCGCAATCGCAAAGATTCGTTTCCACTGCTTTGATGTTGTGCAGATTCCCGTTCAGTGGTGTCATGCCTGTGCGGAGCTGTGCGAGAATGCTTGCGTGTCTCTTGCTGAGGTCGTCGTACATGCGCCGAGTGTGTTTGCCAGGCCAGGCGGCGTCGATTCTACGCACGAATTCTCCGAACGTCGTCGATACCTGCGAAGTCGCTTGCCTCAGGCGCTCTTGGGCATTCTGCACCATTCTTTTACTCATTTTGACCTGATCTTGTGCTTCCCGTCCCTCTTCAGTAGAACGCTGCGCCAGCTGCTTCGCTCTTTGCCCTAGTTCAAATATGGGGTTCACAGGGGCCCACGCGAAGATTACGCGGTTGCTAAATCCTTCGAGATACCTCACATGCCTCAGAATCTTGATAACGCTGGCTTGTCCGGACCTTCTGCTTGGAGCCCGAAGCGTAACTAGGACAGTGCGATTGTTGGTGAACACGTGGATCATCTGGCCATGTGCGCGAGGCAACAGTGTCCCAGCATACACGGCATCAACAACCATACCAAGTCCCACCTCGGTTGAAGCCAGCGCAGCTGTATACGCGTCAATCCGCGTGCTTCTGCCTACCGTTCTGTCATACTCGCGTCATTCGTTGTCATTACTTGTCCAGTCAATGCCCTCGATAGCACCTCCAATGCCGACCAACTGGTTCCTGGTTGACGAGCTGGTGGCAACGCGGATGCCTAGTGTCTCTTGAGCCTATGCGGCTACCTAAACGCCTTCGTCTACGTTATTGACAATGTTGAGATGCGCATCCCACGGGGCTGACACATATGGTCTGGTCGCTCCCAGCTCCTCAACAGGTGCGCCATGGGCAGACTCGGCGATCCTCTGCATTGGCGATGCGAATCTCTTGTACCCTCGGCATCTGATCAATGGCGCGAGAGGATGCGTTTCGGGCATGCTGTGCATATCGATCCACATCCTCAATGCTTTCCGCGTGTGCCGTTCGGCTATCGTGGGCAGGTTGGCTTCTAACTCGGCCACCGCCGTAACAACCGTCCGAAAACATCCGACCACCGTACTTGGGACTACAGTCAACTACGAATCTGGTGTCCTAGGATGGATACGTGTTCAAGGCACATTCGTGTGTAGTGGGCGCAATCTAGGCGTGGGGTGACACAACAAAGTCTCGACATTCGGGACATCCGTTTCGCAGATTACCGTACCAGGGAATGTTCCGCCACAACGGGTGTTTCTTGTCAGAGGGACGTACGTTTCCCGGCGAGTTCCTCATCGTATGGATGCATGTTGATGACTCTTAACTCCAAGACCCGTGTCTGATCCTACATCAAGACTCACTCACAGCCTTTTCGTCCACCTTGTCGTTGGGGTTGAAGCCAGAAGGACCTCCCTCCTGATTTTTTTTCTCTGCTCGGAACATCCCCGGAAGACTCCCCCTTTCTATCCTGAACTTCTAGAGGCTGCGTATGGCTGCACCAGTGAACAGGCGGAATCCAAGGCTCTCAAGGGAGCATTGTGTTTTCCTGTCATGTGTTTGTCAGAACAAATCAGGGTCGGGCCCATGAACTTCCATACATCCTACAATGGTAAGTTCATGAATCGCTGGAGTGGAGATCGTTGGTTGTGTGCGCTAGGCACAAGGAAACGTGGATAGAGAGGTGCAGCCTCGTGACCCTTTGTGACTGCACCAGTCTGCCATTGGTCGCTGCCTGATTGTATCGTTAACTTACTGTTGCATATTCAGTACTTAATCTCGGCCGAAAACGCGAATAGATCGCGAGATCAAGTCTTTCAAAGCACAGACGGTACTGTATCGTACGAGCTGGCTATTGGTGCCGTCACGAACGGTCGCATTCTACCGAGGATCCGCAGCGAATATTGGGGCGAGTATTCTGTCCAGGCCCTGAATTCTCCATTATTCGGGAAGCCGAAAAGATTGAAGATGTCACTGGCCATTTTCCATGTACTTCTTTAAGCAATGTACTCTTGACACGAGTGAAGCAGACAACCACCCAAACCAATATCCAGGATCAGCGCAGCTCACCACCTATGGAACACGGCCCTGGAGACGGTATATCTGCATGTATTCTACCATACTGTAGCTCAACAAAAGCTCGCACAGAAGATGAACAGGAGGAAGCGGAATGCTCAGATTGTCAGCGCTGCACAAGGGATTGCCGAGGAGTGCGACAGAGATATCATAGTCAATATGGAGACGAAGGAGGTACGCACCCGTTGATATGTTCCTGCTTGGTATCGGACTGATTTGTGATAGGCGGCAACAATGCCTGACTTCAATGCAATCCAGAATCAGACGGAAATCCAGTGGTTCATGCGCGTGCCTCTGCTCGACTTCCTTCTACAAGCCCATCAAGCTTTCTTGCTACATCCCGAGACTCTCCATCTTACCGTCAACCTCCTCGACCGCTACTGCTCCCGTCACATTGTAACAAAGTACAACTATCAATTGGTGGGATGTATCGCTTTGCTCATCGCCGCCAAGTATGGTGGTCCCAGGGAGCGTGTCCCCACCATCGCAGACCTAAGTTTGATGTGCTGCTCGCTCTATACCTACGAGATGTTCACCGACATGGAAATACACTTTGTTTCAGCGCTCGACTGGGTGATTGGTCATCCCACCGTTGTCTGCTTCCAGAAATTCTGCTTGGTCGGGAAGGGCTATGACCGCCAGCTTGAATACTTGTCACTATACTTGGCCGAGGTTTCCCTATACCACAAGGACTTCATATCAATCTATCCCTCGGCCTTGGCAAGATCGACTCTCGCACTTGCACGAGACATCCTTGGCCTTCCACGGCCTCACTGGTCGGAATGGGCTGCTCTGAACGACCAGCAGGTTTATCTCAGCTTGGTTCATCATGTCAAACAGCCATCCGCAGTACTTGTTGCGAAGTATAGCGCTCCCGACCACTGTTCTGTTGCAATCATTGTCGATGAATTTTATCAGAAGCGGAAAGTTATGACCCAAAGACTCATGCGGCAAGTTACTACATCCAACACCCTCGTTCACCTTGCGAGGCCCACCAGCATGCAAGTCATGCCGCCGGAAAGACTGCGAAGCAAATGCTTTATTTGTCAATGCCTTGTAAACAGGATACCTCCCGACACTCCAGAAGTGAACGATACCAGCAGAAAAAGAAGAAACACATCCTCACGTCGATCTTACGATATGCATATTTTGCCAACGGGCCTGCGATTGATTTGCAGTTTCTGCACACAACGTTACCTGGGCTGCGGAATGCGGAACTCTTCGAATACTCGAGTCGCTCGACACGAACGGCATAAGAGCGGTGTGCCCATGAAACAATACGCGCGATGGAATATATCGCAACAACGTCAGTGAACGTGATAGATCAGTAGATACTTGCCCATACAGTCGGATTATTTCTGGATATTCAATTTACTAACGTGCGTCCCTTCGACAAGAGACGCACGTCGTGGCGGGACACGCCTGCGTGGCTAGAAGTACGATCACGAGCTTCACGTACCTGGAGCGTAGTCCATATCCTGCCATGAGTACTGTTGTCATGTCCCGGCACAGGGTGAGTCTCTTGTCACAGGGATGCACATTAGGTTGTAGACTCATTACAGCACAGCGACTAACCTTCTCAGTCCGAATGTAAAAATTGGCAACGTCTCACCGAATGAGCGTTTAGCTAATTAACGTTACAACGTTAATTCGATAGACTGATTCGCCTCGAGTGCGTTCCTGTGCAAAGCTTCATCAATCAATAGCCATCAACATTATTCTGGCACTACCTACCTTGGGGAGCGAACTTGCTAACAACACTTCCGACAAGCTCTACCTCCAATGGCTCTCTGTGCCACCAGAAGGTACAATTCGCCACAAAGGCAGACCAGTCGCATAACAAAGTTGTAAGGCCTCTTTGATACATGCTCGGAGGTACGACAGCTTTTGGGTCTCCTTGAACGGGAGTCTATCGCGCATTGTGCCTCTATTGGCTGCACATTCGTCGATTTCTTGTCGAAGCCGCAGCAAGGCGTTGGGGCTGTTGGCAAGATATAAAAGTGTACTACTTAGCGAGACAGCAGTAGTGTCATTCCCAGCAATGACATTGAGGACAGCATCATAAAGACGTTATATTTGGAAATTCCTTTCTGTCGGCTCTGCTCAGCATCATGGACAACGTCCAACAAGTCCCTGGGTGTATCGCTGCTAGTACCAGGGGAATGTCTCTCGTTATGTGCCAGTCGTTCGCGCTCACGCTTGGAGATGCGTTTTGCTACAGAGGACATGAGGTACGAGCGTCGGGCAGCTCCTGAACCAGCAAAGCGCTGTAACATCCCATAAAGGATAGGATGTACCCAGCTGAAGACATCAACGAGAGTGGGCAGACCGTGGACGACTCGATGGATGCCATACAATCGTCCACGTCTTGCCCTTGTCAAAAAACACGTAGCGGTGACCATAGGTGATGAGATTAATGACATCGAACGCGTAACATTGCAACCATTGATGGATGTCGACGGTGGTACCTGACCGCGCCAACGCTGATGAGTTTTCACGAAAACTACCCTGAATCTCATCAATGAATGCTTCGTACTGCAGCAGACTTGATAGAGAGTACATGGCTTGGAAGTTCTTCTTTGTTTGGTTGTGTCGAGCAATGTTTCGATCAGAGAAGAGATCTGAGCGCTCCGGACTTGGATGTTTCCAACCATGCATACCACGAATTCTCGGGCGCCTTCGGAACGATGCCGTAAACCGCTTTATCTGGAGTGTTGATGGAATAGAGATTTGGGCCCAGAAATAGAAAGAATTGAAGCGTACAAATTTCCTGGCGGAGCACATTCTCTGTGAAGATTGATCATTTCATGGTGAGCTTGCCTTTTCCAGATGATCAAGAGGTACCATAGACGACTGAGGCTGCAGCTTATGGTCCAGGGACGCGACGAAGAGATAGATGGATCTCGCGAAAGAGACTCCTGAGGACCCAAGCCGTCAGGGCGACTGGGAGTGCTATGGCGAGTTCTTGACTATGCATTGCGCTCAGGATTGTAGAAGTCTACGGAATGAAAGTCAACGATTACGCCACTTGTTGCATCACCTGGTGGGTGGAGACAAGGGAGCTGTAAGTAATTGCTATTCCGATACAGTACTGTATCCTTCGGTCAATATGCTGAACTCAAGTGACAAAAGTGGACCTCGGCCGAACCTTTGCTGATCAGACACCTGGGCGTAAGGCGAATAGACCCAAGCCATCTCCTAGCAATGGACGTGCCGATTCCGTACGATGTTAACGCTGATAGTTCGCCGGGTTGCCTCATTCAAAAATGATAACCATGTCATGTTCCGTCAAAGAAGCGTTCTTACGACGATGAGGTCCATCACCGCAGGCCTCGCACTTTTTACGACGTCATCGCTTGCATTGATTGAAGAGATGATATTTGGGAAGGAGAAAGTTTTGATGAGACCCTAACGTCAAAGACAGAAAAACACGATGGTAGAAGTTGATGTGAACAAAGCTGTTCCCAACGATCACAACTTCACACCCTATGCATGGCGAGCTCAAACCTCATCCCGAACCCTAGGTAGAGCGTTATATCCCGGCACGGCTACGCAAGGATTTTTGTCCTGTCATCCAGGGCTTCCACAATCATGTGGACTGGCCGACTTGCGAATGAAGCTTCACTAGTTGATGAATCCTCAGCTCTTAGTTCAGTGAGACGGAGAACCCGTACGGTATGCTGCAAGCCCGTTTTGCAGAGGAGACACGGGTCTGCAGATTTGGAGGTTTGCAATTCCAAGACATTTTTTGCGCCGGTCCAGCATACCGATGAGAGAGTACCCGCAAGTCTCCGCGCCCGCGATATCAAGACCGCCCCCAAAGCCGCGTACTGTGACTCGTGCTCATTCCTCTCCATGACTGTCAATGTATTGAGAGTGACGATGTCTTTGAAAATTACATCGAGTACTTGTCTGCTGCTTTCTTCTGTTCGTATAGCTTCTCGAATTGCACGCGCTGCCGCTGAATCATCTGTACTGGTCACTACGTGGAACCTTCTTTTATGCAGACCGATGTAGAATGCTGGGGTGTTGCCTGCAAGTGATATCTCTGAGCTAAAGGAAGACCGATCGTAGACGTACCGCCGCTCGCGGCTGGAGCGGCGTCTCGGAGTTTTTTGCGTGGTTGGGATCACCGAGAAGACTGTGGACTCACAGTCCGGCACGTGGTGACGGTGTTGGATCAAAAGAGATGAGTCGCTCTTATTTCGCTCAAAGGCGTTGCCCGAGATCTTTGCCCACATAATTGGCGGTGGAGATGGATCGGTGACTGCAAATACTGCAACGATGGCATTTTTTCAAATTTCAAAGGAGTTGCGCACATGATGGTGGACGATAGAAAGTTCAATCACGTAATCACATAGTCGCAACGAAAATCAAACGAAGTCGGAACTATGGCGTTGAGAACCTGCTCTGTGAGTGATGAAAACAATTCAAACCATCATGCATCAACTGGAAAGATGATGAAGTTCTAAGCTTCGAGTCTGTCAGCCCATCCAATGGCCCCATCGACTATATCTTGAATAACATGCATTTCTGTGACAAGAGACTCACCCTGTGGGAGGACATGATAAAGGTACGCATGGCATGATATGGACTACGCTCCAGGTACATAAAGCTCGTAGTCGTACTTCTGACTACGCAGGATAGTCCCGTCATGGCGTACGTCTCTTGTCGAAGGGACGCACGTTAGTAGAAGCACAACGGCTGACAGGAAAGACCTAACGTGCGTCCCTTCGACAAGAGACGCACGCCGTGGCAGGACACGCCTGCGTTGCTACAAGTACGACTAAGAGCTTCACATACCTGGAGCGTAGTCCATATCCTGCCCGGTATTTCGGGACATCTATACTCGGAAAAGAAGACTCATTGCTCTTATACGAGAATTCAAACACGCCCCCTCGCCGTTGCGTTGATTACAGTACGAATTTGGTGTCTTAAGATAAGTATCGATTGAAGGCACGTTCGTGTGTAGCGGGCGGAATCTAGGCGTGGGATGAGAGAACAGAATCTTTACATTTGGAACACCAGTTTCGCGGATCACTGTAGCAGTGACGC
>Ga0265797_10012124_pt1 | contig 10631 bp, 8 predicted proteins | sample P2T30metagenome_FD_192433 | JGI IMG/M metagenome (GOLD analysis project Ga0265797, IMG submission 192433) | Plant litter microbial communities from East Loma Ridge, Irvine, California - P2 T30 | ecosystem: Environmental > Terrestrial > Plant litter > Unclassified | place: USA: California... | reverse complement strand
GCTTCATGGCCACCGGCATGGACGCCCTGGCGAAGGCGGCCGGCATGTCGAGCCGCACGCTGTACAAGCACGCCGGCAGCAAGACCGACCTGATCGTCGCCGTGCTCGAGGCGCGCGACCGGCGCTTCTTCGCGCTGATCGACCGGCCCTCGGTGCCGGCGCTGTTCGCTGCCCACGAAGCCTGGATCGCTGCCGAAGGCGCGCACGGCTGCATGTTCCTGCGTGCGCTCGGCGAAACGGACGGCGCCGATCCGGCAATCGCTGGCGTGGTGCTGCGCCACAAGGAGCGGCTGCACGAGTGCATCGCCGGCATGGTGCAGGCCCACACCGGGCGGCGCGACCGGGTCCTGGCGCAGCAAATCCTGTTGCTGTTCGAAGGCGCGGTGGCGGCCAGCGCCTGGCAGGGCGTGAAGGCGGCGAGGGCAGCGTCGCGCTGCGCCTCGCAGCTGCTGGAGGCGCAGCGATGACGCGCGGCACGGTGCTGGTTGGCGCGACGGGCTTCGGCCTGATCGCCGTCTGCTACGGCTTCGGGCGCTTCGCCTTTGGCCTGTTCATGCCGCGCATCGCCAGCGACCTCGCGCTGTCGCCGGCGCTCGGGGGCACGATTTCCGGCGCATCCTTCGTCGGCTATTGCCTGGCGATTGCGCTCGCCGCCTGGCTCACCGAACGCTTCGGCCCGCGTCCGGTTGCGGTCGCGGCCGGCGTGATCGCCGCCGCCGGCATGGCCGGGATTGCGGTGGCGCCGTCGCCCTTGTGGCTCGCCGTGGCGGTGGTGCTGGCCGGATCGAGCACCGGCCTGGCGTCGCCGCCGCTGGCGGCTGCCGTCACGGCGCTGGTGAGGGCGCGCAGCCAGGACAGTACCAACACGGCGATCAACGCCGGCACCAGCGCCGGTGTCGCGCTCTCTGGCCTGGTCGCGATCGCGATGGGCGGGCAGTGGCGCCTGGCGTTCTCCGGTTTCGCCGTGGCCGCGCTGGCGATGGCCGTGGCCACCTTGGTCGTGCTGACGGGCACGCACGGGCGCAACGAAGCGGCGACGACCGGTCTGCCGGTGTTGACACCCGATCTGAGACGCCTGATCGGCGCGGCCCTGCTGGCCGGCGCGGCCAGCGCCGCCATCTGGACCTTCGGCGCCGATCTGGTGGCGCAGCATCTCGACTGGGATGGAGAACAGGTCGGCGTGCTGTGGGTGACGATGGGCGCGCTCGGCGTGCTGGGCGCCAGCGCCGGCTGGTTGATCGAGCGTGCTGGCCTCGTTGCCGTGCACCGCGCGGCGCTGGTGGCGCTGGCGCTCGGCATCGTCGCCGTCGGCCATACGCAAACCCAGGCAGGGCTGGCGCTGGTCGGTGGCGGCGTATTCGGGGCCGCCTACCTGATGCTGACCGGGGTATACCTGGTGTGGGGCACGGCGGCGTTGCCTGAGCGTCCTGCCAGCGGCGTGACGGTCGCTTTCCTCGCGCTGGCGGTGGGCCAGGCGCTCGGCGCGCCGCTGTTCGGATTCATGCTGGAGCACGTGGCTGCGAATGGTGCGGTGCTGGCGTTCGCGGCGCTGGCGCTGGGCGCTGCCGCGATCCGAAGCCATGGCCTTGCTGGACCACGCTCAGAGGCCTGCTTGCCGGGGTAGTCCAGGCGCTTTGCCGTCGCTTGTTTCCTGAATCGGAGATTCGTTGTATCACAGCGGCGAGCGTCGGCCTGATACCGCGTCGCCAAACCTACAAAAAGGCGCCGCCCGGCGCCGGCCCTGACGGGCTGGCGCCGGGCGGCGCTTGTTTACGAGGGTGTCAAGGGAACGATCAGTCTTCCTGGAACGCTTCCTCTCGCTTCTTGCGCAGGGACGGCAGCAGCACCACGATCATCGCGGCAGCGGCCAGGCCCAGCATCACGCCCGAGATCGGACGCTCGATGAACACCATCGGGTCGCTGCGCGAGAGCAGCAGGGCGCGGCGCAGGTACTCTTCCATCATCGGTCCGATGATGAAGCCGAGCAGCATCGGCGCCGGTTCCAGTTCCAGCTTGGCGCACAGGTAGCCGAGCAGGCCGAAGATCGCCATCAGGTAGACGTCGAAGGTGCTGTTGTTCAGGCTGAACACACCGATCGCGCAGAACAGCAGGATGGCCGGATACAGCATCTGGTACGGCACCATGATCATGCGCACCCAGATGCCGATCATCGGCAGGTTCAGCACGACCAGGAACAGGTTACCGATCCACATCGAGACGATCAGGCCCCAGAACAGGCCGGGCTGCTCGGTCATGACGGCAGGACCCGGCTGGATGCCCTGGATGATCATCGCGCCGATCATCAGCGCCATCACCGGATTCGACGGAATGCCGAGGGTCAGCATCGGGATGAACGAGGTCTGCGCGCCGGCATTGTTGGCCGCTTCCGGCGCCGCGACGCCTTCGATCGCGCCCTTGCCGAAATTGGCCGCGTTCTTCGAGACTTTCTTTTCCAGCGAGTACGATGCGAACGAGGCCAGCATGGCGCCGCCACCCGGCAGGATGCCCAGCAGCGAACCGAGGCCGGTGCCGCGCATGACCGGCCAGAAGATGCGCTTGAAGTCGTCCCTGGTCAGCATCAGGCCCTGCACCTTCTTCATCACCAGGTTGCGGCTTTCGTCGTGTTCCAGGTTGCGGATGATTTCACCGATGCCGAACATGCCCATGGCGACGATCACGAAGTTGACGCCGTCGGCCAGTTCAGGCAGGTCGAAGGTGTAGCGCGCCGAACCCGAGTTGACGTCGGTGCCGACCACGCCCAGCAGCAGGCCGAGGATGACCATGCCGATCGCCTTGAGCAGCGAACCGCTGGCGAGGACCACCGAGGCTACCAGGCCCAGCACCATCAGCGAGAAGTATTCGGCCGGGCCGAATTCGAGCGCCATGTCGGCCAGCGGCGGCGCCGCCACGGCCAGCAGGATGGTGGCGATGGTGCCGGCGATGAACGAGCCGATCGCCGCTGTGGCCAGGGCCTTGCCGGCCTGGCCGTTGCGCGCCATCTGGTAGCCGTCGAGCGCCGTCACCACCGAGGATGACTCTCCCGGCAGGTTGACCAGGATGGCGGTGGTCGAACCGCCGTACTGGGCGCCGTAATAGATACCGGCCAGCATGATCAGGGCCGACTCCGGCGGCAGGCCGAAGGTGGCCGGCAGCAGCATGGCGATGGTGGCGACCGGGCCCAGGCCGGGTAGCACGCCGACCGCGGTGCCGACAAAGACACCGACCAGGCAGTAGAACAGGTTCTGGAGGGAGAGGGCGGTCTCAAGGCCCAGTGCGAGATTGCTGAGGATTTCCATATCGATTAGTTCCCACCGAGCCAAGGACCAAACATGGGCATCGGCAAGCCAAGCAGCTTGACGAACAGGCCCACGGCGAACAGCGATGCACCGATCGCGAGTGCGATCGACTTGGCGAGATTGAATTTCTGACCGGCGTAGGAGCTGATCATGATCAGCACCAGGGTGGCCGGAATGAGGCCCGCGTCACGGACCAGGAAACCGAACAGCAGCACGGCGACCAGCACCAGCGCCAGTTCGCGCCAGTACAGGCGGCCGATCGGCTCGCCCTGGCGGAAGAAGGACCGCAGCAGCGAAGCCGCGCCGATCAGCGCAAGCAGGCCGCCGAGGACGGTCGGGAAGTAGGCGGGACCCATGCGGCCGGCACTGCCCATTTCATAATCCTGGCCGATGAAGACGGCGGAGAGGCCGAAGAAGAGAAAGACAATGCCACTCCAAAAATCCTTTGGGTGGCGTATGAAAGCTGGCACGTGGTGGTCCCCTTTTATCGTGATGCAAATGCGGTGATACAGATGCAGTGGTTCAGTGTCGGAGTTTCTGCTACGGGTGCTACGGGCACAACAAACCGCGCCGGGGCCGGTGGAGCCGGCGCGGCGCGGTCCTTTACTACTCGGTATCAGTCGGCAAACGCGCCGGCTTTCTTGATGATCGGGCCCCACAGGTCGATCTGCTGTTTCAGGTGGGTGCGCAGGGCTTCTGGCGTGGCCTGGTTGGTTGGCGATGGCTCAGTGCCCAGGTCTTCGAAGCGCTTGACCACGTTCGGATCGCGCAGTGCGGCGCGCAGGGCGGCCGCCAGCGCATCGACGGTCGCCTTCGGCGTGCCTTTCGGTGCGTACAGGCCGTGCCAGACGCCGACTTCGAAGCCCGGCAGGCCGGCGTTGGCCAGCACCGGCAGGTTCGGCAGCGACGGCACGACGGTCTTGCTGGTCACGCCGTAGGCCTTGATCTTGCCGCTCTTGATCTGGCTGGTGGTGTTGGTGGTCTGGTCGCACATGAAGTCCACCTGGCCGCCCAGCAGGTCGTTCATTGCCGGACCGGTGCCCTTGTAGGGCACGGTGGTCAGCTCGACGCCCATTGCGGTCTGCAGCAGCATGCCGCACAGGTGCGAGGCCGAACCCAGGCCGGCGTGCGCATAGGTGACCTTGTCCTTGTTGGCCTTGACGTAGGTGATCAGCTCTTTCATGTCCTTGGCCGGGAAGTTACCGCGCGCGACGACGGTCATCGGCACGTCAGTGATCAGGCCGATCGGCTCGAAGCTGGTGATCGCGTCGTACGGCAGCTTGCGGTACAGGGCTGGTGCGGTCGACTGGCCGATGTGGTGCAGCAGCAGGGTATAACCGTCAGGCGCCGCTTTCGCGGTGCGCGCCGCGCCGATGGTGCCGCCGGCGCCGCCGACGTTCTCGATGATGATCTGCTGCTTGAGCGTGGTGCCCATCGACTGGGCCACCAGGCGCGCCACGGTGTCGGTCGGGCCGCCAGCCGCGAACGGCACGATCATGGTGATGGTCTTGGTAGGATAGGCCTGGGCGTGGGCCAGTCCGGTGCCGAAAGCGGTCAGGCAGGCGGCGGCGCACAGCATCTTGAGCTTCATGGTTGTCGTCCTCGTGTACTCGTTATTGGTTTATTTTTCGTAGCCCGCACGCTCTGTGTGCAGTGCCACGCTCAGGCGTTGTCTTACGCACCAGAGGTTGTACCAGACAACATATCGTTCTGCAACTACGTGGAACTACGTATGTCGCATACGCGTGACGGCCTGCGGTCAATACCGCGGTCTTGAAAACGCAAATCCGAAAATGAAAAACGCCGCCGGATCTCTCGGGCGGCGGCAGGGTGGACGGTTTTGCCGTCCACGCGGTGAGTGTTGGCGCCGACATCGTCCGGCGCGATGACACTACACCGGCGACGGCACCGGCAGCTCGCGGTCCCCGAGCAGGAATTTCGCCGGCGTCATCGGCGTCGTGCGCAGGCGCTTGCCGGTCGCGTGGAAGATTGCGTTGGCCACCGCCGCCGCCACGCCCACGATGCCGATCTCGCCGACACCCTTGGAACCGAGCTGCTTGCTGACGATGCGGTCGTCTTCTTCCACGAAGATCACGTCGATGTCATGGATGTCGGCATTGACCGCCACGTGGTACTCGGCGAAGTTGTGGTTCATGAAGCGCCCGTACTTGTGATCGGTATGGGTTTCTTCATGCAGGGCCTGGCTGATGCCCCATACGACGGCGCCGCTGATCTGGCTGGCCGCGGTCTTGGCGCTGATGATGCGCCCGGCCGCCACCGCGCTGACCACGCGGGTGACGCGGATCATGCCCAGCTTCTCGTTGACGCGCACCTCGCAGAACACGGCCGAATGCACGGCGCGCGTGTACTTGCGCTGCTTGAGCATCTGCGGCGTCATGAAGAATTTTTCTTCGACGCTGTCCTCGCCCTCGGCGCGCAGCACGGCAGACAGTTCGACCCGGCGCCCAGGATCCTTCTTGAGATAGACGGCGCCGTCGCCAAACTCGACGTCGCGCATCTTCGCGCCATCGAGCGGCGAATCCTTCATGCCGGCCGCCATCTTGAGCAGGGTCTTCTTCAGCTTCTCGCAGGCGCCCACGACGCCGCCGCCCACCGTGGCCATGTGCGACGAGCCGCCCTCGATCGGTGCCATCGGCAGCGTCGAGTCGCCCAGCTGGAAGGTCACTTGTTCCATCGGCAGTCCCAGCTGCTCGGCGGCGACGATCGACATCGCGGTATAGGTGCCGGTGCCGATATCGGATGCGGCGCTGCTCACCACCAGGCGGCCGTCAGCGTGCATCACCGCGCTCACGCGCGCCACCATCACCAGCGAATCCCAGATGCCGGTGGCCATGCCCCAGCCGACCAGCTCCTCGCCATCGACCATGGAGCGCGGTTCGATCGGACGTTTGTCCCAGCCAAAGCGCTCAGCGCCCTGGCGGTAGCATTCGCGCAGCTCCTTGGTGGAGAACGGCTTGTCTTCGATCGGGGCGACGTCGGTGTAGTTCTTCAGGCGCAGCGCCAGCGGGTCCATCTTGAGCTCATACGCCAGTTCATCCATCGCCACTTCGAGCGCGTGCACGCCGTGGGCCGCGCCAGGCGCGCGCATGTCCAGCGGCGTAAACCGGTCATGCGCCAGCACCTGGTAGCCCAGTTTGATGTCGGGGCAGGCGTACAGCTGGCCCGACCAGTTGACGATCACTTCCACATAGTCTTCGAGTTTCGAGGTTTCCTGGATCGCTTCGTGCCAGATCGCCTTCAGTGTGCCGTCGCGGTCGGCGCCCAGGCGGATGCGGTGCCAGGTTTCGGGACGGTGGCCGAAGCTGAACATCTGCTGGCGCGTCAGGACCACGCGCACCGAGCGTTTCAGCTGCAGCGCGCCCATCACGGCCAGCGGCAGCTGGTACTGCGGACGCAGGCCCGAGCCAAAGGCGCCGCCCACATACGGGTTGCGCACTGTGACCTTGTCTTTCGAGATGCCGAAACCGTGCGAGACATACCAGCGGCTGTTCTGCGAGCTCTGGGTCTTGTCGTAGATGGTCAGGTGGCCGTCCTCGCCGTAGATCACGGTGGACGCGAACATCTCCATCGGATTGTGGTGTTCAACGCCATTGTAGTACTGCGAATCGATTTTTACGGGTGCGCCGGCGAACGCCTTTTCGCCATCGCCCGTGGAGCTGGGCGGCGTGAAACCGGCCTTCATCTTGCGCGGCTCGTAGGCTTCGTCCAGCTTGTGCAGCAGATCGGTCTCGTGTTCTTCGACGTCGTAGTGCACGCGCACCAGCGAAGCGGCGTAGCGCGCGGCCTCGAAGGTGTCGGCGATCACCAGCGCAACCGGCTGGCCGCTATAGAAGATCTCGTCCGAGAACAGCGGCCGGAACGGCGAGCCGGCCGGCGCCGTCATGTCTTTCCAGGCGATGTCGAACGAGCGCATCTTGGGCCGGTTTTCGTGGGTCATCACGGTGATCACGCCATGGGAGGTCAGGGCGTCGACCGTGTCGATGCGGGTGATGCGGCCCTTGGCGATGGTGCCGCTGACGACCACGCCGTAGCACAGGTCGGGCGCGAAGTATTCGGCGGCGTACTGGGCCTGGCCCGTCACCTTGGCGCGGCCGTCGACGCGCGAGACGGCCATGCCGCTCTTGACGCGGCCGGTGCCGGCGGGCGCGCTCGGCGAGCGCAGTTCTGGAATCAGGTCGGTCATTGTTGGTCTCCCTTCTGGCCGCTGGCGAAATCGGTGCCGCGTGCGGCGGTGCTCAAGGCCTGCACGATGGCGTTGCGCGCCAGCGTGAGTTTGAAGTCGTTGTGGCCGTAGCCGCGTGCGCCTTGCAGGATGGCGTCGGCCACCTGGGCAAACGCTGCTTCACCGGCCTGCTGGTCCACCAGCTGCTGCTCGGCTGCTTCGACGCGCCATGGCTTGTGGGCGACGCCGCCCAGCGCGATGCGGGCCGCGCGGATCGTGCCGTCGGCATCGAGGTCGAGTGCGGCAGCGACCGATACCAGGGCGAACGCATAGGACAGCCGGTCGCGCACCTTGATGTAGGCGCTGTGCTCCCGGAAGCGGTCGGCCTCGGGCACGGTGATATGGGTGATCAGTTCACCCGGCTGCAGGGTGTTGTCGATCTCGGGCTTGTCTTCAGGCAGGCGGTGGAAGTCGGCGAAGGGGATCGCGCGCTTGCCGCTGCTGGATTGCACGTGTACGGTCGCGTCGAGTGCGCGCAGGGCGACGCACATGTCCGACGGGTGGGTGGCGATGCAGGCGTCACTGGTGCCCAGGATCGCGTGCTGGCGGTTGACGCCGTCCTTGGCCGGGCAGCCGGTGCCCGGTTCGCGCTTGTTGCAGGCGGTGCCGATATCGTAGAAATAGACGCAGCGGGTGCGTTGCATCAGATTGCCGCCATTGCTCGCCATATTGCGCAGCTGGGGCGAAGCGCCGGCCAGGATTGCGGACGAGAGCAGCGGGAAGCGCTCGCGCACCAGCGGCGTGTAGGCGGTATCGGCATTGCGGGCCAGGGCGCCGAGCAGCAAGCCGCCGTCTGCGCCTTGTTCGACCTGGTCGAGGTCCAGGCCATTGATGTCGACCAGCTGCGGCGGCGCCATCACGCCTTCCTTCATCAGGTCGAGCAGGTTGGTGCCGCCTGCGATCGGGCGCGCCTGGCTGCCGCTGAGTGCCGCCAGGACGCCGTCGAGGTCTTTCGATTGGGTGAAGGTAAATGGATTCATGCCAGCACCGCCCCGGTGGTGAAGGCGGGCTTGTCAGCACTGTCGTTGTTACGCATGTCCATGATCTGCACCACGGCGTCCGCGATCTGCGGATAGGCGCCGCAGCGGCAGATATTGCCGCTCATGAGTTCGCGGACATCGTCACGCGATGTTGCCTGGCCTTCGTTGATCAGGCCTACGGCCGAACACAGCTGCCCCGGCGTACAGTAGCCGCATTGGAAGGCATCGCACTCGATGAAGGCTTGCTGCAGCGGGTGCAGCTCTTCGCCATTGGCCAGGCCCTCGACGGTCGTGATCTCTTTGCCTTCCTGCATGACGGCCAGCGTCAGGCAGGAGTTGATGCGCTTGCCGTCCACCAGCACCGTGCACGCGCCGCATTGGCCCTGGTCGCAACCCTTCTTGGTGCCGGTCATGCCCGCGCGTTCGCGCAGCAGGTCGAGCAGCGTCACCCAGGATTCGACATTGAATTCGCGGTCCTGCCCGTTGATGCGCAGGCGGACCGGATACTGCTGGTGAAGTTCCATGGTCATTCCCCTCTATGAAGAGCCATGACCATACCTGTCTGAAATCGAGGTCTCGGTTAGATGACGCACCTATTCATGAGGTTTGATTAACCTTTTATTTTCAGCAACTTGCGCGCAACGGCAGATAAGCTACACGAACTGTCGCGCTGGTCGCGGCATCGCTCACGGCCCGCGAAACACCACCGTCTTGTTGCCGTCCACGAAAACGCGGCGCTCGATATGGAATTTGACCGCCGTCGCCAGCGCCAGGCATTCATTGTCGCGGCCGGCGCGGGTCAGCTGGTCGACCCGGTAGTTGTGGTCGACCCGGGTCAGCACCTGCTCGATGATCGGGCCTTCGTCCAGGTCTGGTGTCGCATAGTGGGCCGTGGCGCCGATCAGCTTGACGCCCCGGTCGAACGCCTGCTGGTAAGGCTTGGCGCCCTTGAAGCCAGGCAGGAAGGAGTGGTGGATATTGATGCACTTGCCGGCCAGGCGGCGCGCCAGCTCGTCCGACAGGATCTGCATGTAGCGCGCCAGGATCACCAGCTCGGAACCGGTCTCCTCGAACAGTTCGAGCAGGCGCGCCTCTTGCTGCGCCTTGTTGTCCTTGGAGACCGGCAGGAACACGAAGCGGATGCCTTCGCGCTCGACCATCGGGCGCAGGTCGAGGTGATTCGAGACCACCGCCGTGATCTGCATATTCAGTTCGCCGTTGCGGCGCCGGTACAGCAGATCGTCCAGGCAGTGGTCGGTCTTCGAGACCATGATGACGGTGCGCACCGGATCGAGCGGATCGAAGATCTTCCACTGCATGTCGAGACTGGCGGCCACGATCGTGGCGAATTCGGTGCGGATGTCGTCGATGGCCGGGGAGTTGGCCTGCAGGCGGAACACGGCGCGCATGAAGAAGCGCGCGGTCGAGTCGTCGTCGAACTGCTCCAGCGCGCAGATATAGCAGTCGCGCTGGGCAAGGAAGGTCGCGACGGCGGCGACGATGCCGATGCCGGCCGGGCAACTGGCGTTGAGGATGTATTCGGTGCGGCCGGCCGGGGCCGGGGCGATGCTGCTCATGAGGGTTCCTGTCGGTTGTGGGCTGCTGCAAATAATGCCCGTCCGTCATGCGATGCCGGCCCGGTCGGCCGGCAGCAGCTCTGGAATCCGGCGCCGCCGGTTGGACGACGCCAGAGAGGCGATGTTGTCAGAAAATATAGAATGAACCATGGGCGTAGGGCGCGTCAAGCGTGCGTGCTACCATGCCGGCTTTTTCGCGGCGCCCATGTCCCCTCTGATCCGGCCGATGCTGCCATCCGACCTCGATGCGCTGTTGCGCGTGCAGGCGGCCTGTTATTCGCCGGCGCTGCAGGAAGCCGCCACCGTGGTGGCGGGCCGGCGGCAATCGGCATCGGCTACCTGCGCGGTGGCGTGCGACCTGGACGGGGTCTGTGGCTACCTTTTTTCCTATCCGTCGCGGCTCGGCCTGGTCACCGACCTCGGCGCGCCGTTTGCGATCGCGCCCGGCGCCGACACCCTCTACCTGCACGACCTGGCAGTCGATCCGCGCGCCCTTGGCCGCGGACTGGCGCGCACCCTGGTGGCGCATGTGCTG
>Ga0265797_10012122_pt1 | contig 10632 bp, 8 predicted proteins | sample P2T30metagenome_FD_192433 | JGI IMG/M metagenome (GOLD analysis project Ga0265797, IMG submission 192433) | Plant litter microbial communities from East Loma Ridge, Irvine, California - P2 T30 | ecosystem: Environmental > Terrestrial > Plant litter > Unclassified | place: USA: California... | reverse complement strand
TGTTGGCTGCGGCTGTTTTGGACAAATGTAAGAGATAGTCTGATTATCACAGCTACAGCAAGTTATATAGTTATCGCAGAGCTGGGTGGGCAGGCAGCGAGCTTACAAATTCTCCCGCTTCGCGCGGGCATATAATATGCAGGCTAGTCCGGTCTGGGAAACAGTGTGTTGCCTCTTTCGGCCTAAGATCTGCATCATACTGACACCCACCCCGCTCCTGATGTAAGAGCTGTACTGACTTGACAAGCGCATGATTAACAATATACCACAGTCTGTTTGACTTTTCGGTAGTTGATAAAAGGACTTCTGAGGTCAGAATTGCTATCTAGGCTAGGTAGGCACGGGATCGCATCTAGAAAGTTGCTATATTCATCGAGAATGTGTTATTGTACATGATGTATGAGGGGAAAGAACATCAAAGTTACATTATAGTTGACAAATTCTCATTAGTAAAACTGTACTGAATGTGTCCTAGTCTTGGTCTTGGTACCATCTCGGTCTCCTTTCTCACTGCATCATCCCGTGGACGCAGAAACCTTGATGGTCCTCGTAGTCTTGTACGTGATATCGCGTTTGTGAGCAAAACAGTCTTTTATTGTGACTGCAGTGGCTGCATATCTTGCCCTTTGTTTGTAGACAGCCCATTGGGTTTGAGAACTGTCACTTTCAAAGGAATTTTGTAGATAAAACCCCTCATCGAATGATTTCCTCTCCCTTGCCATCTTGGTATCGCTCATCTATAAATCGACATATGCTGTGAGCCGAGTGTGTTCTGAATTGTTTTGCATTGATGTTGCTGTGCTTTCATGCAAAAGCGGGCAAATCAGTATGAATTGCTGTGATGCCGGTGTTGGGGCTGAATGAGTATTACCCGCATGTTCATGGGTCATTCATGTCAGGCTGGGCCGATAGAGTCTGTCTTTATTGATATAGTGAGATACTCGTTCTCTGTCGTTCATATAGCAGTCAATGTCGTCTTTGTTCTATAGCTCGACAGTACCACCTAAGATCTCTTCAGTGGATGAATCACTGTCCGATATCCATTCGTCTTGGGAAACATAGCCGCCTTCTAGAGCAGCAAATACATTGTAGGGCCTGTGGTAAGTTTCAGACCTGCCCAGACCATCATCGCCTTCGTTCAGCTTGTTCGTAATTGAGTGTATAGAATGTTGAGAGAAAGTAGTGATTGGAAGAAGGACGAGCTTGTCAAGAGTTTAGGAAGGGGCACGGGCCTCGAGTGAGAGCGTAGAGCGGGAAATAGTTGGTAATCCAGGTGTGACTATAAGTAATGCACCTTTTCCTAGCAATGAACCCCAGCCACTTCCTATAAAAAAAACAGGCTACACAAAAGCGCTTGCACGTCCATATCAAACGGGCACGCTGTGGATGCAACAGCGCGAGACAGCGCCGATGTTTGAGGTTGGGTTCTAGTAGTAGCTCATTGGAGAGGGGTTACAGTACAATGTGTTGCATCGTCGAGGGGATGCCGGTGCAGATTTCGTAGTGGGGGGTGCCGGTGTGGTGGGCTTGATGGACGTATGGGAGGATGGGCACTGCTGTTTGTTCAGAATTCCTCGTAAACACCTTGGCTAGTACATGCGGTATTCTTACGTAACTGGCGGGAAAATACGAGCCCTTGTAACAGACTTGTCTACGATTGTTCATATACAAGAGCACTTTACCTTGCTACCAAGATAGAGCACCTGCAATAATGGAAAACTAAAGAGATACAATTCTTTCAAGAGGCCCACATGACATCACATTTCATACTGCACCACAGAGGGGTATGCCATGTACTTTTTCTCTACACGAGCGACAAGCGAACAAGATTCATCTATCCAACACCAGACTCTTTGCCGTGGCGAATCCATGGAGTCTGCAAGCGGAATCTCATTACCGACCAATACGGACATCATTCATAAAAGTAATGGTAAAAGTAGATGTTTGTCTAGGTACAATGATGCAAGTCCAGATGGGTTGATGTGACGTAGTTGGAGACAGGTGTATGGAATGCTGATTGATGACTAATCCAGTACAAACACGGCAAACACGTGCAGGGAAGGCGGGTGAGGGCCGATAGGTCTCAGCTATCGCACCTCACTCTCAGCCAGCGCGCCTGCTCGTGTGGTCAGCCCGCGTTTTATATCTTGGACTGTGCTTGCTCATGGAGACGTGGCTGTTGTTCCTACAGGACGCTGGATTTGCTGGGGGTGGTTTGTAGCCCGCAATTCCGAAAGGTACTCATCCAATTGTCCCGCTCCATGCCACTCTACCATGGCGAACAAGCCGCCAGCGGTCACGTCCGGCGGCTCTGCACATGTGCATGTGCATGATGAGCACGAAACGGCTGCATGCGGCGAAGCATTGCCGTTGATGAGTATCCTCTCTAATGTAGTCGCAGGAAGCTCTCACCACAAAGGCAGCCGGTTGCCCACCATTCAGCCTGCGTCGCCGAACAAGGGCGCGCCGCACGCTTCAACAACGCCCACCCGCCCTGCATACTTTGCGATAGCCAAGGGCCACCCACATGCGACTGCCATTGCTAGCTCTGCGTCGTCGACTACTGAATCACTGTCTGAGTTGACGCCGTCATCGTCGCGGGACTCGTTGCCGCATCCTCAAGGGCGCAACGGCCCTACCACGCCCCAGAAGCAATCGCGCAACAATAGACGGAAGACTCCAACAAAGTCGGGTGGCAGATGGAGTAGAGGAATCGGCTCTTCAGATGACACTGCCGCCGAACGCAAACCACCCACTTCTCAGCCAGCTGAGTACGAGCACGCGCATACCATCACCCGCTCTCCCCAGACTGCGTCCAAGACACGCCACCAGCCCTCTATTGCTACCAATAACCCACCCACCCACCAGACGCGATTCATGGCAACAACCTTTGGAGGTCCTTCGGGTGACTCGCGACGGGGAGTAGTCTCTCCTCGCCCCAAGGGTCGCGGTATGACGAAACCACATGTATATATCCTAACCTCACGTCTGACTCGCCCATGCAGAAGCGAAAAACACCCTCTGCCGCAATGTAACCATATACGGGCACTGCCGGTACGAGAATAGTAAGTACATTTGGTCGCGTCTGCCGAATGCTGTAGTGACACTGTCTAGCCTGTCCCTATATCCACGACAGCCTCAAGTTGAATCAGAATGAGAATACCAAGAAGAGGTTCAATGTAGACTCCCCTTCCTTTACCCCGCTACAGGCAAGCACCAATGGATCCGTCACGCCTTCGTCTCGCAGTGCTGCCATTTCGCCCAAGGCAGCGAACGCGGCTGTCTTCACACCCAAATCGCAACGCTCTAGTGAGTCTCAAGTATTTGTCGTTGGCTTTTCATGCTGATTACCTAAGCCGTCACTACACCGCACATGCACACGAAAGAGCCCGCCATCGATTGGCACACGCAGGATTTCCAAGAATTCGTTCCGCAGAGCTTTGAGAGCCAGCAGATGGTGCGCGCACACTCTTCATTAACCTCAATCTCTCGTCTCCATGTCTTAAACCTTTTCAGGGCGATCATCGTCTCCTAGAATTGGCATGTATGCGGTCCTTGACTTACAACGAGTCTAGGTCGATCCTAATGTTGGTTACGATCCCTTCAGTACTCCTACCAACATTTCTTCACTGGCCGGCCCAAGCCACCAACCACCTACCATCAACCCCTATGCTCAGGACGCGTCGGCGACGTACTTTCAAAACGCCAATGCTTTCCAACATCCAGCATACCACCTATACTGGCCGGTAGGGCCGCAACCGAGTGGACTACTAGCTTATCAGCGTACAGCGCATGACTTTTTTATTCCGGATACCTTGCGAGAAGAATTGCAAAAGAAGGCGGAAATCGCGCGCCAAGTCGCTCCCAATAGCACTTTGCCGGCCATTGAGCAGTTTCATTCCCTGTTTTGCTTGGACATTTCGCCGCAAAAGAACACAGCCCCGTTTGGGTACGCCAGCTGGATATACAAAGCCGTGTCCAGCAAAGACGGCAAGACATATGCACTGCGCCGTCTGGAAAACTTTCGCCTTACCAACGAGACTGCCATCCGGTCTGCTCAGCCCTGGAAACGTGTCCTGAATGGTAATGTGGTTACCATTCATGAAGCATTTACCACTCGCGCCTTCGGCGACAGTTCCTTGATTCTGGTTACAGACTATCATCCAAACTCCAAGTCACTTGCTGATGAGCACTTCAAACCAGCCCAACGGTTCCATGGCAGGCAGCCAACCTCATCCCATGTACCAGAACACGTTTTGTGGGGCTACACTGTCCAGATTGCTTCTGCTCTGAAAGCAATACATGGGTCTGGTTTAGCTGCAAGGTTGATAACACCTTCGAAAATACTCCTCACTTCTAAGAACCGAATACGACTGAACGCATGCAGTATCATGGACATTGTTCAGTTCGACAACGCTCGTCCTGTTCCCGAACTTCAAGCAGACGACTTTGTTCAACTAGGACGATTGATACTATGCATTGCCAACAACAACCCCACGGCTCATCTGCAAATGCAAAAGTCAATAGACTACATTACTCGGAGTTATACCGCCCGCCTTAAAGAATGTGTTCAGTGGCTGCTCAACCCTCAGCCGTCATCCGGATCGCCGTCGTCTCCTACTTCACCCGTGCCGATGCAGAAAGACATCGATACCTTCCTGGCTGGTATCGCTGATCAGTTTGCCTCCGTCTTCGACAGCGAACTACATGCTCAGGACACACTTACCGTCAACCTAGGGAGAGAGCTGGAGTCATCGAGATTGGTCCGCCTGCTTGTCAAACTCAGCATGATCAATGAGCGACCTGAACTAGACGCCTCGCAAAATATGCCAGGGAATGCTGGCGCAAACCCGTCCACTGTATGGGCTGAAACAGGCGAGCGCTACTACCTCAAACTTTTCCGCGACTACGTCTTCCATCAAGTGGACCAGAACGGACATCCAGTTACCGATTTGGCGCATGTGTTGGACTGCTTGAACAAATTGGATGCAGGTACTGACGAGAAGATACCGCTCATAAGCAGAGACGAGCAGAATGTTTTGATCGTCAGTTACCGCGAGGTGAAGCGAGCACTGGAGTCGGCCTTTCAAGACTTGGTACGAGCGGGACGAGTGTCTGGGAAATAGGATTCGTCAGACCCGGTTCCAATCTGCTAACCTCAAGCTGAACAGATTGAACGCGAGAATTTCACGAGGGAGTCCTCAAGGATCTTGATAAGATCAGCTGGCGGGGGAGGATGATGGTAAGATGTGAAACCCAATTGGATGGGTTGGGATGTTAGAAGATGTAGTTGCATGAGTGGCACGAATGGAACAACTGTTGTATTGCTGGAGTGATTGGAAATAGGATGGGATGCAAGACATGAATTATTCATAACGCAATTTGACGCTCTTCGGCTTCATTGATGTCTGCGAGCGAATAAGTACTGGGATATAATCGCTAGTGATTGAGCCTATGGGCCGTGGCGTGATAGATGTGATCTCTTAAATGTCCTCGATGTATGTTCATACTAGGCCTGCTCAAAGGAGTTTCTTTTCTCCGTACGGTAGCTGTTGTCGGTCCCCCAATGTCCGCGGCGAAACCAGTGGTGTTAGCGTGAAGCTTACTGCCCCTCCTTCTCTGAAACCCTGCCCCACATCCAGCACTTTCTCTCCATTCAAACAACAACACCGTATCACAAATCTGATAACCAAAATGCCTGGAAACTACGAACTACTCTGCCTTGAGAACCCACTTCTGGATATCCAAGGTGTTGGGTAAGTCAATTGCATTCCCTCTCGCAGTGATCTGGCGAGACACCATAGTATGCTGCTGCTGACGGCTTGTAGTGACCAAGCTCTCCTTGACAAGTATGGCTTGAAGGCCAACGATGCGATCCTCGCCGACCCCGAGAAGCACATGGGTCTCTATGAGGATCTAATCCAGAACTACAAGGCTGTCCTCATCGCAGGTGGTGCAGCGCAAAACACAGCCAGAGGTGCTGCATATATCCTCGAGCCCAAGTCGGTCGTGTACATTGGCTGCATCGGCAAGGACAAATACGGCGAGACGCTGGAGAAGATCTCTGCCGATGCTGGTGTCAAGACTGAGTACCTGTATGATGAGAAGACGCCCACCGGTCGCTGCGGTGTTGTCATCACCGGCCACAACCGTTCGCTGTGCACCGATCTCGCTGCTGCGAACAACTACAAGCTCGAGCACTTGAAGGAGGAGCGCATCTGGAAGCAGGTCGAAAATGCCAAGGTCTTCTACGTCGGTGGCTTCCACATGACTGTGTGTGTACCAGCTATGAAGGCGCTGGCCGAAGAGGCTGCGGCCAAAGACAAGGTACCATGATAAAACCTGGCCTGCCATCGACTCATACTAATTCTTGCAGCCATTTATTCTCAACCTTTCCGCTCCCTTCATCGCACAATTCTTCAAGGATCCCCTCGACGAGCTCCTGCCATACGTCGACATCCTCATCGGCAACGAGACCGAGGCCGCTGCATTCGCAGAATCCCACGGTTACGAGACCAAGGACATCAAGGAAATTGCGAAGAAGATTGCTACCTTGCCCAAGAAGAACACCAAGCGACCAAGAACTGTTGTCATCACCCAAGGTACCGACCCCACCGTCGCCGTCAGCGCAAAAGACGGCGGTGACGTCGATATCAAGGAGGTATCTGTCCACGCAATCAGCGAAGACAAGATCAATGATACCAACGGTGCTGGTGATGCCTTTGCCGGCGGTTTCGTCGCGGGTATCGTCCAGGGCAAGCCGCTCGAAAAGGCCATCGACATGGGCCAGTGGCTCGCCAAGCTCAGCATTCAAGAGCTGGGCCCCTCGTACCCGCAGCCCAAGCAAACTTACAGCAGCTAAGCGTCTCTCTTCACATTGAGTGAGCGCTAAAGCTCGTGTATTTCAACAATCTACGAGAAGAGCATACCACACCGCGATAAGGGGTCGTGCTTTTGCCGTTTTCCAATGCTTAGTCTTGGTAATGGTATCGCCGAGAAAGAGAAAATATCACTGAGATGTTTTTACATTTTTAGGCGTGCTATCTATATAAAAGTAGAGATTTGGCCTTTCAACAGCCAAAGATGATACCCTCGGCCGGATATGCTGCTAGACATGAAATGAGAATATGTTGACGATGAGACGTGCTATAACGAATTCCCATGTGTTACTGCGTGAATTGTGATGTGTGGGTGAGCTTTTCAAGTAGAATGGCCAAACGGGCATCTTGTGCTTGATAGCAGTGAAAGAAGCAAGAAAAAATACATAATGTTGATTGAGAAAGACGGTAAAGTGAATGCAGCATTGTTTGTAGAACACATTGTTCTGCGCATTCAGACATAGTAATAAATTGTATGTAATAAGAACATTTAGATGTGTGAATTTTGATATTGTTGATGTGAAATTCTAGTTGAATAAGAATCTTTTGATTACTTTCTACGTGATTGTTTATGTTGATGATTCTTCGGTTCACCAATATACTCGTGAGTTTCACCCATCTTTATATTTCGAATCGTGGGCTTAGTATGCATCTGGCTGAAGTGAGAATGTGTTTAAATTACAGAATTCTGCTGCTGCAAGTAGTGCTCTACCATTATGCCAACTACGTCTCTTATCTGACGTCAATGTAAATCATCTTTTGTTTGTGAAGAGTCTCGGAAGAATTGGTGGTTGAAACAGAAAGACGGTAGAAGATGTGAGATTAGATAAGACTTGAATGTTAAATCAGTATCGTAAATTTAAACCCTGCTACGGAGTCGCATTCTACAGTTAAATCGTCAATGACTCGGCAGAGTCAATTCTACATCGCTTCATCCGCAATCTCATAATCTATACTTCAACAATCTCACAGTCGTCAGTAATAGCGATCAGTCAACGCCGCCCAATGCCCGGCCATCATACAAATCTTACTCCTCATCCTCGTCCTCTTCATCTTCATCTTCTCCAAGATCAGTACGCTCGACAATGAGGTTCCCGCTCCGCCCGATGCGCTCCTTGATCGTGCCACCAGTCTTGAGCTCATACACTTCTCGCGGCATGGGCGACACGAGTTGGAACTTGTACTCGTGGTCAAAATTTTCTGGTTCCTTGACATCACCGCTGCCCGCCTCTTCCGACTGCAGGATATCATAGCATTCTACGAAAGCATATAGTTCCTCGATATGTGCGTTTGCGGCGAACTTGCGTACCACACGGTCTGCATTCGGCATGCGGAGGCTGATGCGAACTATGTCTTTTTCCTCGGCGCCTGGCTCAGAGCGTATAGATGCTGCGCGCCACTTGCGCCATTGTGCGAGGTTCTGTGTGTAACGTTCGATGGCTTGTTCGCGCTCTAGGGCTTCTTTTTCTTCACACGCTTTGCGCTCTGCTTCTTCCTTCTTCTTGCGCGCCTTTTCGCGGTCGGCGGCTAGCGAACGCTCGTAGGCGCTGTTTTGCTGCTCCCGGATATTCCGTGTTGCTTGCTGTTCTGCGCGCTGGCTTCGTACGCGGTTCAGCGGCTCCGTGTGTTGCTGCATTGCCTGCCGTAGCTTGGCGACGTACTGCTGTGGTGGTGTGGATCCGACTATGCGCGTTGCAATCCCCATGGCCGTTGATGAGACCTGTGGTGTATGTACGATAAGCCCTGTGAAGGGGAACTTTGTACACGACAAGGCCGCAGAGACCTGGTATGCTTCTGAATCCTGAACATTGCCAGCCCATAGTATTATGTTGTTATCCGGATTCCGAACAAACTCAACAACTTCGGGTGCAAGCAGAGTATCCCGTACAAAAGAAGTTGTCTCGTCATGTTCAGGGCTGACCAGCACCACCATCAAGAACTGGAGGTTTTTCTTCGCCAGGTCAAATGCTTGCGCATAACCGCTCTCAAAGAAGGGCAGATTATGGCTCCCGTGTTCCTCCTCAAACTCCCGAATGAATCGCGCTGCCGTATCGCGTGGGTTCAAGGGTCGTCGTCCGCTTGCGCTGCGTTGAGAGGCCGGTGTGCTGATATTGCTTGCTGTAACCCTTCCCCAAGCGCGGGCAAGGAAAGGGAATAACCAGCCCAGTAATCGGAAGCCCTTTGAGACTACCGAGTACAGGAGCGAAATCGGCGCGAATAGTAATGCAAGTACAAGTGGTGCTTGTGTGCTCACCTGGCTTTCTGGTTGTGGGACAACCCGAGGTGCAGGTTCTATTCGTACTCGCCGGCCGCTACTCGTCGATGATCGTGGAGTTGCGAAGCCATTCAATAGTGTTTCTTGTCGGCGAATGTCTTGTGGCGGTTGCGCGGCAGCGGCAGCGGCAACCGGGTCTTCCGTCGGTTCCCCGTCGAAGAAACGAGTGACTGCGATATTTACGTTCCATTGTGCGCGCTGCAGAATGGGGATTGCCTCGGGGGTTGCTTGGTCGGTGACGGCGGTGTATTGTTGAAGTGCAGCTTGTTGGTCGGGTGTGAGAGATGCGAGGTCTACGCCGGTGTCCGCCATCTTGACTACCGAAACTAACTCTCGTTTGAAAGTTCGAGTTGTGCGCAGATGTTCCTGAATTTCTTCGTGTGGTGAGAAATATGTACCGGAAAGGACTGTGTGGTGAAAAGTGCGCGGGTGAAAGTACAAGAATAATGTGTTAACGTTGCCTGGCCTTTACTGCACTGATGATGTACCTTGGGTGGCCGGAGCTTCTGACCTCGAGTCGGCCACAACGGCTGATTCTCGGCACACTAGCAACCCGCGGGGTAATACCCAAGTATTCATAATCGTGCTCTGCTGGTTCCGATGGATTTTGTAATGGGAGCTTGAACTTCGCTGTATCACTTCACTCGGCGTACCATCTGAATATCGGAGTTCCGAAAACGGTCAAGGCTGATCTCGAAGATGTACACCGCATTTCCGTAATACCAGAAATCTCACCCATGTTGCTCCTAGCCATCGGTGAAGACAGAGTTTCCATCGTGATTCTTATACTTGGGTCTATTTGCTACATTTTGGGTATTATTTTCCATTATTCTACAAGTCTGTATGTACTGGGCTATAGGCTTAGGTATACGTGTCTAAACAAACATGCCAATTTGTGCTCAATGCAAGTGTAGAATGCGTCGTAAGGATAAGGACAATTGCTCCTGTGTTCACCATACCTTTTTGCTAAACGTTCCGTAGCAAAAAAAACCCCTAAATACAGGCCATATTAACACCTAACATACTTGGGCGTCTCAGACATGTGTGTGACGATGATGCAGCCACAGCTACACGGTGCCGCTCTGCAACATGTTGACGACGTATGCTATGCACAACATCCGTAGCTAGTCGCCACACTTGGAAAGCAGACAGTTACAGGAGCATAAGTCCACCTAAAATCCTCGGCGACAATTTGCAACTTAGCTAGGCTATCTCTACCATCACTAGGCCTGTTGGTGGTTGGTGCTTGAGGGTACCCCACCTCCCTTCAAACCCGCTTTTTGCCCACAAGATTACCTTCATTTTGCAAACTTCGTTGGTAAACAATTAGCTATATTTATTTTTTATTTTCCATTTTCATCATATCAAGCATATCAAGCATGCCTGGCCCCTTTGGCTAAGTGGTAAAGCGTCGCACTTGTAATGAGACATGCGAAGATCACTCGTTCGATTCGGGTAGGGGGCACTTCTTTTTTGCCC
>Ga0265797_10012121_pt1 | contig 10632 bp, 13 predicted proteins | sample P2T30metagenome_FD_192433 | JGI IMG/M metagenome (GOLD analysis project Ga0265797, IMG submission 192433) | Plant litter microbial communities from East Loma Ridge, Irvine, California - P2 T30 | ecosystem: Environmental > Terrestrial > Plant litter > Unclassified | place: USA: California... | reverse complement strand
CAGCACGCCGGCCATCAACACGGTGGCGGCGACGAGCGTCCTCAAACAAACATTCTGAAGAAAGCAAGAAAGCAAGAAAGCAAGAAAGCAAGAAGGCAAGAAGGCAAGAAGGCAAGAAGGCAAGAAGGCAAGAAAATAAAGGAGCTAGAAAGCGAGACAGCAAGAAAGACAGAAAGAAAGCAAGAAGGCACGCAGCCAAGCAGGCTTGAATGGCTGCATTCCTTCTGTCATGCTTGCTGACATGCAGACAGTTATGGTCTATAGCGAGTCCGGCGGAGTGTCTAAGACAACGACCGCTGTCTCGATCGCGATGGTCGCGGCCGAGAATGGGCTGCGGACAGTGCTTGTCGATCTGGACCCGAGGGCTGCTTCCACTAAATGGCTCGATGTCGAGCCTGCGGGGGCTGGCCTACACGTAGGCGCCATCTTGGGTGATGACGACCCTGTGGGGTGGGCGCGGGACTTGGCCGTTTCGACTGCGTGGTCACCGAATTTGCGCGTGGTGCCGTCCGCCCGAAGCGTGTCGAACCGTGAGGCAGATCGAGCCGATCACGCTGAGTTGCGCCTGCGGAGCTCGCTAGAGGGGATTGATGCCGACCTGGTCGTCCTGGACTGCCCGAACCGTCAGGGGGGCCCTCTCACGCTCTCTGCGTTGAACGCCGCAGACACGGTTGTATACGCCGCGACCGCGAGTAGCGACGGTGTCGACGGCGTCTCTGGAGCGCGCAGGACAGTGCAGCAGTTTCGGCACAGCCGCGAGCGAATCAATGCCCCAGTTGATCTGACTGAGGCTGGCATTGTCATCGGTGGAGTGAGAGAGACCATCATGTCAAGGCCGGCGGTCGCCAGCATCGATGAACTCCGCGAAACGGGCATGCTGCTCGTTCCGCTCGTGCCTGAGCGTGCGATTGTTCAAGAAGTCCGACTGACGGGCGAGTGGTACGGAAAGTACCGAAAGGGTGGTCCGGTTCTGGACGCCTACAAGATGATCGTTCAGCAGGTGATCCGATGAGTGACTCGAATGAAGACAGGCCCGCAGACCTCAAGGTGAGGCGCAGGCCGCGCCCTGCTCCTGACGAGCGGGTCGACCCGGTCGACTATCGACAGCCAGACGTCGGAGAACGTGCGGAGAGGGCGGACGCACCCCAAGGGGTCAAGACGATTCCGTCCGACATTCCTGTCTCACCGTCAGCGCCGCAGAGTGACGTGGTCGCACCCGTTCGCAGGGGACGCCCGCGTCGTGAGGTAACAGTTCCGTTCAGCACCCGGCTCGCTCCTGATGTCCTCGAATTGATCGACAACGCTGTGGCGTCAAGTGACTCAGGAGCTACGATCAGGGCCGTTGTTGAAGAAGCCGTCAGGGCTCGGTACGGAAAATTGTCGGGGTAAGGAGCGTCACGGAAGCTCGCTCCCGTGAACGAAGCTCCTTCGGGGCGAAGGAATCAATCCTCTTCGGTGAGGTGCGCGTAGATGGAAGGCGTCGCTCTCCCTGCCTCGATCACGTTAAACAGGGCGAGCAGTCTTGTTGTTGTCAGAGCCAGATCATGGGCCACTCTTCTCACGGCATGGACCGTGAACTTGCGTTCACTGGGGCCTGAAGACCTTGTGCGGATTTCAAACGTGGGCCCAGTCCAGGGCGTTCCACCGCGACGCTTCGCGGAGAAGTGTTCAGCGGGGCGGATCCATTCGCCGTGGAGAAGGTGATTCCGCGTCTCCATAGCCTGTTTCTGGGCTGCCGCCTGACGTTTATAGATGACCCTCACCTGATCGCCCTCGGGTCGCTGCGCGACAAACCGTGAACCCAGATCCATCAGGGAATGAGAGCCAAGACCATTCGTCGCGATGACTCCGTTCTCGGTCTCGCGACTGATGAGTAATGAGACGACAAGAGCCAATGTTCGCTCTGCACGGGCAGACCAGTAAGCGACTTCCCCTAGCGGCACTAGATGATCATCGTCGAGCCACGTCCTTAAGACCCACTCCTGGTCAGGGATCAGGGGGGGCACTACTCATGAGTCAACTCGAGGGAGTGTGATCGCCGCTGCGACGTCGACGGGGTGTCGGTGGAGGGCTCGGTAGACCGTGGCGCGGCCGACGCCGAAGAGTTCCACGAGCTCGGCGACGGTGTGGTCCCCGGCGCGGTGCAAGGCGACCATGTGGCGTTCCTGCACGGGGGAGAGCTTGGGCTTTCGTCCCTTGAGCTTCCCGCGGACTTTTGCTGTGGACATGCCTTCCCGTGTGCGGGCTCGGATGAGGTCGGATTCGAACTCGGCCACCATCCCGAGGACGTTGAACAGGAGCCGGCCCACGGGATCGGTCGGATCGTAGACGGAGCCGCCAAGGTTTAGTCGCACGCCGCGGCGTGTGAGCTCGGCGGCTATGTCGGTCGCGTCTCGGAGCGATCGGGCGAGCCGGTTGAGCTTCGTCACGACGAGGGTGTCGCCTTCGCGGCACGCCGCCAGTGCCTCCCGGAGGCCCGGACGCTCTCTCGTGGTCCCGGTGAGGCCTTGGTCGCTGTAGACGCGTTCTGCCGGCACGCCGAGCGCTGTCAGAGCGTCCCGCTGCGCGGCGAGGTCCTGGGCGTTGGTGGAGACGCGGGCGTACCCGACGAGGTGCGCCGGGGGAGTGTCGGCTGTCACTGGCTGCTGTCCGTGGGGGCGCTGCGTGCGTCGATCTGGGTCTCGATCTGGAGCCGGAGCGCGTCCGCCAGGTCCGCGAGCTCGAGTGCTTCCAGGGCGCCTCGAGCGTCGGGGGTCTCCCAGCCGGCCCTGTCCTCGGCTCGGCCGCGGGCGTCGGTGGCGAAGTCGGTGAGCGCCTGTGTGATGACGTAGTACGCGGAGTCGCCGGTGAGGTCAAGTTGGACCGGGGCAGTGTCGCCGTCGTAGTTCGCAGAGGTCATGCGAAGAGTCTCACATGGGCCACCGTCACCGGACTCTATTTCGGACTGGTCAAACGAGACACCCACGTGCCCGGAAATCCGGGGAGTGGCGCCGACCCCTGACCGTCTCGATAGCCGATCGGCATATGAGACGTGTCGGGCCCTCAATTATCTCAGGGCGGTCGCGGCTAGAGCTCGCGGGCACTGACGGAGCTCCACTACGCCGACGGGCTTGTTTCGTCGGGTCGAGTCGGCAGATCAGATCCAGGCGGGATGAGCCAGGTCACACCGTGTCGGTCCTGCCGTGCCTCGTCGAATAGGGTCCCCGCTGGTTCTGTGAGGAGCTCCGCAAAGGCCGCGCCTGACGACGCGGGGTCGTTTTTGATGGCGTGTGGCGGAAAGCGTAGGCGATGGCCCCAGAGGTGGCCGGGGTCTTGCCTTCGGCGGTAAATGACGCAGACGCTCTCTGGAGATTCGGACCAGATCGCGAGGATGCTCACTTCGCTGCTGTAAAAGCGGGATACGTCACTGACGATGGACGTCAGGACGAGCGATGAGTCGTCCCATCGTTTCGATCCGTAATCGCGAATAGTCATCATTCCTTCAAACATATGGTGGCCACCAGCCGGAGGGCTGATGGCCACCAGCGCCTTGTCTTTACTTCGAGGGGGTGTACGAGCCCGTGAGGACTACTTGCCCGGCCAAGACCTGGTCTTCAAGCTCCTGCATCTCGGCGGTCTGCAGCTGCTCAATTTGATCTTCCCGCTGTTCTGCGTTGAGTTCCTGCTCGACGCTGAAGCCACTCTGGGCCATCCGGGACTCATTCGCGGAAGTGCCGAGGTTCTGGAGTGCGATCCACACCCAGCTGGGGCACCTCACTACACCTCCCTGGTCGCAGTACATGGTCTGCTCGCCCAGGACGCCGTTGACCGGCCAGCCGAAGTACTCGTCGAAGGTCCTGGGGTTGTAGACACCAACGACAGGAATCTCCTCAACGATTCGGCAGGTCGTTGAACCGTTGGATGTGACGCACTCTTCTTTCTGGGCATACGCGGTCAGACGCCAGCTTCCGTTCCCCTGCTGCTTGCGGGTGGGGGAGAGCATGACCTTCTGTTGCCCGCTGAGGGTGGTGATGTTGTGGTAGTTCCAGGCCTTGTCGAACCCGAACCCTTGGCCGGCGTCTGCGTCCCAGAAGCCACGACGGATGGGGATGTCAGCAAAGCCGGGATTCTTGGCCGTGGCCATGATCTGCTGTGTGGGGTACCCCGGTGGCGGTGGTGCCGCCAGCGCGGGAGTCGCCGTCAACATTGAGGCGAGTACAACCACAGCCCCAGCCAGGGGCAGCTTGCTTCGCATGCTCATGCTTTTCCAACCCATAGGCCTGCTCCTTCTGATATGTCTTGCGTAGCGGTCTGTTCGACCATAAGGCGACATTCAGCCAACGGCAATGGTGCGCAGATTTTTGACTTCTTGGGCCCGCCCTTCCGCCGGGCTGTAGAGATAGCCACATAGCAAGACCGACTCGGCGGGCTGTGGCGAGCTGCGCGCCCGATAGGCGGTCGTTCATCGGGACATTATTCGCGGCCGCGTTTGGCCGGCGGGGGTCAAGTGGCGCTTGGCCTGGGGATTCGCGTATGCCTGTCCCGCAAAAATGCCCGGTGACGGGGGTCTAAACGCTACAGTCGTCGGATGCTCATCGGCTGCGCGCGTGTGTCGACCTCTGGACAGGATCTCGCCGCACAACGTGATGGTCTTGCAGCGCTCGGTGTTGACGATCAACACGTGCATGTTGACCACGGGCTGTCGGGCACGACTCGAGCGCGACCGGGGCTCCGCGAGGCCCTTGCCGCGTGCCGTGCCGGCGACGTCCTGGTCGTCACCAAGCTCGACCGTCTCGCTCGCTCACTTCGGGACGCGACGGACATCGCGGACGAGCTGACGAAGAAGGCTGTCGCGCTGAACCTCGGGGGAGCGGTCTACGACCCCACAGACCCCGTCGGCCGGCTCCTGTTCAACGTCCTCGGCATGGTGGCCGAGTTCGAGGCCGACCTGATCCGTGCCCGCACCCGGGAAGGCATGGCGATCGCGAAGGCCGCGGGCAAGCTCCGCGGCCGCAAGCCCAAACTCACTTCCTCGCAGGAGAAGCACCTGGTGCAGCTGCACCGCACCGGCGAGCACACCACCAGCGAGATTGCCGAGCTCTTCGGCGTCGCCCGGTCGACTGTCTACCGAGCCATTCAACGGTCAGGCGTCTAACGGAGGCGCCCATCTCGCAGACACGCTGTTCTTCTGCGCTATGTCTGTGGTCACCGACATACTTCAATGGAGTGCATCCGATGGTCGCGTGCCTTCTGAATATCGAAGATCGAGTGGAGCGAATAGACCGATGAGGATGTCACGGCCGCCAGCCGCCGGCCACCACCTGCTCGCCCAGGTTCGCGAGGCCTTCGGAAGAGTCGCTTACTCCCACAAAACTCACGAGAAGCAAGCGGACATTTGCTTCATCAAGCACCGTTGGCAGCAAGGCGTACTCATCGCTTTGACCGCGGCCAGCTCCGGCACGTTCTTGGTCGCCGTGGTGAGTCCGTTCGCCAGCACGACAGTTACTAGTCTCGCGACGTCTACCGTCGCTGTCCTGGTGACCTGGGTTTCGCTGGGATCGAAAACATTTCGTTTCCACGAGGAAGCCGAGGCTCACCGGGACACTGCGTCTCGACTGTGGGATGTACGCGAGTCATATGTCTCGCTCATCGCCGACTTAATGTCCCGCAAAATCACGGACGGCGAAGCACGGGTCCGCCGCGATGAGCTGCAGGAGGCCGCCCGCGACGTCTACTCGTCCGCGCCACGGACCACGACTAAGGCGTACGGCCGCGCTCAGGACGGCCTTAAGAACAACGAAGAATTGACGTTTTCCTCGCGCGAGCTTGACCTTCTGCTTCCTGAGGCGTTGCGGCTTAGCAGAGGCGAGGTCTGAGGATGGAGACTTACGAAATTTTCGACGGCCTGCTGTCGAACCTCAAGGTGGGGGAGAAGGCTGCAACGGTGCGATCTCGCCGGGACGAGATCACGAAGGCTCTGAACAAGAGCTTTCGAGATAAGGATGCTTCCGTCGAGTACAAGTTGATGATTGGCTCGTTCGGACGCCACACTGCGATTAGGTCTATCTCCGACCTCGACATGATCTTCATCCTGCCGTCGAGCCTGCGTGCTGACTACAGCAGTGCCAACGGCCCTCGCCGGATGCTTGAGCGCGTGCGCGACGTCCTCAGGGCTCGATACACGAACACGGATATACGCGTCGACCAGTGCGTTGTTCGCGTGCAGTTCGTGTCTGACGCGTTCAAGTTTGAGGTTCAGCCAGCGTTCGAGAATGAAGACGGCAGCTTCGACTACCCCGACACCAAAGCGGAGTCATGGAAGACGACAAAACCGCGCGCGGAAATTGCCGAGACGAAGGAATGCAACGATCGCACCTCGACGAACATGCGTCACCTCGCGCGGATGACCCGGGCTTGGAAGAACACAAACGGTGTCAATCTTGGTGGCCTCGTCATCGACACGTTGGTCAACAACTTCTTCGCGCAAACCGCCGAGTTCGATAGTGCAAAGACCGGCTCATTCGATCTCATGTCCCGAGACTTCTTCGCGTTCCTCATGGATGAGCCGGAGAAGGACTACTACCTGGCGCTCGGCAGCCGTCAGCGCGTCTACGTCAAGGCTAAGTTCCAGGCCAAGGCAAAGAAGGCCTACAACCGCTGCGTCTCTGCTATCGAGCTTGATGGTAAGACCGGGGCGGTGAAGAAGTGGCGTGAGGTTTTCGGCACCGGTGTGCCCCTAACAGCATCCGGAGACGTCCTCAGAGCATCTGCCAGTGCCACGTACATCGGTGCCGAAGAGTTCATCGAGGATCACTACCCGGTGGACATCACCGAGAGCGTGTACATCGACTGCGAGGTCACCCAGAAGGGTTGGCGTCCGATGTGGCTGCGCTCGATGGGACGGGTCGGAGACCCTCTTATGGCTGGCAAGCGCATGAAGTTTCAGGTCAACAGCTGCTCGGTTCCCGAGCCTTACACGCTGAAGTGGAAGGTGCTCAACCAAGGCCCGGAGGCCGAGAAACGCCAAATGATCCGCGGCGACATCATTGACTCGACAGAGCCCGGTATGCGGAAAGAAAGTTCAAGCTTCCGTGGTGAGCACATCGTGGAGTGCTACGTAGTCAAGAACGGAATCGTGGTTGCCCGGGACCGCATTGACGTTCCGATTACTACTACTGCGGACGTCTGAACCCATCCCGCCGTCAGCGTTACTTCTCAAGCGGAGCCGCTGCCCGATAGTCGATCGACTGGCGGAGCGGCCGCACCCATTCCTGGAGGCGTTGGGTCGCAGGGTCAGGCTGTCAGGCGCGGCCGCTTCGAGTGGTTGCGGGCAGGGCGGTGCGGCTGCGTAACCGACTTCGCGTTCGTGCGGCAGACCTCACCCGCTACTGATCCGCAGTTCGGGCATGCGTGAGATAGGTCCTGTGTCGCGAGCAGGTCTCTCTCCATCCCCGCGTAGAACTCGTCGTCGGGGATGCTTCCGGCGTCTAGGATCGCTGCTCGACCATGTCGCGGTGCTTCACGAGGGCTTGGTAGAAGCGCTCCGAATCGGACGCGGCGCGCATCACCGCGGGTGCGACGTTCCATAAAGCGAACTGGATCGCGTTGGACGGTCGCGGTCCTCCAAAGTCGCCGTTCAACAGTTGGACGTCATCTCGACGCGCCTGGGCGATGTGGAGCATCTCGAGGTAGTGCAGGTCGAGCTGGTTCGCGGCTGTAGCTAGCACGGACTTCTGGAGGCCTGCGGGACCCCTCTGCTCGATCACCTGACGGATGAGGTCACCACTGCCGAAGTACCCGTCGAGAGAATTCCGGTCCAGCCGCGTGCTCTGACCGATGTAGGACCAACCGTCCTCGAGCGCATCCGTACGGAACACGTATCCCATAACACCTGTCGGAACCTCGATCTTCTGATCCACGCTTCTTCCCCATCGTTGCTTCGTCTCACATGGCTGCTTGGCCTGCTACTGCATGGTTTCCTCAGCGTGTCATGACTTGTGCCCGATAGGGGATCCCTCTCCACCCGGATGGCACCGGTTCAGCTGATCCGTCCTCGGCGGATCACGGCAGCTCTGACTACGCCAAGCACGAGGAGCAGGCCTACAACTGCCGGGCCGTACGTGAGCCCGGTGAGGATCCATGCATCGTCCGCTCCTCGCGTCGTCTCGATGACCGCCCCACTCATGTAGGTGCACTCGCGTGCCAGTGGCCAGGCGGAGAAGGAACCGGAGACGAGCTGGGTCTCGACATAGGCGTGTTCGAGGTACGGCCCCTCGACGGCGCACTTGTACGTCGCGCCTTTGTAGACGTAAAGCAGTCGGGCGGCGAGGAAAAGCGTTGCTGAGGCTACGAGGAGTGCGACGCCAGCGACGCCCTGCACGCGGTAGGACGTGAAGAGAGGGCGCATGTGCCTACTCAAGGGGCATTGCGAGTGAGACACATCCACCGTGAGGGCGACTCTGGGGACGGCACCCTGCGCCTGTCCCGATGGGGGATCGTCTAGCAGGGCAGGGCAGGGGAGTTGGGATCAGGAGCGGGGGCCCCGCTCCCGCAGCGCGAGGCCCCTCTGACCCGGCCCGACTCGAACGGGCTGCCACCCTCGCCTTGCTGCGGGCAGGACAACTCTGAACGAGCTTGGAGATGCCTTGGGCGGGCACCTCGAGGCTAATAGGTGTTTCGGGGCAAAGGCCCGGAGCGCACGTGCCCGGCAAGGGACCCCTTCATCGCCCAGAGCCCGCGCACCCTTCTCTTCGACCTATGGCCGGTAGTGGTCGCGCCTATCGGGATTCGTGAATGGCCCGGGGTGAGGCTTGTTCCCGTTGAGAACGCCCAGGCTGGTTAGTCCGGCCACAATGCCAAGCGTCAGCAACTTCAAGCCACGAAGCAGAAGGGTCTTGATCATTGTCGATGCTCTCTCGTTCGTGACGCGACGGATCTGGTTGAAGGCTCCCATGTTTAGATCGTGCCCGGTAGATGATCGGCCTGCGGCCAGCCAGGGTCCATCTCGCAACCACCTCGGAAATGCCTGCCGTCGCTGCCGCTTGAAAAACACGGCTGCGAGACGCGCCGATCTTGGGGTGCTGCAGGGGGAGTGGCCGGCTGTCGAGACGTCTCATATCCCTAGGGTTGAAAGACAAGCCGGTCTTGACGTCGTCGACCTGTTCGGGCTTGGAGCTGAGTCCGGTCGGCATGTCCTGACGATGGTTCAAGCAGTGCGTGCAGCGCGACGCCAAAGATGGTAGCTGTCATTCTGAAGTATGAAGTTTGCGTGGATGCGGCTCATGCTCGCGCGTTGTCGAATGCCTCTGGACCAGGCTTTTCTCCAGGAGCGGTCCCACTGGCGCGATTCGGCACGGAGGAAGGTCTCTGACGCGCACTGTCAGGGTGCCTGGAAACGTCGATTGGAGAACTCATGAACATCCCCGCTCGAACGATGGTGGCGACCACTGCTGCCCTGGTGAGTGTGGCCGCTTTGTCTGGTTGCACGTCGGCCCCCGGGCCGGTGGGTAAAGCCGTCTCGGCGGCCGTCGAGACAGCCCCAACTTCTCCGGCAGCAGACGCAATTGCCCTCTCGCCCGAAACCGAGGCGGCCCTGGCCGCTCTTGAAGTGGAGTACGACGCCCAGATCGGCTTTGCCGGCATCGACGTGGAGTCAGGACGGACCACCGGGTACCGGGCAGAGGAGCGCTACCTCTTTGCTTCCGCGGTGAAAGCACTGGCTGCTGCGGCGCTTTTGCGAGAGACGACGTCTGCGGAGAGATCCGAGCGGGTCACCTGGACGGCCGAAGACGTGGCGGCCGCGGGGTATTCACCCGTCACGGAACTGCACATCGAAGACGGGCTGACGTATGCCGAACTGGCCGAGGCGGCAGTCCGGAAAAGCGACAACACAGCCCTGAACCTGATCCTGGATCGGGTGGGTGGCCCGAATGGGCTCGACAACATTCTCGCCGAGCTGGGGGACCCGGTGACCGAGGTCGTCGACCGCGAGCCAGACCTCAACAGGCCCGTTCCTGGCAGTGATGCCAACACGACGACCCCGGCGGCTTTCACCTCATCGCTAGCTAGGTTCCTCACCGGGGCTGCTTTCACGGAAGAGGATCGGCAGCAGCTCATGGACTGGATGAGTGGGAACGCAACCGGGGACTCCTTGATCCGAGCCGGTGCGCCGGAGGGATGGGTTGTGGCCGACAAGTCCGGCGGTGCCGGCGGTGTCAGAAACGATGTGGCCCACGTCACGTCTCCTGAGGGCAAGGCGTATGTCCTGGGAATCTTCACGGCCCGCAACGACCCCGATGCGAAGTACGACGACACCCTGGTCTCTCGAGCTGCCGCAGCCGTACTGGCGGACGCGTGGGCACACTGACCTTGCAGGCCAAGGCTCAGGAAGTCGATGCCGAGGCAGCGCGCCGCGGTGACCTTCCTCGCGGCGCGCTGTCGCATCAGTAGCTGCTGGTCGCGGCCGTTAGTCAGCGGCGAGCGGTATCGCAAGAGCGCGGCCCCAACCACCTGAGATTAATCGACGCTTACGCCGTCCGGTGAACCATGGTTCACCGGACGCCCTGGGGAGCGGGCGCCGGCCTCTCGCAACCCCAAGGATGCGAGGCGTCTCGATGGCCGCCTGGCCCCTCGGGCCGTTCTCAGCCAAAGGCA
>Ga0265797_10012119_pt1 | contig 10635 bp, 5 predicted proteins | sample P2T30metagenome_FD_192433 | JGI IMG/M metagenome (GOLD analysis project Ga0265797, IMG submission 192433) | Plant litter microbial communities from East Loma Ridge, Irvine, California - P2 T30 | ecosystem: Environmental > Terrestrial > Plant litter > Unclassified | place: USA: California... | reverse complement strand
TGATAGCAACAAGACGACCGTGTAGGTATGCCGATGGTTGGTTTCAGGTACGGAACGCTAGAAAAACGAACAGAAAAATAAAAACAATCACACCCCAGGGGAAGAAAACCGCAAAACTTTTTTTTTTCTCAAGCAACAGCCTGCGCCTTCGCCATACTAGCATACAGCCCGCCCTTCTCCATCAGCTCCCTGTGCGTGCCCATTTCCACAATAGCCCCTTGATCGAACACGATGATCCGATCCATGTGCTGAATACTCGCCAGGCGATGGGCGACGGTGATGGTGGTGCGTCCCGCCGACGCGGTGGCCAACGAGTCCTGCACCATACGCTCGCTGTGCGCGTCCAGAGCGCTGGTGGGTTCGTCGAGCAGGAGGATCTCGGGGTTTCTGATCATCGCCCTCGAGATGGCGAGACGCTGCCTCTGGCCGCCGGAGAGCTTGGTTACTCCGTTCGAGGCGCAGTCGGTCGTATAGCCTTCGGGCAGCGACATGATGAAGTCGTGAAGGCCGCAGCGGCGGCAGACGTCTTCTACGTCTTCTTGGCTGACGTTTTGCCCTCGCGCGGCACCCAGTTTCACGTTGTATGCTATGGAGCCGGGGAATAGCTCGGGCTCTTGGGGCACCAAGCTAATGCGGCTCCGGAGGTTCCTGGCGTCCATGCTGCAGACGTTGACGCCGTCGATGGCTACATATCCTTCAGCGGCGTCGTAGAAGCGCTCGAGAAGCGCGATGGTCGAAGACTTGCCTGCGCCAGAAGGTCCCACCAACGCGACATTCTCGCCTTCTCTGACGGAGAAGCTCACGTTGCGGAGTGCCGGTTTGCTGCCGTCGGTTTTGTATTGAAGCGTGACGTCCTCCAGATGGATCTTTGGGGCCGAGTTGACCGGTTTCTTGCCAACCACGGCTTCATCATCCGAAGACTGCATTGAACCACGGTCGTCCGGTTTCTGCGAGTGGTCGAGCTTGAGGATGGTGGGCTGCATGTCCAGCATCATGCAGATGTTTTTGGCCGCTGACCTTGCGCGGGTGATCTCAGGCGTCAGGCTGAAGGCTTGGCCAGCTCCCTGCGCGGAGAACAGGAGCGCAGGCAGCACGATGAAGAACGAGACTGAGTCGTAGTAGCCCTCCCGCACATTCTTGGAGCCCCACCAGTACGCCAGTGCGTACACAAAGTAGGTGATTGCGAACGAGAATGCAAGCAATCCGTTAGATGCAAATGTAAACCGCAACCCGCTTTGATACGGCCCTACGAGCGCTTTCTGATAGCGTTGCACAACGTTCTGCTCGAGTCCGAGGATGGATATAGTGCGCATGTTCCTGCAGCTTTCCGCCGCGATGCTGGCAGCTTTGTTGTAAGCATTGCGATGGTACTCTTCTGATTTGGTCAGGATTCGCAGTCTGAGGTAGCCAGCTATGACCAGAACCGGCACGCAGGTCATCAAGACCACGGCGATTCTCCACGCTACGATCAGCGCGAGCGTGAGACCGCCGATCATCGATGTTGCAATCGCAAACAGGGTGCCAGTCACCACGCCAGAGAGCGCAGCAAGGTTTCCGGCGTCGGAGTTGATACGTGCCATGAGCTCGTGCAGACCCCTGCCTGGAGCAGAGAACCAAGCCATATCCTGGCGGAGAGTGTTGCGCAGGAGTGCACTCTGGATGCGCCCGGTGAGACGGGTAGACGCAATGCCGAAAGAGCTTCCACTGCCAGTGTAGCACACTAATGCAACGCAAGACAGGATGAAGAAGATCAGGCAATAAAATTCGATGTCCGAACGCAAATTTTCTTGTCCGCGAGAGTTGTCGTTGAGGAGCTGTATCAGATTACCGAATGCGATGGCCTCTCCGATGATGATGGCTCCGCCGACGACCGAAAAGGCGAACCCCATGAGTAGGATTGGCGCATCAGGCCTGAGTAGGCGAAGTATCTTGTGAACAAGCTCAAATCCAGTAGGTGTGTTTTCAGGGCGTGCGATTTCATCGAGAGAGTCCGCGGTCAAGATGCTTGCGGTGCAGGTCTCTTCGTCAGGGTCTTTCTTCTGCGCTGGCTCTGATGACTCGCGGTCTGTCCAGTCAGTCGATGTGCCCTGGGCTTCAAGCAGACCATTGAAGATGGTTCCTGGAGTGGCCAGCGACGTCGGGGCTCCTGTTTCAACGACTTTCCCGTCACTCATGACGATTATTTGCTGCGCGTCCAGAACTGTTGACAAGCGATGCGCAATCATGATGACGGTCGTGCCAGTAGCTGCGACTTTCTTCACTGTTTGAGCCACCAGGGTTTCGCTTCTCGCATCCAACGCGCTTGTCGGTTCGTCCAGGATGAGAATGGCTGGATTTTTGATCAACGCTCGTGCTAGGCACAGGCGTTGTTTCTGGCCGCCAGACAGTTGCAAGTTGTTCCCGATCGTGGTGTTCAGACCTTGCGGCAGAGCATCGATAAAGTCGATGGCCGCAGCTTTTACAGCTTCCCTGCAGCGCTGCATTTGCTCCGGTGGGGTAAGATTGTGCTGTCCAAGTCCGTGGCAGATGTTGTCGTATATGGTGCCTGAGAAGAGGATAGAGTCTTGTTCAACGACAGAGATCTGCGACCGCAGTGTGTTGACATTCAGGGATCGCAGCTCGTGTTCGCCAATTTTAATGTGCCCCCGATAGTCACCGTAGATCTTGGTTAGCAACGACACAACCGTAGATTTGCCGCCTCCTGAGGTCCCAACGATGGCATTGAAGGAACCAGGTTCAAACCCAAGAGTAAGGCCTCTTAGGATCTTGACGGTTGACCGTGCAGGATACGCGAATTCGACGTCTGTGAATTTGATGCCTTCGCCGTGTATGTCGAATGCCGTAAGTTGGCCCTGGATGTTACGCTGTCGGGCGGATTCGTTCGCTTGATCGATGAGATCCTTGATTTCCTCGCCAGCACTCGCTGCACGCGCAAACATTTCAAGAAAAGGCGCAAATTGACCGACAACGAACGAGGCGTCCAAGATCAAAAGACAAACGGCGTACACGGTACCGGCGCCACCGTTCTCTGCCATTCCGCTGCCCACGTAGAAAGCCAACCCGTTTGCGGCGTAAGCAACAAAGTACATCAGGCCAAGTACGGATGCTGCAACAATGGCTTTTCGGATACCAGAGACTGCAGATTCCTCGAGGTGAACAAGATGCTTTTGGACGATACTGTCCTCGAAGTCGAAGGCCTGGACAACCTTCACCGAACGGAGAGCGGATTCCAGAACGCCATTGGCCTGTCCGGTACATACTGAAAGCCGCTTCGAAAGTCTAGAGACCCAAGCCGACCCGGTGGCAACAATTATGACCATTGCAGGAATTACTGCAGCGAGTAGGATTCCCGTGAGCTTGGCATTCAGGATAAATCCGACAACGAACGCAGCTATGAAGTAAGCGATCGACTGGATGAAGATGCCAACTTTCTCGGAAGTTCCGACCTGGATTGTCTCGATCTTGGATGTCAGAAGCGACGTGACGTCCAGATCATGTGTGTCGTAGTACGCCTGGTCCAAGCTTAAGAGACACCGTAAAAGCTTCTCGCGCATGTTGATGGCAATCTTTTCGCCGACTCTGCCAAACGCAGACATGTAGACTGTGGTGATGACGAAGTATGCAGCGGCGACGCCCAGAAGCTGACCGATCCTTGTCCGGAGCTCGTCTTCAGGCGGTGGAAACGAGTTGATGATTTGTCCGAAAATGACAAACATGATGGGCAATGGCACACCGGCTGCGGCCGCCAACAAAGCACCGACGATGGCAGTTCCATGTTCTCCCTTGGTTTCCAGATTACGGTACAAGCTCAGGAACGAACTCTTAAAGGGGTTGAGGCCAAGAAGCTGCTGGTACACTTGTTTTGTGACAGTCCCGTCTGATGGTTTCCATTCTCGCGGATGGGCTGGGTCGAGGGTGGTTTCTGCAATGTTCTGGCGAAGATCCGTCTCGGCGTGAGACAGCCTATGGCTCTCCGAGTCGCCTGCGATTGAACGTCGCGAGGCTGCCAAATCTTGTGATATGCGGCCAGAGCCTCTCCTTGCTGGATCCGCCATGCTGTGGCTATGGCGTGTGAACTCCGCTCAATCGAGAAGTAGTCAAGTCCTTGAACTTCAGGCAACCATGACAATTCTACGGGTGCTGTCAATGCTCGATATGAGATACGAATGCTTTGCCAACGCTCAGGCGTAGTCGTGGCTCCAACCTGATCATACCAGACCAAAAATGAATGAAAGCTAAATCGGCCGGGAGATCAGAGCCTCGGCGGTGCGAACTACAAAAGGGTCAGGAAGGACCGATGCAGGACATTGGGATTGACAAGCGTCCGTGGCACCAAGCATGGCAGGCACGGCATCAAACCTTGGTGTCCTAAACTTTAGCAGTCTCATGATCTGATAATTACATGACTGCGGTGACGACGAAGTCAAGGGCACGCATACGCGAGCAGTGGCGCTTGCAACCCCAGTTGTAGTGTGTAACGCCATCTGTGCGTCCTGGAGAACATGTTACGTCCTCACGCGACTGATTCGAGGGGCGTCTAGGTGTCGGGAGTTTTCCGTCTGGTTCGCACAGCGTGGCGGCGATGAACGGCGCGACGGGTTGTGTCGATCATCGAGCCTTTGGCGAGCTCGGGAGGTAAGTGGTCGACGATGGAAAGTATCTTTTCCTGACCTTCCCCGTGTGTGGGCATGGAGCGAATTTCAATGGACAAGCGGAAGAGATCAGCCCGTAATCTGATGCAATTGTGCATGAGGTATCTGATGGACGTCGCTCTGTATCAGATCGATCTAATCATGCCGACACGCCGCCGACGCAAGAAAGGTGCATCGAGCCGAGGGTGACGATATGTCTGCTCTTTAGACGATGTGAGGGCTGCCATTTACACAGCAACTTCTGTCGTCAGGCCTGCTACCTGAAGAGCCCACGCGTGGCTCCACAAGACGGCAATTCTCCAACACGCATGTGCGCCGATCCCACCCGACGGTTTCTATTGCGCGAGACACCCTGAGCTGCGTGAAGACTCATGGGCTGCGAAGGTGAGGTACGCCATCTCTTGAGGCGTAGCATGTTCCTGTCTGGCGCATCCTCGGTCCAGGCCAGGCACGTACTTTTTTTTATCAGATCATGTGTGCTTGGCCGTGGTCGACGAAGCGAGACACATACGTGACATAGCTTTCAGGGCACCGTGGTAGTAGTAGCCATCATCCACACTGGGCCACTAGCGATGTCGGTCGCGGTATAGTCTCTCAGCTTCAGCGACACGCGGGTATAGCGCGTCAGTGCTTTTGGAGCAGCCTAACTTACGCTCACACGCCATGTTGGCTGTGTTCAGACAACGCTTTCGCCACCGCGTGTTTGCGCTGCGATCGGACAAGCGCTGATGGAGACGTCTTCTGAACACTGATAGACATACCGGCGTTTCCATCACGATTATTGCAACAGCCAACCTTCTGGCTCAACGGCCTCAACAGAAACACAACCGTCCATCAAGATGATGTCCATCCTTAATCCTCATCCGCAACGGCTGCCTGGGCCTTCGCTGCTGCACGACCTTGTCCGTCATGATGTCAGTGACGATATACCAGCGCTGGATTACCAGGACGAGCGCGGTACGAGGCATACTACGAGCTACCGCGAACTTCACGCCAAATCAAACTGTCTGGCCCGGCACATCCAAGACTTGAGGGAGCGAAACAATCTCTCGCGAGAAAAGCACTTCATCGTACCTGTCTTCATCGGGCAATGTCCCGAACTCTACATCACTCAACTGGCAATCTTGAAGGCCGGAGGTGCATTTTGTCCAGTCACCTTGGACGTGCCCGAAGAACGCCTTCGTTTCATCTTGAAAGACGCATCTGCTGCGGTTCTCATCACAACATCGGAGCTGAGAGATCGACTACCGCTCTTGGAGGATGTTTCAATCGTGGTCGCAGACGATTTTACACAAGGTCAATCTGGTGTCTCGCCAACTGCCGTAGTCGAGCCATCAATGCCGGCGTATGTCATGTACACAAGTGGAAGTACCGGTCAGCCAAAAGGTGTCTTACTGTCCCATTCTGCCGCGACACAAGCATTACTGGCTCATGTCCGTCACATCCCGATATTCTCTCGATTTTTGCAATTTGCAAGTCCAACATTCGATGTGTCCGTGTTTGAGATCTTCTTCCCACTCTTCAGAGGGTGTACATTGGTCATTTGCGAGCGCAAGACAATGATGAATGACCTTCCAGCAGCCATCAACGCACTGGAAGTCGATGCGGCAGAGCTCACGCCTTCAGTGGCCAACAGCCTGCTACAAGGCCGTATGAGCGTGCCCAAACTACGGGTCCTGCTCACCATCGGCGAAATGCTCAAGCAGTCAGTGGTCGAAGATTTCGGCGGTTCCGTAAATGAAGCGGCCATCCTTCACGGCATGTATGGGCCGACCGAAGCTACCATACACTGCACATTGCAGCCCAACTTCGCCAAAGACATGCCAGTCAACAACATCGGCATTCCACTAGACACTGTGTCTGCTTTTATTGTCCGTCCGGCTTCCACAGAGCACCCAGCCGACGTGGTAGAAATCTTGCCCGTCGGAGAAGAGGGCGAGCTTGCAGTCGGTGGCCACCAGCTAGCCGATGGTTACCTCAACCGAGAAGAGCAAACCAAGGCCGCATTCGTTTCGCATCCCGAGTTTGGACGATTGTACCGCACGGGCGACCGCGCAAAAATTGACTCTCAGCAACGATTGATGTGCTTGGGACGCATTTCCAGTGGACAAGTCAAGCTTCGAGGCCAGGTACGTACCGTTATGCGACCTCTTGTTTCTCAACTAACATAACTTAGCGTATTGAACTCGGAGAGATCGAGTACGCTGCATCAAGAACACCTGGGTGCCGGGATGTTGTGACGGATGTGATATCCGACACACTAGTTGCTTTCTGCATTTCCGAATCCGCAAACTTGAGCGAGCATGACGTCCAGGAGACATGCAAGAAGTGGTTGCCACCCTACATGGTTCCGACCGACGTTTTGGTCTTGGAGCGAATCCCTTACCTAGCCTCAGGCAAAGTAGATCGACGGGCATTGCAGCATCTTCACCAGCAATTTAGACAGACCCAGGACACGTCGCCCGACGATAATATTGACGAAGAGACTACAAAGCTTGCAAAACTTCTCTACGACGTTCTTCGGGTTGACTTGATGAGTGCTCCGAGCTTCTCTGCCGCCGGCGTTGACTCACTCTCATCCATCCGCATTGCTGCCCACTTGAGGACACAAGGGTTTCCTCAAACCAGCGCCACTGATATCCTAGAGGCTCGGAGTCTTTCTGATCTCCGGACACGTCTTGTAGCCTCTCGTGCTTGCCAGCAGGATGAGCCCTCGAGCGTCTCATTGCTGCTTGATAACAGGATGCGAAGCGTGCTAGAGTCACACGAGTTGCTGTCGTCTCAAATGAGCAAGATCCAGGATATCATCACTTGCACGCCGGTTCAGAGTGCGATGCTCAGCGAGACGGCCAAGCGGCCTTCAGCATACTGCAATTGGTTTGAGTGGGATGTCGACGACCTTGAACATAGCATTGACGACGTTGAGCGGGCCATTAAAGCCCTGACAGCTTACCACGACGTGCTCCGCACAGGTTTCGCTGCACTAAATGACGCCCGACATGCTTACGCTTCCGTCGTTTGGAAAAGCGATGCATGTATCAGCGCCGTCCAAGTTGCAGAGTTCACTTACGAATACTCTATCAACGATGATTCTCAGTTACTCAAGCCTCGTCCCGTCCAACTCCGGCGGTCCCTCGATGCCACCAGGGTTCTCTTTCAACTTCATCACTCACTCTACGATCAGTGGTCGATTGATGTGCTTCTGCAAAACCTTGACTATCTGCTGATGGGTGACAAGTTGATGCCAAGCCCATCTTATGCTATGGTAGTAGCTTTCTACGCTCGGAATCAGGCCCAAAGCGAGTCTGATGCCAACCAAGATTATTGGCAAACTCTTCTACATGATGCAACTACCACTCCTTTGCCGCAACTCAATGGTCAAAAAGTGTCGCATGGTCTACAGCGCTCGAACTGGCTACCTATTGAGGCTCTTGATGAGGCTCTTGAACCCCCGCTCTCTATGTTAAAGCGCAAATCTTTGATGCGGCGCAAAGCGACTGAGCTGGACTCAAGTGCTCCTGCTATCTGCCAGGCTGCTTTTGCCTACCTCTTGAGCCTCTACACAGGAGCTTCTGATGTGATGTACGGCACCGTATTCTCTGGGCGCCACATTCCTATTGCTGGGGTGGCACGCATCGTCGGCCCATGCCTAGCTACTTTACCTTCGCGGATCGATACAAAAAACACCAGGTCATGCAAAGACCTCGCTCGGGCAATACATGAGCAAAACCGTGCTACCCTCAAGCACTCGACCACGCCGCTAGCTGAAGTCAAACGAATCGGACAGTACGCTCCGAGCGAGGCCATGTTCGACACTCTTTTCGTCTGGCAGGAGTCCACGTTCGAGCCCCCAACCTTCGTGTTGGAAGTCGACTCCGCTGATCAGCACGAGCTGAACCTAGTACTTGAGGCTTCGGTAGACCATGGAGTGCGGGTCACTTATCAGCAAAGTCGCATAACATCAGAGCAAGTGAACGTGTTCCTAGAGCAGTGGCAATCCATTGTAAAGCAGATCATGGGCGATCCGCAGAGTCTCGTCGAAGACCTAGCAGACTGCCTGCCCACTCACACCATGGCTATCGACAATCCACACCCCACGCTTCATCCGCTTCGGAGCGGTTTGATTGCCGCGTTGGAAGACGTGGCTGATCGGACGCCGTCAGCTCCGGCTCTCATATTCGGAGAGCTTTTAGATGCGGGGGCTCCAAATATAAAATCCCTGAGCTACAGCGACATGCACTCTCGTGCGAACAGACTGGCGCGTTTCCTCATTTCGCGACGAGTGCAGCTCGATGACCTTGTCTGCGTTTGCATGGAGAAGAGCATTGAGCTTTACGTCACAATATTAGGAGTCTTGAAGGCGGGTGCCGGCTATCTACCATTGCTGCCGGACACGCCAAAGGAGAGGTTGAGTTCTATCTTGGGCCAGACTAATCCGAGAGTGTTCTTGTGCGACGGCACCGTGCCGGATGATCATCGTTCAGTTGTTGGAACAGAAGTCATTGACTTGAGCAGAACCAATCTGGCCGACTTTGCTAGCGAATGTCTCAAGCTTCCATACCACGGAACTCACGCTGCTTACTCCATTTTCACGAGCGGTAGCACTGGAACGCCAAAGGGTCTCGTTGTCACACAGGACAACCTTCTTGGCAATCTTTCAGCGCTGGCCAACATCTATCCCGTGAACCCCGGAGACCGACTTCTGCAGGCATGCTCCCAAGCCTTTGACGTGAGTGTCTTCGAGATATTCTTTGCCTTCTTCACGGGCATGCCTCTTTGCTTCGCAAGCAAGGATGAGCTCTTCCAAGACATCGAGCGCGGCATTCGTGCCCTCGAGGTCACCCATCTGTCCCTCACTCCGACCGTCGCGGCGCTTGTGGATCCCAAGAACGTCCCATCCGTACGCTTCTTGGTGACAGCTGGTGAAGCAATGACAGATGTTGTGCATCGACGGTGGGCTGGACATGGCCTGTATCAAGGCTATGGCCCGTCCGAGACGACCAACATCTGTACCGTCAATCCACGAATGCCGAAGACAGACATCATCTCCAACATTGGACCCGCTTTCCAGAACACTTCTGCCTTCGTAATTCATCCTGATAAGCCCTTCAGTCTTCTTCCCCTGGGTGCAGTTGGCGAACTCGCATTCGGTGGCGAGCAGGTGTTCAGAGGTTACATTGGCCGCGACGATCTCAACTCCGAGAAGATCGTGGTGCACCCTGAGTATGGCCGGGTGTATCGCTCAGGCGATATTGGTAGAATGATGCCCGGAGGTACCATGCTCATCAGCGGCCGTCTTGACGATCAGGTCAAAGTCCGAGGAAATCGCATTGAGCTGGGCGAAATCAATGCAACTCTTCTCGCCGACGCACAGATCGAAGACTGCACGACTCTAGTACTGGGCAAGGACGCAGCATCGCAATACATCGCCACTTTCTGGATCCCTACCAGTGCAGCTACGGATGGATTCCAAGTAGCCAGCCCGTCAGAACAGGTGAAGTTGCAGATTGCTGAGCTGTACCAGAAGCTGGAAAGCTCGCTGCCTCCTTACATGATCCCAACGGCGATGATTCCAATATCGACGCTTCCTCGGACAACACAGGGAAAACTGGATCGACGCCGGCTTGAGTCTGTGGCATCTACTCTTGATGAGACCACCAAACAGGTATATTTCCGCTCCTCGGGCCAGGCTGAGGATGATGGTACAGAATGGACATCGCTGGAAAGAGAACTCGCTTCTGCTCTGGAGGTTATCATTGGTCGTTCGTCCGCCGACTTGAACCGCAGCATGTCGTTTTTCGCGCTTGGCCTGAACTCAATCAACGCCATCGCGTATGCGAAGACCCTTGGAAAGCATCTCGGAAGAGTGGTCTCCGTTGGTGCTATACTTCGCAACGCTAGCGTATCACGCCTGGCTCGCTTGCTCTCTTCTGAGACTCAATGTGAAGAGAAGGAGGCATCTGATCTGTCGGCTGTGTTTTCG
>Ga0265797_10012118_pt1 | contig 10636 bp, 10 predicted proteins | sample P2T30metagenome_FD_192433 | JGI IMG/M metagenome (GOLD analysis project Ga0265797, IMG submission 192433) | Plant litter microbial communities from East Loma Ridge, Irvine, California - P2 T30 | ecosystem: Environmental > Terrestrial > Plant litter > Unclassified | place: USA: California... | reverse complement strand
CTTTGAGCGTTGAAATAAAAAATCGTGAGGCACGCATATCGATGAATTCTTTTTAAAAAGAGAGGGTTATAATCGACCTAATTTTAAAGGATTAGCTGGCCGATGCATCCAATCTTTATACAAATGGCTCCGAAAGAAGTGGTGCATGCCGTTGTTCCGATGCGAGCTGACGGCAGACACATCCGGATCCGTAAGTAAAAAAACAAGAGGAAGACCAGAAGCCGGCAGAAAGTTTCGAGGTGAATCATGCTCGATCGTGAAGGGTTTCGCCCCAACGTCGGCATCATCCTGCTGAACGCCAACAACGAGGTGTGGTGGGGCAAGCGGGTGCGAGAGCACTCCTGGCAATTTCCGCAAGGGGGGATCAAATACGGCGAGACGCCGGAACAGGCGATGTACCGCGAGCTCGAGGAGGAAATCGGCCTGCGTCAGGAGCACGTCAAGATCGTGGGCCGCACCCGCGACTGGTTGCGCTACGAAGTGCCGGACCACTTCATCAAGCGCGAAGTGCGTGGTCACTACCGCGGCCAGAAGCAGATCTGGTTCCTGCTGCGCATGGTGGCCCGCGACAATGACGTCAACCTGCGCCTGACGGATCATCCTGAATTCGACGCCTGGCGCTGGCACGACTACTGGGTGCCGCTGGACGTGGTGATCGAATTCAAGCGCGACGTCTACCAGCGTGCTTTGCAGGAACTGTCGCGCTTCCTGACCTGGCCGGCCAATGGCGAACGGCGCCACACGTCGCGTTACCTGCGCCAGCCGCACGAGCGCCGCAGCCAGAACGGCAACAGCCAGTCGGCCAGGCCGGCACCGAACGCCAGCAGCAAGGCGGTGGTGGCGGCCAGCAAGGCAATCGCCGATGCCTCATGCAGCGCCAAGATGGTGCTGGCGCGTGACAAAGAGTGAGAATTCGCTACCAGAAGTAGCGTAGATGCAACACAAGAAAGGCAAGCGCGGCATAAACGCCACTGCGCTTGCCTTTTTGCATTCTAGATTGCCATCGTTGCAAGCTTGCGAAGTAGAATCATCGGCATCGTGATTCCGGACACGCACCCATGAAACTCGCTTCCGCCCTGGCGTTCGCCTTTTCCCTGTTGCCCCTGGCCGGCCATGCCGACGAGGCCCCGAAGTGCCTCTACGCCGAAGTGGCCAGGCTACCGATCCGTTATGTGGGCGAAGGCCTGGCGCCGGCGGTCGACGGCAGCATCAACGGCATGCCCGCCACCATGCTGGTCTCCACCGGCGGCTTCGAGACCGAACTGACCATGAACGGCGCCACCCGGCTCGACCTGTCGCTGCAGATGACCGGGCGCTCGGCCGAGGGCATCGGCGGCTGGACCCGCCTGTACGGCGCACGCGTGAAGGAAGTCGTGCTGGGACCGACGAAGAGCCGCCGCGCCATGGTCCTGCCCGTCATCGGCGACGCCAACCTCACGCCGGCCTTCGACGCCATGGTCGGCGCGCCCTTCCTGCTGCAGGCGGACCTCGAAGTGGACCTGCAAGCCAAGCAGATCCGCTTCTTCCGCGCGCGCGACTGCGACAAGACCGGGCTGACCATCTGGAAGGAAGACACGGTCATCGTGCCCTTCGATTTCAATTCCGACACCAGCCCAAACCCGCACTTCACGGTGCTGGTCAACGGCAGCAAGCTCGATGCGGTCATCAGCACCGGCGCCCACCACACGGGCATGACCGCGCGCGCCGCCAAGCGCCTCGGCATCGACCTGAAGGGCCCGAACGTCAAACCGGCGGGTTACCTGGTCGGCATCGGCTCGGAACGCGCGCCGCAATGGACCTCCGTCTTCAAGTCCATCAAGATCGGCGACGAAACGATCAACGACGCCGAGATCGGCATCTTCGACAGCCAGGGCGAGATCGACACCGATCTCGTGCTCGGCCAGGACTTCCTGCGCGCCCACCGCGTGTTGTTCGCGATGAGCCAGCGCAAGCTCTACATCGCCTACACCGGCGGCACGCCGTTCAGCCGCGGCACCGGCCTGGAACCCTGGATGCGCGCCGAGGCCGAAGCCGGCAATCCCGACGCCCAGTACACGGTGGCCCGGATGTACGGTAACGGCCGCGGCGTCGCGCGCGACAAGGCGCAAGCCGATGCCTGGCTCGACAAGGCGGCCGCCGGCGGCGAGCCGCACGCCAACCTGATGATCGGCCGCCGCTTGCTGCAGACCGGCCATGCGCTGGACGCCATTCCGAAACTGCAGGCCGGCCTCGACAAGCTCCCGGCCGAGCGTTACGCGCCGCTCTGGCTGTACAACGCGCGCGTGCGCAACGGCGAGGCCGATCTGGCCAAGAGCGAGCTGCAGGCCAGCCTCAAGAAACAGAAGGACGACGACTGGCCGCTCCCGATCGCCGAGTTCTACCTCGGCAAGCTGGACGCCGCCGGCCTGCTCGACCAGGCCGGCAAGGAGGCGAAATCGGCCAAGGCACGCAGCTGCCAGGCCAACGGCTACATGTCGGAATGGTATGCCGCGCAGGGCGACAAGGCGCGTGCGGAATCGCTGATGGTGCCGGTGCGGGCGCACTGTGGCGCGCCGAAGCCGCCGGTGGCCGCCAACGCACCCGCACCCGCCGACAAGGACAACAAGGACAACACGCTGTAATGAAACACACCCACCTGATCCGGCGCCTCGCCGCCGCCGCCCTGCCCTGCCTGCTGCTGGCCCAGCCGGCCCAGGCCCAGGACGCGTCTCCGGCCTCGAGCTGCAACTACCAGGAAATCGCGCAACTGCCGCTGCGCTACGCCGGCCTTTCCCTGCAGCCGGCCGTGGCCGGCGTGATCGACGGCGTCCCTGCCGTCATGCTGGTCGATACCGGCGCGGACGGCAATTACCTGACCATGACCGCGACCATGAAGCGCAACCTGCCGCTGCGGGTCACGCTGAGCCATATCGTGGGCATCAGCGGCAAGTCGCGCCTGTACACGGCGCGGCTGAAGGATTTCGCGGTCGGTCCGATCAGCAGCCCGGGGAGGAAGGAACTGCCCGTCATCAAGTCGATGGCGTCCACGCCGGGCTACGACGCGATCGTCGGCGCCCCCTTCCTGCTGCAGGCCGACTTCGAAATCGACCTGCATGCCAAGCAGATCAAGTTCTTCCGCGGCCAGGGTTGCGAACGCACGCCGCTCAACTATTGGGAAGAACCCGCGACCGACCTGCCGTTCGCGCGCACGGACGAGCACGACCCGAACCCGCATTTCAAGATCCTCATCAACGGCAAGGAAGTCGATGCGATGATCGATACCGGCGCCTCGACCACGGTCATGACGCTGGAAGCGGCCACGCGCATCGGCATCGACGTCAAGGCGCCGGGGGCCCGCGCGCTCGGCGAAAGCAGCGGCATCGGCACCAAGCGCGTTCCGCGCTGGAGCGTCCCGGTCCAGTCGCTGCAGATCGGCGAGGAGAAGATCGGCAACGTGCAGCTCGGCGTGATCGATGCGCAATCCGAATACATGCCGGACATCCTGCTGGGCCAGGACTTCCTGCGCACCCACCACGTGCTGTTCGCCATGAGCCAGAAAAAGCTGTACGTCGCCTATGTCGGCGGCGAGATCTTCCCGACCTCGAACCGTATCGAACCATGGGAAATCGCGGAAGCCGAAGCCGGCAATGCCGATGCCCAGTTCTTGCTGGCCACCGCCTACCGGCATGGCGCCAGCTCGGCGCAGGACCTGGCCAGGTACCGGGACTGGCTGGACAAGGCGATCGCGCAGGGCCATCCGCATGCCAGGATGCTCCTGGGACGCCAGCAGATGGTGGACGGCAAAATTGCCGAGGCCATACCCCTGCTGCGCGCGGCACTCGACCAGATGCCTGACGAACGCATTGCGCCGATGTGGCTGTACAACGCACGCGTGCGCCGCGGCGAGACCGAACTGGCCACGCGCGAACTGGAAACGGCCTACACGGCCCAGCAATACGACGACTGGCCGACACCGCTCGTGCACTTCTACCTGGGCAAGGCCAGCGCCCCCCAGGTATTGGAGGAAGCCGCCAGGGAACCGCACGTCGCCCACGAGCGTACCTGCCTGGCGACCACCCTGATGGCCGAATGGCATGACGCGCGCGGCGACAAGGCGCAAGCCGCGCCCTTGCACGCCAGCCTGCGCGCCCACTGTGCCGCACCGGATGGGGCGAAGACAGTCGCCAGCGCCGCCCCATGAAACTCATCGCCCGGCGCCAGGGCCGTACCGACAAGCTCGACCTGCTGCGCTGCATCCGCCGCGACGGCAGCGAGACCTCGACCGCGATGCCGCGCCAGGGCATCCTGCCGCACGACCTGGTGCATTACGTGGTCGAGTCGGCACTGGGCTGGCGCCATGGCTTCCTGGGCATGGTGGCGGCCGGCGCCGACATCGGCTGGACCATGGCCCAGACCCACGATCCGGCCAGCGTGAATGTAGCCGACCAGGCGATCCACGCCGAAGCCGTGGTCGAAAGCCTGCAGGCGCAGCTGTGGAGCGCGGCCTTCGACGAGGCCCTGTTCCTCGAGGGCGTGCGCAGCGCCTGCGAGGTGCGCGGCCGGAGCAGGCCGCAGCTGCCCGAAGGCTGCGGCGCGGCGATGTTCGACCAGGCGCTGGCGCTGAACGCGCGCTGGCAGCAGGTGCCCTTCCACGGCAGCCTGGAACTGGAGATGCCCGGCGTATAAACGGCCGGCGCGCTACAATGGTGCCTGTTTCTTTTGCAGGCACCATCATGTTCACCCCCTCTTCCCACGACGTCCGCCGCTTTTTCTGCGAGGCCCTGCGCAAGCGCCGCGCCGGCGAAATCCTGACCCCGATGGATGCGATCGCGGCCGACTGGATCGACCACCACCCCGAATACCACGAGGCGCTGTCCGACGCCGAGGAAGCGGTCGCGCGCGACTACTCGGTCGAGGGCGGCCAGCCGAATCCCTTCCTGCACCTGTCGATGCATTTGTCGATCACCGAACAGGTCTCGATCGACCAGCCGCGCGGCATCCGCGCCGCCTTCGAGGGGCTGGCGGCGCGCATCGGCGAGCACGAGGCGCACCACCAGATCATGGAATGCCTTGGCGAGATGATCTGGTCGGCGCAGCGCCACAACACGCAGCCGGATACCGAGGCGTATGTGGAGTGCGTGCGCAAGCGTATCCGCTGACCCGCTTCAACGCGGCGCGGCCAGTTGCTCGCGCTCGACCTGCCTGCCGCCCACCCACAGCGTGACGATGCTGTCGTAGGCCCGGGTATCTTCCAGCGGCGAACGCTTCATCAGGAGCAGGTTGGCCTGCTTGCCCGGCTCGATCGTGCCGACCCGGTCGTCGATGTGGAAGGCGCGCGCATTGTTGATGGTGGCGGCGCGGAAGATCTGGGCCGGCGACATGCCGGCATCAAGCAACTGCTGCATCTCCAGGTAGCCGTTCAGGCCCGGCAGGTTGCCGTAGGTCGGCGACGACGGCGTATCGGTGGCGAACAGGAAGTTGGCGTCGCGTTTGGCCAGGTAGGCCACGACCCGGCGCAGGCGTTTCAATACCACCTCGCTCGATTCCAGCATCTCGTGATCGCTGGCCCCTTCCGCCAGCTCTTCCTTGAACCAGCGGCCCGCCGGGGTCGCGAACCAGTCCGCCAGGGCGCCAGGGACCACCTTGCGCACGCGCGGGTCGCGCAGGTAGTCGGGTTTGAAATAGGCATCCAATCCGGCCAGCACCTGCATGGTCGGCTGGTAGCCGATGCGCTTGTCGGCAACGCGATCGAGCAGCACGCGGATCTCGTCCGGCAGTCCGGGTTGCTTGTCCAGGCTGCCCCAGTGCCACATGCCGTGGGCCAGCACGTCGACGTGGCCGTCGACCGCGAACTTCTGGGCTTCGAAGGAATTCGCATGGGTCACCAGCACCAGGCCATCGGCTTTCGCGGTGGCGCGCACCTCGGCATTCATGGCGGGGCTCATCACCGGCAGCTTGCGCTCCTGCCCGAAGCCGCGTTCGAAGTGGGTCTTCACGCACACCGCGCCGCTCGCCTTGATGCGCGCCACGCCGGCCCGCACGGTATGGTCCTCGGGCCGGTAATCGGGCGGCACCGTGGTCGGCTGGGCCGGATCGTAGACCGTGTTGGGGAAGGTCTTGAAGCGCTGCGCCGGCGAAAGAAAGGACATCGGGTAGCCGTTCGCCATCACCAGCGGCTGGCCGCAATGGAACAGGTCGGGATGCAGGGGCGCGGCGCGGAAATCGTCCACGACCTTGTTGTCGGCCAGCGCCAGGTCGATGACCGTCGTGTAGCCGTAATACAGGAAGGAACGCGGCAGCTGGCGGTAATAGGCCTCGGCCAGCGTACGCTGGCCCTGGATCTGCTCCACGCTCATGCCAGGCACCGCGTGCAGGTGGACGTGGGAATCGATCAGGCCGGGCGTCAGATAATAACCCTGGCCGTCCACGCGGCGCGCGCCGGCCGGCATGCGCTGCGCCGATCCGCGCTGGACGGCGGCGATCCGGCCGTCCCTGACCAGCACGCTGCCGGGCTCGATGCGGTCGAGCTTTTCGGGCGAGACCAGCCTGACATTGGTGATCCAGACGGCGTCTGGAGCCTGAGCGGCCGGGTCGGCTGCGGCGGCAGGCTGCGGCAGTGCCGCCTGCACGGCCAGCAGTGCGGCGAAAACGATGTTGTACTTCATGCGGGACTCCGGATGGTTCGTCGATACGGGAGTCCCCAGTCTGGCGCCGCCGCTACCAGCCGGCGCCGCAGATCATGATCCGGGACCTGAAACGGCGGGTTCCACGGGCATGGCCGGGTCCCGATTCATGATCCGGGATCCGGCCTGGCGCCGGAATTCGCCCGGCGTCACCCCGGTATGCACCTTGAATACCCGGTTGAGGGCACTCTTGCTGTTGAAGCCGGCGGCGAAGGCCAGGTCGAGGATGGTCTCGTCCGCCTGCGCCGGATCGTGCAGTGCGCGCTTGAGCGCCTCGACCCGGTGGCGGTTCAGATAATCCTGGAAGTTGGCGCCGCAGGCGCTGTTGATCAGCTGCGAAAGCTCGTGCGGCGTCATGGCCAGGTGCGCCGCCAGCGTTTCCAGTTTCAGCTCGCCGTCGCGCCAGGGCTGATCGCCATCCATGCAGGTTTCCAGGCGCGCCAGGAATGCGTCGCGCTGGGCCTCGGGCAGTGCCCGGTCGCCGTAGCGCGGCTTCGGTTCGGGCTCAGGTTCGGATGCGGGCAGCGGGATCGGGACCTGCACCGGTGCCGGTGCAGGCATGCGGTAACCCAGCGGCTGGCGGATCGCCAGCCAGCCGGTCGCGTACAGGAAATACAGCAGCACCAGCGCGCCGACCTCGTCGGAAGACAGCGGCAGCGCCACGGGCGCAAGGTCGAGCGCAAACGCGGCCACGCTCAGCGCGCCGCCCACCAGCCAGATGCCCAGCAGGCGGCGCAGGCCGGCCGCCAACGGGTGGCCGGCCGCCCGCGCGACCAGCCGGTAGCAGGCGCGCAGATAGGCCAGGAACACCAGCAGCTTGACGGCCGCCGCCAGGACGATGGTCCACGGCGGCCCGTCCAGGCTTCGCATCCAGGCCAGCTTGGCGCTGGCGGACTGCAGGTAGAACGGCAGCAGGGCCAGCGTGACCAGGGCCAGCGGCAGGAAGTGCAGCAACTGGCGCCGGGTAAAGGGCTGGCCGGACAGCGTGCTGCGCAGGTAGAGGTAGAGCAGCGGCCCGGTCGCCAGGCCGAGCGGCAGGACCGCGAGCGCGCTGTGCGGATAGACGCCGTACAAGCCCTGGATGCCGAGCCAGGCATGACCGACCACGGCGCTGCACAGCAGCAGGAGCAGCGCCAGCAGCACGTTGGCGGCCCGCATATTGGCGGTACGTACATCGGGCCGGCGCGCGGCCAGCGACAGCAGCGCGACGGCAAGGAACAGGCCCTGGCCGATCGCCAGCAGGAACAAGCCGGACAGGATGGTGGTCATCCTGTCATTCTGCCAAAATCAGCCGAGCTTGTCGTCGGCCACGTGATAGCGCGGATCTTCCGGCAGGTTCACTTCGATCATGTCGCGCGCCCGCTCCAGCAAATCGCGGCAATCCGGGCTGAGGTGGCGCAGGTGCAGGCGCTTGCCGGCATTCCGGTAGCGCTCGGCCAGGCTGTCGATCGCCTGGATCGCCGAGTGATCGACTACGCGTGCACGGCGGAACTCGATCACCACGTCCTGCGGGTCGTCCTTGGGCGAAAACAGCGCCTGGAAGCCCGAACTTGATGCGAAGAACAGCGTCCCTTCCAGCTCGTACACCTTCCAGCCCTGCGCATCCACACCCGTGGTCACGCGGATCTGCCTGGCGTGCTGCCAGGCGAACACCAGCGCCGACACGATCACGCCCGCCACCACCGCGGTGGCCAGGTTGAACGCCAGCGTCACGCCGGCCACCAGCACGATCACCAGCGCGTCCGCGCGCGGCACCTTGCCGAACAGGCGGAACGTGCCCCATTCGAAGGTCTTCTCGCACACCACGAACATCACGCCGATCAGCGCCGCCAGCGGGATCTGCTCGATCACCGACGAACCCACCAGGATAAAGGAGAGCAGGAACAGCGAGGCGCAGATGCCGGACAGGCGGCCGTAGGCGCCGTTGCCGACGTTGATCATGCTCTGGCCGATCATCGCGCAACCGCCCATGCCGCCGAAGAAGCCGGTGACCACGTTGGCCGCGCCCTGCGCCAGGCTTTCGCGATTCGGCTGGCCGCGCGTATCGGTGATCTCGTCGACCAGGGTCAGCGTCAGCAGGGTCTCGATCAGGCCGACGCCGGCCAGCACCAGCGAATACGGGAACACGATCTTCAAGGTCTCGACGTTGAACGGCACGTCCGGCACGTGGAAGTCGGGCAGGCCGCCGGCGATCGAGCCGAGGTCGCCCACGGTCCGGGTGTCGATGTGCAGCACGCGCGCCAGCAGCGCCACCGCCACGATGCCGACCAGCGTGGCCGGCACGGCCTTCGTGATGCGCGGGGTGAGGTAGATGATCGCCATCGTCAGCGCCGCCAGGCCGAGCATGGTCCACAGCTGGGCGCCCTGCATCCAGGCACCCCCGGCCTTGAAGTGCTCGAACTGGGCCACGAAGATGACGATGGCCAGGCCGTTCACGAAGCCGAGCATGACGGGATGCGGCACCATGCGGATGAACTTACCGAGCCGCGCGGCGGCGAACAGCATCTGCAGCACGCCCATCAGGATGATGGCGGCGAACAGGTATTGCGTGCCGTGCTGGACCACCAGCGCGACCATGACCACGGCCAGCGCACCGGCCGCGCCCGAGATCATGCCGGGGCGGCCGCCGAAGGCCGAGGTAATGAAGGAGACCAGCACCGCGGCGTACAGGCCGGTCAGCGGGGAGACGTGGGCTACCAGCGCAAAGGCGATGGCTTCCGGGACCAGCGCCAGTGCGACCGTCAGGCCGCTCAGCACGTTGGTCTTGACGTGAGAAGGTGAAATGTTGGACAAAACGGCAACTCCATTCAATGCGGCGCTGACGCGCCAAAAAATAAAATCCCCCCAGGCCAGCATGCGGCGTGGGGGGATCCGGGCTGAGCCCGAGGATGCCGTGATTATAGGCGCTGCATATTATTTGCGCACGACCAGCGGTCCGGGCAAGCCATGCAGGTAGGCCGCGACGTCGGCCATGTCCTGGTCCGACAGCGGCTGGGCCATGCCGGCCATGATCGCGTTGTTACGGCCGTTCATGACCTTGTCGCCGCGCTTGTAGGCGCTCAGGGCATGCGCCAGGTAGTCGGCGTGCTGGCCGGCCAGCTTCGGGTAGCTCGGGTCGATCGGGGTCTTGTAGTCGGCGCCGTGGCAGGAGGCGCAGTTGTACTTCTTGGCCACTTCGGCGCCGCGCGCCGGGTCGCCGCCGGCGGCAGCCGAGAGCGAGAAGGCGCCGCAGGCCAGCGCGATGATCAGTTTTTTCATGGCGTCCCCGGGTCTCATTTGTTCGGCGTGGCGGCCGACTGGTTCGCGTAGTAGGCGGCGATGTCGGCGATGTCCTGGTCGGACAGGCTGGCGGCGATGCCGCGCATCGACGGGTGCTTGCGGTCGCCCTTCTTGTAGGCGTTGAGCGCGGCTTCGATGTACTTAGCGGACTGGCCGCCGATCATGGGAACCTGGTAGACCTCGGGGAAGGTGGCCTTGTAGCCGGGGATGCCGTGGCAGCCGATGCATTGTTCGATCTTGTTCGGGGCCGCCTTCGGGTTGGCGACGATGTCCGCCGCGCCGGCCTGGCTGGCCGCGCCGGCGGCCAGGCCGAGCAGGAGTACTGCTAATGATTTTTTCATGGTTGGGCAATCGTAAGGTTGGATCGATACCGCACTGCACAAAAACTTAGCATTTGTACTACGACCGAACGATTCTATATGAGAAATATGGCCCAGTCTACAAAGCGGGCGCCCTGCGCCGGACCGGGTTCTGGCCGCATTATGTCTTATACTCATTGGCATTTCTCTATCCCCGTGAACACCCATGCACGCTCCCCGACGCTTCGAAGGCAGCGACAACTACGTCGCCACCGATGACCTGAAACTGGCGGTGAACGCCGCCCTCACCCTGGCCCGGCCGCTGCTGATCAAGGGCGAACCCGGCACCGGCAAGACCATGCTGGCCGAGGAAGTCGCCGCCGCCCTCGGCATGCC
>Ga0265797_10012116_pt1 | contig 10637 bp, 6 predicted proteins | sample P2T30metagenome_FD_192433 | JGI IMG/M metagenome (GOLD analysis project Ga0265797, IMG submission 192433) | Plant litter microbial communities from East Loma Ridge, Irvine, California - P2 T30 | ecosystem: Environmental > Terrestrial > Plant litter > Unclassified | place: USA: California... | reverse complement strand
TTCATCGCCTTTTCGATGAGCTTGTGACGCTCTTCCTCGAGTCTTTTACGGTAGCGGTACTCGCGCGTGTTGACACGGCGACCGAAGTTGTCGTACTGAGGAGGAGGAGAGGGAGATCTGTGATGGATAGTGTTAGGCGCATGAAGTGTACCTGATGATGGATCTCCGCAGACTCACCTGTCGCCGTCCGCCGGAACAACATCGTTGATCCTGAGCTTCTGGCTGATCTCCTCAATCCGCAAATGGGTCACATAAGCATCGAGCTGTTCAGAGGTCATGGGCGCAGTGATTGCGGTGGGCAAGTTCATAAGGCCAGCGGCCTTGTTGTCCGATGCATCACCCCAACGATTACGCTTGCGACGCTTCTTGGTGCCGTCCGGGTTCAACTCAGGCTCTCTCGGCACAGGCTCAGGGCTGCGACCACGCTTGCCTTCGTGCGAGGGCGCCGAGTCGGCGGGCGCCTCACCTGGACGACGGCGCGTTCCCAGAGGGATGTTGTTGGAGCCGGTGCTACCAGGCTGATTGCGCCACGACATGGTTGATGATGTTGCGATGGTGTTGCTGGGGTGTAGCAGACGACGCGGTGGTTCAGAGTTGGGTGTCGCTTGCGCGAACTTCGAGCTGTCTCTCTCTCTCTCTCCTGCGCTCGCGCCACGCCAACGAGCGATCAAGGGACAACGGCCCGCTTCGGCCGGGCGCAACCTAATTGACCTGCTGGCACGTGAAACAAACAAATGCTCAGTGTTTAGGAATAGGGTATGTGGTTATGTGTACTCTTTACAATCGCCTTGTATGCTGCTATTCACATGTGTTTCGTGGGCAGACTCGCATCACGTTACTATCACGAGGCGCATGCTCTCTCATAGACACGAGCTGCAATCAATGCGCTCCATCAGGGCCAAACACTTCTCTCATCTCATCTCCAGTGAGTACGCAAAGGAGCGTTCCCATATGTCTCGTCACATGTAAGGCTGCACTTTCTTTGCCTTATGTTGTTTTACTTCACGACCGCACTATGTATGCGTCTCGCTTCTGATTTACTTGGTTCCATGCACATGCAGCCTCCGCCACTCAAGCTTGTCATGCGACACGGCATTGCTACTCATTGCGCCTGCCCTTCACGCCTTCTCTCACCATCTCCGCTTCGTCCACACCCACGACGTCTCGTCACCAGAAAAGTTGTTGAAAGGCAATACGTGACACATCATACGACACTCAACTCACCATGGCCGACGAGAGGTTTGAGATCTACACCCGGCTCATGGGCGGCAAAGACAATCTTCCGCCCAGACTTCCCACACCACCTCCCTCGCTGCACCCAACGAATGGCAATGGCGAGCAGACATCTGCCGATGTGAACGGGGAAGACGCCAGCCAGGACAGAATTGTCGACGCTTTCGGAAACCTCCAGACATACGACGACTTTGTCACAGCCCACCCTTTTCCTGCTCCGCAGGCTCCAGCATACGACATCAGACACGCTGGGAAAACCCAACAGCCAGGTCCCACGAGACGTGAAACAAGTGAGGCTGACGAGACTGATTTCACTCTGGACCCACGCAAAGACGAGCCGTCTGAGATTGGCATGAGCTTCTGCCCCTTCATTGCTTTCACCAAGTTTCCCTACAAATACGTTGACCCAGCTTTCAGACAGCCGATCGCCACAGCCTTCTTTGACGGTGGCAAGATCTACAACAGATCCTGGGATTTGTAAGCAATTTTCACCACGATCAGCTCACTACATTACTGACTTCATTTAGCTACTACGCGTGGTGTGACGAGGCAGGCAAGGCGATAGCTTTCATCCCGCTCAGCCAAGCCCAGACACGGATCGACGAAGTAAACAAAACATTCGCCGACCTTCATTGGAGATTCGAACCCCATCACGAGGAAGAAGGCCTGCTCCTCACTTTCGACGACTCAAACCCCGACCACCGCCCGCGCTTCCTGGGCAGCGCTGACAGCCGCGACAAATACGACTTCTTTCTCAGCGGCGTTGAACCTTCCGACTCACCCACAATGCATCCCACAGGAGATCACAGCCTCGCCGCCTTCAAGGAGAAGATTGCACAAGCCGCCGAAGCCAACAAGAACAAAACGAAGCAAAAAAAGAGAGAAAAGCACCAGCAACACATCCTCAACCGCCAGACCATGGGCAAACAGCTTCTTCAAGGCCAGAAATACTTTGGCCTCATCCCGAGTGAACCGCAAACGCTTTCACCAGACGACACAACTCCCCAAACCATCGATGTCGACAAGCCTGTAGCTTACCCATGTGAAATGGACGTCGTCATCATCTCGATTGACATCGAAGCCTACGAGAGAGCCCAGGGCATAATCACTGAGGTCGGCGTCAGCACACTCGACACCAGAGATCTGCAGGGAACTGCACCCGGCAAGAACGGCGAGAACTGGCAGCAGTTCGTGCGTGCCCGTCACTTCCGCGTCCTCGAGTACGAAAAGTACGTGAACAAAGACTTCGTCGCTGGCTGCCCAGACAATTTCCAGTTCGGCACCTCCGAGTGGGTGTCTATCAGATCTCTCCCTAGTGTTCTCACACAGTGCTTCCACGAGCCTTTCAGCAAGCCCTCGGACGGCTCGAACAACCAAGCACCCATCCCGGAAGACCCCAACAACAAGCGCAACATCGTCCTCCTCGGCCACGACATCGAGCAGGACATCCAGTACTGCCACAAAATCGGCTTCTCCGTGCTCGGTCGCGGTAATCTGATCGCCACCATGGACACCAAAGCAATGTACCAAGCCTACACCCGCGACACCGCGCCCCGCGGCCTCGGCGGCGTCATGAACGACTTCGACATCACGGCTTGGTACCTGCACAACGCGGGCAACGACGCTGTCTACACCGTCTGGGCTATGCTTGCCACTTGCGTCCAGGACGCTGCGGAGCGCGGCACCAAGGCTTCGAAGAAGAAATACGACGAGCGCGCCAAGGGAAAGCTTGAGAGTGGTATTGAGGCGGCGAAGGAGAGGGCCAAGGAGGATGCTGAGGGCTGGGACGTGAGTGAGGATGCTGGAGGCGTGCCGCTTCCTCACCGACCGAGTGCGAGTGGGCACTACACTGCTGGTGGTGCGCCTCTTGATCTGTAAGACTATGGCCCAGCTGGGCACCTCGTAGAGACATGTTGCCCGGCTAGGAGCCGATGTTGAGAGTAGCGAGCGAGCGAGTGACCAGATACCCAGAAAACCATGCATAAGCTAATCAATATGTCTTACATGGCGTTCACACCCCATCCGTCGTTTAGCCTCTTCCAAAGAATGACCATCGCTCAATCTGTTCCCTACCACGACCAAACCTAACACTCCCCAAACAGTGTATCTGAATGTCTCAGGACACCCAATGACCCAAGGCTTACAGTTCCGACAGACTTCACTACGAATCACATCCTCGCTGTACGTCCCAAACCAGCAATCCATTCGTAAGCATCAATAGAAAGCAGCACAGCTTCAGAACTTACCAATCCTCACCGTACAAAGATGCACAAGTCCTCACGCATTTCTGCAGAGCTGGCCGACAAAGCTGCCAGTCACAGCAGCACGGATTCTCAGGGCCCCAATTATCGCCGCGTAGGTACTGGCTGAGAGGAGAGACAACGTTCCTTTGTACGAAGGGGTTTAGACGGCTAGGCCAGTTGAGTGTGGCGGTGGTGCTGGTGGTGTAGAGGAGGAGGAGGGTTGCGAGAGAAATGTGCATTTTGGGGGGTTATTTGTGGGATAGGTTAGATAGATGGGGAGTGGGATATGGTACTGTTGATGGAGTCGTTGATGGCAAGTCAATTGTGTGACTGGGAAGAAATGAATCTTTTGATCGTGGAGGATCTGGCCTTGTAGCATGTCATGCTTTTTCTTTCTCTCCTAAGTTTGCGGCAGTAACTATGCATCTTGGGTTACAGCATCGATAGTGGGCACTACGCTGAGTTGCGGACATGACACAGCGTGATAGAGTCGGTGGCAGCTGGAGGACAGGCGCAGTATGCTATGGTGCACTGTCAATGAACTTTTGGCTCTCATACAACAACGGAAGCGGCGTAGACAAGAGCGAGCACTAAACTCCCGGTAGTGCAATTTGCTAATGCTCTCCGCAGTGAGGTGCACTTTTGACGAACGAAACGGTGATGACACGAGCACGAGCAGCACGACGAGAGGCCACATCTGAACCTTTGTGTTGTGGTGCAATCCAAGGAAGTTAGAAGTATATCTTTGCATGAATGCTGGTGTCTTGCCTAACTTGTAGCCTCAAACAAGCCCAGCAGTCGATCGCTTCCGTACGTCAAGTGTCGTATCGCAGACAACGTCCTACTGCTCACACTCCTCTCTTGCCCTCATCCTCTCCGCCAACACACGCGTCCACGGAGGCCACACATAAACCTGATCGGCCGGCGAATATCTCAGTCTCTCCAAGCCACTACAGTCCATGTTCTGCAACAAGATGTGACGACTGTTCCGTTGAAGAGTAAGCATCGGCCTACAGCCTTCGCACTCCGGACCATCGACACGGCCGGCACTGTGAAGTTGCATTAGGGATCCTCGCTCATTGTCGGGATTTGTGATAGGAGATACTTACCAATCGCCATTCGTGAGCGAGTGGAGGGACTTGATGCATGTATTCGGAGAATGGCGCATGGAGTATCGAAGAGCACCGGCACAAGAACCCCAGTTGCAGTTTGGAAGGTCGCAGTCCGATAATGGATCGATGTTGCTGGCGTAGAATGGTTGGTGCTTGGAAAGGACTTCTTGCTGGTTAGCAATCTGGCCTTTCGGGGCTGTAGGCGTGGCGATGCTGCTGGCGAGGAGCAGCAGGGTGGCAAGTAAAATGCGCATTGTCGAAAAGCCGGTGAGAGCGATGTACGACATTCGTCTCGGACAGCGCGTTCCAGGTAATACTTAGTTGGTGAACACTAGAGGGGATGTCGCTTTCGAAGTTGTCGAGAATGAATCTGGCATGGTGGCGCGGTGGCTTTATTAGTGTCGTGTTGCTTATTATGTACAGTGACCGCTTGGTCCATCGTGCAAAAGACATCAAAGGTCTCATACATCATCATCGTGCAGCCTGGTATTAATGAGATCTGAGAAGATAAGCCCGATCTTAGCCGGATTCCCAAGTAGTCCATGCGAGATATGTCATACCAGTCGTGTACGAATTATCAGACGGTTTCGGTTGCAAAACCAACCCCACCAGGACCGGTACAATTTTGATAGTAAATCCAGTATTGCTCGGGTATAATTTATCATTAAACTTCATCCGCCATCACATCAGAATGGCTCTCCACCAGGAAGCTTCGCCTTCGAAGGGAAAGCAAGGTTGTCCTTGACGCCCTTCTCAACATCCTCCTTGAGCTGCTGCTGCCTGCGATCAGCCTCCTCTTGCTGCTGAGCAGCTTTACGATCAGCCTCGCTAGTGCCCCATTCGAAGTTGCCGGCACCGCCTCTGCCAGTCTTCGCGGTTGGTACAGGCCCAGCGCCGACAGCGGGCGCCGCCGCAGGCTTCACGTTATCCGAAGATGGTGCTGGTGTGCCATCGCCGACTGTTTGGTGGCAAGCCTAGGTTAGCCGACTATCTCTCAAGTACTATGAGGTATTGTACTCCAAACTCACGGATATGACTTGTCTGCGCGCCACTGAAGTTGCCAGTCTCTACCAAGTCTCGCGGCGAATAGTAGTTTCCCGCGCCTCCACGGCCAGTGTGAGCGTATTGCGCTTCGGTTCGTTCGGTGATATCAGGTGGGATGTAGTTGATACCGGCTTTCTCTGCTGTGGACTGGCTGCGTTCGAGGTCGTTATTGACTTTCTCATTCTCGCGTTGAATGGCTTCGTAGTTGCCTGCTCCTCCACGGCCGTAGGGTGCCATTGTTGCGTCTTCTGTGTGTTTTCTACGAAATGTATGCTGTGGATTTGGAGGTCACGTTCTCGGGAAGTTATATGCAGAGTGAATGCAGAGAGGATTTCTAGCAGGGGTTTGTAGTGCTTGCATGGGAGAACACGCGCATACATGTACATGTCCCTCAACCAACAATTGCACCTGCACCTTCGACTTGCTCAGGCTGCAACCATGACGTGCGCCCAGGCAAGGCGACCGATAAGATCGATAAGGAAGTATGATAGATTAACTCGCTTAGATGACAGTAGAGATTCAAAACCCGCGCGCCTCGTACTGGGAATTGCCGCGTGTCACCGGCAGTGCTCCAACGTTTCGACAACAAAGTTTAACCTTCCAAGATGTTTCGGGAAATGAGCAGCAAGTCTTTGCCCACGGAAGAGCCGGCGATGGTGCAAGCTGCGAATCTATTAACCTTCTCCGCTAGACTGCCCAGAGAAGCTCCAAGGTTTGAAGTATACAGGAGTATACAGACGACCTGGGCTGTGCACTGGGGTTTCTTCACATATTCCTACGCAACACGACCGCACGAGTGAGCTTTGCACTGTATGCCCAATGGAGCGGCATCGCAGTCCGTCGTGCCGGCCTATGTCGTGGACGTGCTTCATTCGAACTGACTTCACTATAGCCAAACCTACGCCACACACAAGGGGAAGCAGCTGCTCCGCACCGCATACAGCCTGAGCTTCCCGTGTATAATTGATACATGCTCCGTGATGCACCATGCTCGTCTATATAAGCATCTCACCCTGGTGCGGTGATCTGTCCATCTCGAATCCTTCAGCTCATCCTTCTCAGCACATCACAGTCTCTCATTAACATCCGACCAACATGTACTGGCTCGCCCTTGCAAGCCTTGCCTCCGTTGTCGCCGCTGGCCGGCACAACGACACCAAGGACATCTCTTGCCCGGTTGTCTTCGATGGACGCGTCCCCCTTGTTGCCGACGGCAAGTCCTTCGCCAATGGCAGTCTGCCCTACAACAAGGACTATGTGATCGGCGCCAACCTCACCTGGGCTGATGCTCTCGCCTTCCCTTCCTCGCCCAAGAGCGCCCTCTTCGACAACTCCACCTCCAAGCCCGTCGAAGTGACCATCGACGACCGCTCCATCTTCACCCCCTCCCCGACCAACCGCCAGACAGGCTTCCGCCGCGCAGAGCTCCAGCCCCAACCCGCCAACGCCAACGACAGCGTCACCGGCATCAAGACCTTCCACTTCAGTGTCAAGACCGACGACTCCCGCCCCTTGAATTACACCCACGAGTACATGCTCGTCTGGCTCGAGAACGCCGAGTACTCCGCCAACCAGTTCGCCATTGGCACCGGCAAGTTCTTCGACAGCAACAGCACTTCCGCCGAAGAGGCCCAGAGCCTGTACCTGGTCGGCAACAACGGCGCCGGTCCCCAGCCTGCTCTCTGGAGGACCAAGTTCACCCCCGGCATCTGGCACAACTTCGCCCTGGTTCTTGACTTTGCTTCCAACCAAATCGAGGTCCTGTACTCCAAGGGCGACAAGCAGCTCAAGCGCAAGACTGGCTTCATCGCCAACGATTTGACTAAGCTCGGCCAGTACCACGTCGGTATTCTGAAGAAGCCTACCGGTCCCGGCGGCATTGATGTTACCAAGCAGGGCTACCAGACCCCTGGTATCCACGAGGGTGTTGTTTACGGCGGTGTCTTCATTGAGGACAGCTCTTCTGGCTGCGTCAGTGTTCAGAAGGGTGTCAAGGGCAGGACCACCCGCTAGATGTGGGAATCATTGAATAACTCTGGCACTTTCGTCTCGTATGTAGAGCTTAGCAGTGAAGTAGTAGATTCCGCTATATCATTTTCCTGCTCTTCGCAGCAGCGCGAATACAACTTTTCCCACTTTTCTCTCGAAAGTGGGTTTTAGAAAATTCCCTGCGTCATGAAATCATTAACATTGTTCCGGCAATTGTCTCTTTACTACCTCAACGGTAATCCCTCCTCCTCAACCTCATCCGCCAAAGGCTGAGGGCTCTGCGCAGGTGTCAACCAAGGCTCCGCAGCAGCGTCCTGTGGCGACAACATGTCCTGTCCCTTCTTGGCCTCCAATGCCTTCTTCTTGATGTAATCCTCGCCAGGGCTAGCCCAAGCATAATCCAGCCATTCGTCCAAATGCTCGCGAATACCATCAGCCAGAATCTGGACAGCGCGCTGACGGTTCAGACTCCACTCGTGGTCTCTCTTCCACCTCCCCGCGCGTCGAGCAGTCTCTTCGCCACCCTCCAGTCCATCCAAGATAGAACGCCACACCTGCATCGTCTTCTCCAACTCGCTACTCTTGCTCACGCCCATGACGCTAACGCCGAGCTTATCGTTGCCAGGAATCGAAGAAATCGGCTCTGGAGTCCAGGGCACACCAGAAGCGGGATCGCCGCGCGAGCCGACTGTAGAACCTGTGCGCAGCCACGTCTCCAACGCCCAGCGGATGGCGACGACTTCGAGCTTCTCGTCGTGGCGGTCGCAGAAGTCCGAGGCGCGACGGATCGCAGCGCGGAGGTCGTTGTTGGCTGGGTGCCAGTTGCCCATGCTGCCGATTGGCACGCCCTCGCGGCGCAGCAGACCCATGCCTAGAACTGAAGCGTTGGGCACGACATCCACGCCCGCGGCTTTCAGGGCTTTGATTCCCGTCGTGGCGAGGAGTTCGTTCTGCAGCGTGAAATTGGCGTAGCTCATCACCGCGTCCAGAGGCTCGCCCGTCTCGGCCAGGACTCTGCGCGCAAGCGAGCACAGCACGGGCAGAGGGTAGCCCGAAATCCCGACGTACTTGATCGTGCCCTCCTCATCCCGTATCCGCCTCAGCTCGCGCACAGCGTCCATGACCTCCTCCTCGCTGACAAACTCCACGTCATGGCAGTACACCACGTCCAGGTACTCGGTCTTCAGCCTCTGCAGACTGCGCGCGACGCTCTGCCGCACCCACGCGGGCGAGTAGTCGAACTCATCACCCGCGATGCGGCCGACCTTTGTGAGGAGGAAGTACTGCTCGCGCGGGACGTTGGCGCGCACAAAGGGCGTGTCGAGGGCGGCGCCGAGGATTTCTTCGGAGGGCCCGTAGTAGGGGGAGGTGTCGAAGGCTCGGATGCCGTATTCCAGGGCTTGCTGCACGAGGCCGGTGGTGTCGAGTTCGTAGGGGTCGGCGTTGTATTGGTAGTTGAATGTTGCGGTGCTTGGAGAGTACTGTTAGTCTCTTGCTGCTTGCAATTGTTACATACATGGTATGATGTGTAGGCGAATGGACCCTTACCCGAAAATTAGTGGGGGCAGGATACTGCTGAGTTTGGGGGATTGCTGTTGTGCCATGATTACGCGGCGGTGGAACAAAGAGGTGGAGTGTTTTGTGTAATGTATTCCAAGTGGCACGGAGGCCTTGCGAAAGTGTTGTGGTTTTTTTTTTTCCTTTGTTGACTAGTCGGAAGAGTCAAGTGTCGAAGAGTGGGTATGCGATCCGAAGATTGTCGATGTGTGGTGTATTTCGTGGAGGCGAATGTGTATTGCGATTGCGACGACGACAGAGCTTGGTGTACTGGACAGAATAAGAAGGATAGCTACAGAGCAATACAGTAGCAGTACAGAGTAATATTTCCCAGCTAAGGCGACCAGCATGGACCTCTATTCCCAGAAGTCATCTACGCGACGACCATCCATGTTGGATCGCGTTCGGTTGACAAATGCATGGACATTTCGATCTCATCCCACTTTCTCACCACCACCAACTTTGCGCGCGCGCCCTCTCCCACCCACCGGAACATGAATTAGTTCGATGCGCGTACCAAATGCACTAACGCTGACGCCATAGATCTAGAAGAAGCGCCGCAAGAGATGCGAGCCGTTGATTCGCCGTCCCTGCATTAGACTTTTGGTAAGGCGTCGATAGGGAAGATCCGGAAGTGCTAGTGATAGGGTCTGTGCAGACATGGAGGAGGAGCGAGAGTGCGAGAGAGCGAGGAGGCCGATGTGGGCGGTGAGCGCACGTGGATTAGACGAGATGCTGTTTCGTGCATCTGGTGTATCTCGCTTGCCTGCTTAAGGGATCTCTCCTCATCGGTAGTTGGAGATCTCGATGTTCAATAGCCATAGCAGGTATCTTATCGCGTCGTCCATATAGATACTTGTGACCGAGCATCACGTGTATATATGCTTTCATAAGTCTTCATATCATCGCACCCTTCGATGACACCGGAGCAGCAGAGTCGGTGTCAACCAGGATTTGATGCTCCCAGCTTCAATTATGGCATTGCGACCGGTTCTGGAGATACCACTGCAAGCCTCCGCGCATGACTCTTGACTATGCTGTCAATGTCATGTTTTCATGGCGCTTCTCTAAGGCATCCTTGGAGATGGGTGTATGACGGGCCAGCCAAAGTGAGCCAGTTGTAGTTCCTAGTAAGTGCTGAGAAGAATTCTGAGGGCAGACGAGTAAATCACCAGGCAAAGGTAGTCAGTCCGAATGTCTGTGTTCATGTTGCAGCAAATAGAACCGTTTGCAATCCCCTAGGCCACGTCGGAGGCAGCGTGAACTTTCGCCGACTTTCAAAAACCCCTGCAATTGAACCCCAACTCTAACCCTTCGACTACTAGACTCCTATATCTAGTGATCAAGCGCGCTTGTTATAACTCCCGAAGCTTTTTATAACTCGCTTATATTATAAGCAAGTTTGAAATGTTTATCAAGTATAGAAGTATAGAAGGAACGAGATCTAAGATATTTACCA
>Ga0265797_10012115_pt1 | contig 10638 bp, 8 predicted proteins | sample P2T30metagenome_FD_192433 | JGI IMG/M metagenome (GOLD analysis project Ga0265797, IMG submission 192433) | Plant litter microbial communities from East Loma Ridge, Irvine, California - P2 T30 | ecosystem: Environmental > Terrestrial > Plant litter > Unclassified | place: USA: California... | reverse complement strand
TGCATCCCTGCCGTTGGCATGTTGTCCGGAGAATAAACAAAACTAGGTCATTAATCAAGTCTGAAGTGTTCCATTCTTGAATTGCTCTGACAAGCATGAACACGGTATTCAATGCCTGTCGTAAAGATCCTTCACCTCTTCCTCAATTGCCCCATTTCGTTTCGAGTTTCTCGAAACAACGCCGCTGTACTTCTTCCACGACTTATAACCTATGACCAAGGCTGCGGTGACAAGCAAGACCACTCCTAGCACTTCAAGACAGATCCAGACCGGTAATGAGGAGTCGTTCAGCTCTCGCAAATTCATGCCGAAGATGCCTGTGACAAAAGACAATGGTACGTACAACGCTGCCAGCCAGGTCAGCATGTCTGCACGCTGACTGTCTCGCAAAGCAATAGTTGCGAGGAGGAGATTTAGAGAGTTGGTCAGAAATTCGTCCAGCGCAGCAGCGTCATGTTGCATCTCACTGAGAAATACGAGAGGCATCGCATCCCTTTGGTACCACTTGCTGCTTGCAGATCTCTCGAAGTAGTCAGCCAAAGTCGGCGGTGCGTATCGAACAGCTTTCGCAAGCTCTCCTTTCGCATAGTCCAAATCCTCGCGCAGCTCGTGCATCGCCATCACAGCATCCGTGTGTGGTTTCTCAACGTTCTCGAAACTGATGTCCTTCACCACGTCAGTGAGGTGGCGCAAATTTTGGGTCCAGGCAGCATCGATGAGTACGTAGACCAGGGGGTGTGCTCGGATTGCTGCGAAATGTCGGCCATCGGCAGTTTTCGTGTCTACGAACAGACAGTCACGTAGCCATCCATATCTCATCGAAGTCTTCATGAGGCCGAAAAGATCATAGATAGGATTAAGATGGTGCTGATCGAACAGAGCCGGGAGCAAGACACCACCCAGTAGTGTCGAGTACTTGAGGCGTAAGCTGATCCTGTTGCGTCCGCGTGGGCCCTGTTGCGGTGCTTTTGCTCGCTGGAGTAGGGGAATGGTTGGTGGACTGTCAACGAGGAACAGATCTGGTCATATCAGCCCATCAACGGGGGCGTATAGTAGAGGTCATACTAACACATCCTCTCTATGCGATAATAGGAGATTCTTGTTCTCACCAAATTGCCCTTTAGCTGGCGAGGAAGCGAGAAGGAGGCATCAATGGAACGCCATTGACGCGATTCTTCCCCAAGCTGAGCTTCTCGCGGTTGATCTGGTTCGACAGCCCAGTGCCAAGGATGTGATCGATTGTCCCAATTCTTGTTAAAGTGGCGGACGAAAAAAGCCGCATCTAGGTTCATCGCATCTCCGATCTCGTCAATCCAGTCGCTCGTTATGCCCTCGATGATGCAGATGGCGGATATTTCTTGAGATTTCCGGAACCGCCAATTTTGCATTGCTTCAAGCAATTCTCCTGCGGTAAAAGAAGCAGGACTACGACTGTGAAGAGGCGACCAATATACTCTATTGGGATTACCTCTCATAGGTCTGCGGTCGGAGTCTATAACGTGGCCATCTCGCAGGATACTGGTGGTGTAGGAGGATAGATGACGGACCATGTCTACCGTACATCTGCAAATTTGTCTTTCAGCAGATAAAATTCTCGAGTGCCATGTGTACCGTTTCATCAGCAAGACGCGACCACCCAGCAGGAATCAATACTTATACCTTTTACAATGAGTCAGTTGAGTCGTTACATGCACTCAGCCCCAGCTGCAACAAATGTACCTACCCCGCCTACACCAGCCATCAGCCATGCATGACAAGACCGGTGTACACACAGTATAGCATCGGATGAATATATAAGCTGGCGAGACAACAGTATCATTACACAAACCTACATACTCTCAAAGTGACCTTAAGGCCCAGCACCCTCTCCACCACCAGTACCAAACATGTCGCCGTCACCAGGAGTGTCCATGCCGTGCAGGGCGTCACCAAATGCACTGTCGACATTGAAATCGATCATGCCGTCGCCCCCATCTCCGCCGAAGTCTCCAGCAAGGTCGCCGAATGAGTCGTTGAACATGCTCGTATCCTGCAGGTCACCCATACCGCCAGCGGGAGTACCCTGAGGACCGGTGCTGGTAGCGGTGCTACCTGGCTGGGTACTCAAGGTTGCCATAGCAGCTGAACCCTGTTGTGCCTGGGGCTGACCGGGCTGTTGCTGGGCGCTGGATGCTGCTACTTCGCTGGGCGGAATGTTGCTCTGCTGCATGGAGAAGGCTGTGGTGTCACCAGGAGTCTGATTCTGGCCGGGTGTTCCGCTTTGAGCGGGTGTCACGCCAGCGCTCGGGAATTGAAGGTCTGTTGTATCGAGATCCATGCCCTCTGGAAGCTGGAGATCTGAATTGCTGACCGAAGGCGGGTTGTTCTGTTGTGTTTGTTGCAGATAGCTGCCCTGCGCTTGCGCGTTGGATTGCAGACTTTGATCAGGCTGGGGTACAGTGCTCTGTTGCTGTTGCTCTTGCTGTTGCGGTGGTGCTGGAGATACGTTCGGCTGCGGAACATTTGCAGGCACACTGGGCTCGAGCTGTTCAGCTTTTGACTGGGGCTCCTCGGCTGCTGGTGCGCCAGCCTGCTCCTCAGGAGATCGACTGGGCTCAGCAGCAGGCTGTTCCTCTGCTTCCTCCCAGCCTCCCTTTTCGATCAGAGTGGCGTCCGCATAGCCAGCAAATTTGACACCAAGAATGCCTTCGACGTCTTGCAGGACTTTCTCCACAGTTTCGCGCTTGTCACCTGTCTGATCGTTGACTTCGGGCTCTTCAAGTCTGAATGCTGCAGTTTCATGGCCTTCCCAAGTAGCACTGCGCAGTCTCTTCTCAGCTTGTAGCAATGTCTTGGTCTTGCGCCACTCTTGCATCTTTGCTGCATGCTCAGCCTTCATACGCTCAATCTCAGCGTGGCCGTCATCAAGATGCTTTTGAACGCGCTTGTTGAACTCATCGACCTGCTCTTTCTTTACATTCGTAAAAGGCTTTGGCTCCTGTTTGCTGATCTGCTTGTCGCTCGAGTCGAAATCCATCGAAGGTGGGTCAAGCAGACCGTCGGTCAAACTCTTCATCTCACCCATAAGGCCGAGGCCAAGATCCGCGGGCACAATCTGACCACTAGCGTACGGTGAGGAGAAGACCTCCTCCATCCATCTGTGATGCTGCATGTATCTTGCAGTACTGATGTCACGGGGCGTCAGGTGGTCGAAGTAGTCGCCGAGTGCAGTGTTCTCTTCATCCTCAATACTCGTGTCTGGCATGCCGTCGTTCGCGGCTGCGATTGAACCTTGGCCAGTCCTTTGCCTCTTCGCAGGTGGTGGAGGATTGAATCCTCCTCTCGAGGGCATGGGGTTTGATCCGTAGAAACCAGGAGCAATCATATTGTGTCCCATCTCGCGTCCCGTGGGCCCGTTGATGTGCGGCCAGTGCTCACGATCATGAAGCATGAAATCACGTTTCTCCAGCCTTCCCTGGTTCTGTAGGCTTTGGCGCTCCATCATCAATTGCCGAGTTTGGGGGTCGAATGGAAGCTGTGCGCTGGGTAGAATATTGCGGTGCTCGGCTTGGTGATAGTGTACGATCCAGAGTGAAGGGTCGGGTGCAGCAGCATTGATGTTCGGTGCTTTGGCTATGAAGTGGTATCGCGTACGCGCATGCGAGGCAAGTTGATCAACACCAGGCCGATAGCCCAGCTGATGAACCATTCCCTCGATCGTATAGCCGCCGAACTCCTGCCGGAACACCGACTCAGGATCCCCCCAGACGAATCCGTCGGAGGGCAAGCGGCTGTGTTTGTACGGAGGAAGCCACTCAAGCCAGATGGTTCCGTCGTTGGGTCCGTTCACATAGGTCCATGACATGGGCGCAAGAGTCTTGACAATCTGAGGCGCATCGAGCAGGTATTTGAAGGCGACATTGAGGGCAAGCTGCCCTACGAGGGGGAACTGGTGGGCGGAGATCAAGTGAAGGTGGTTTTGCTGGGCGCGTGTTAGCTGGTGCACCGTCGCAGTCTGATGGCAATTAACATACCAATGGCGCCGCTACGCCCTGGCTGGGGTCCTGCATCGTTAATTGTATGCGACGGCGGCACGTGTATGAGGTCGATAGTGGATGTACAGGCGTTGTCGCATTCGTGTGAGCCCTTGAGGCTTCTCCAAAGGAACAGCGACGCGCCGGAAGGTGGTATCGCGCTAAACGTGTCACATGACTCGCGTTCATGTTTCTACCCACCTTTGAGCACCAACGAGCAACCTTCTCGCCTCGTGCAGCTACACACCAGCACACCACCATGTCTGGCCGCAAGGATTTTCTGTCGCAACAGGCGCCCGAGAACTATGTCGCCGGTCTCGGACGTGGTGCGACTGGCTTCACCACGCGCTCAGATCTTGGACCAGCGCGAGAAGGACCCAGTGAAGAACAGATCAAGGAAGCTCTCGCAAAGCGCGCGCAGCAACTAGGAACCGCGCCACCAACTGCATACGGCGCTGGAAAGAAAAAGCCTGACGAAGAAGAAGACGAAGAGCGCTTCCGTGACGCTGAGAACGAAGAGGGACTCTTTGCGACTGGCAACTACGACAGAGATGATGACGAGGCGGATCGCATATATCAGAGCGTTGATGAACGCATGGACAAGCGCCGCAGAGCACGAAGGTTAGTCCTCCCACGTTCCTATCTCACTTTTCCATCCCCCATCAGACTTCCGATGTTCATCACCCTCGCAGTACCGTGTGGTTGGACAGCATACCGACTTGAGTCTTCACAGGGAAGCTCGCGAAAACGAGCAAAGAGAAGAATACGAACGAAATAACCCGAAGATCCAACAGCAGTTCGCCGACTTGAAGCGAGCTCTAGGATCCGTCAGCGACGAGGACTGGGCCAGCATTCCGGAGGTTGGCGACTTGACAGGCAAGAACCGCAGGAGCAAACAGAACATGCGACAGCGATTCTATGCCGTGCCAGACAGCGTCCTCGCAGGAGCAAGCACTAGTGGCCAACTGGGAACTGAGATTCAAGAGGACGGCATGGCAACCGAAGGCGCTGGTAGCAGCGAACAAGCAGATGGAACGATGACGAACTTTGCGGATATTGGTGCTGCGCGCGACAAAGTACTCAAAGTACGCCTCGATCAAGCCGCTCAGACACAGCAAGGCACAGAGTCAGTTTCCGGCACAAGCACGAACATCGACCCGAAAGGCTATCTTACTTCGCTCTCAATGTCCGAAAAAAGGGCAGGCGAAGTCCCAGTCGGCGACATTAAACGTGCACGTGTTCTGCTAGAGTCCGTCATCAAGACCAACCCACGCCACGGTCCTGGATGGATCGCAGCTGCGCGTCTGGAAGAATATGCTGGAAAGATCGTCGCCGCTCGCAATGTCATCAGGCGCGGTTGCGAAATGTGCCCGAAGAGCGAAGACACATGGCTCGAGTGTATTCGATTGCACGATAACCAGAACGCGAAGATCATGGCTGCCAAGGCCATTGAAAACAACGACAGATCAGTGCGACTTTGGGTGGAAGCGATGAAACTCGAGAGCACACCAGCGGCGAAGAAGCGAGTGTTGAGAAAGGCGCTGGACCACATTCCTCAATCCGTGGCAATCTGGAAGGAAGCCGTCAATCTCGAGGAAGACCCTGCGGATGCACGTCTGTTGCTCGCCAAAGCCACAGAGATCATTCCTCTATCAGTAGAATTATGGCTCGCCCTTGCACGTCTCGAAGAACCCGACCAAGCTCAGAAAGTGCTGAACAAGGCTCGTCAAGCCATTCCCGCGAGCTACGAGATCTGGATCGCGGCCGCTCGTCTCCAAGAACAAGTTGGTAAGAGCGAGATGGTCTTCAGGGTCATGGATCGTGCTGTCAAGGCTCTGGCGAAAGTGAGCGCCATGCTCAAGCGTGAGGAGTGGATTACACAGGCTGAGATCTGCGAGGAAGAGGGAGCTCCTCTCACATGTCAAGCCATTATTCGGGAGACCTTGGGCTGGACACTGGACGAAGACGACGACAGGAAACAGATTTGGCTCGACGATGCCAAAGCTTCAACTGGACGTGGTAGATTCGAAACCGCACGCGCCATCTACGCTTATACGATTAGAGTCTTCTATAATAGGAAGAGCGTCTACCTCGCAGCAGCAGACCTGGAACGAAACCACGGCACAAAGGAAGCATTATGGGAGTTGCTGGAGAAGGCTGTGGAAGCATGTCCGACTTCAGAAGTGCTCTGGATGCAGCTTGCGCGTGAGAAGTGGCAAAACGGGTCGATCGACGAGGCACGGAAAGTTCTTGGCCTTGCGTTCCAGCAGAACCCTGGCAACGAAAACATTTGGCTGGAAGCCGTCAAGCTGGAAGCAGAGAACGGCGAATCACAGAAAGCACGCGAACTACTGGCAACGGCTCGATCTGAGGCCGGTACCGATCGTGTATGGATTAAGTCTGCTGCTTTCGAGCGCCAGCTCGGAGATATCGACGCTGCTCTGGCCCTCGTCAATGAGGCACTGGGAATTTACCCGAAAGCAGACAAGCTCTGGATGATGAAAGGACAGCTATATGAGACGAAGAATATGCTTCCACAAGCACGAGAGGCCTTCAACACTGGCACACGCGCATGTCCCCAGTCCGTCCCACTTTGGCTGCTCGCCAGCCGACTGGAGGAGAAAATGGGCGTCGTTGTCAAAGCTCGGTCAATTCTCGATCGTGCACGTCTGGCGGTCAAAAAATCACCCGAGCTTTGGACGGAGAGCGTGCGTTTGGAGTGGCGTGCGAAGAACTTGCCAGCAGCCAATGCCAAGATGGCTCAAGCTCTGCAGGAATGCCCTACCAGTGGTCTCGTGTGGAGCGAGCGTATCTGGCATCTGGAAGCGCGCACACAACGCAAGCCTCGCATTCTTGAAGCTATTCAGAAGGCCGACAACGATCCTATCCTCTTTGTCACTGCAGCACGCATCTTCTGGGCCGAACGTAAGCTCGAAAAGGCGGACGCGTGGTTCCAGAAGGCTGCGATTCTCGACCCGGACTACGGTGACACGTGGGCTTGGTGGTACAAGTTCTTGCTGCAGCACGGCACGGAGGAGAAGAGGAACGACGTGGTGAGCAAATGCGTGCTGAACGAGCCCAAACACGGAGAAGTCTGGCAGGCTGTGTGGAAGGCGCCGGAGAACGCGGGCATCGGGACTGAGGCGGTGTTGAAGAAAGTGGCGGTGCTGTTAGAATAATAGGGAGCTGTGGCTTGCGTGTGGGTTTAGGGTTCAGACTGTAGGATCTTCAGATGTGACGATGGATGAACCTTCTTGTAGACAGCACCTCACATGTCCCGTTACGTTACACTTTGACCTTCCACTTCGTCACACATCGCGCCGCGATGGAGCAGTCAGTGGCAGACGCCCGAAGACATGTCTCAGCCTCGACACGAGCAGAACGATCGCAGTATACTCGGTCGCCGACGCGTTCGCCGAGGTGCTCCGTTGTTCAGGAGAGATAAGCTCTAGACCAGTGGACGAAGGTGACAGCCCGCGCTGAAGGCACGCACGCGCGCTCATCGAATGCCAGGCACATGTGCTATTGAATGGTTAGTGGCAAGCCACCCTCATGCAAACGCCCAACGGCCTACCACAGTCAGCTGGCACATGGTTCTACCGTCCGCCCGCACTATGTAGATCCTTCGCGACTAACTTTACATGGCAGGTCTGAGGCTGTATATCTACACCTCGGTCTTGGCGTGCAGATTTCCAAGACACGCCGGCGCCTGCGCAGACTGCCACTCGACCTCTCACCTCACTTCAAGTCTTTCTTTGCACAGGGCTCCCGCCTGTGCACGAGATTGCGAGCGACAATCTAGTCATCGGTCTTACTCTTGCGGTCTCTAGACCCGGCTTTGGCATGCAGCCCAATTTACGACTAGGCGGATGGTCGATGTCACCATAGCCCGTCCAAACGGGGTTCCATCGCCTTCGCTGTGAGGATGACCGCTGGACTCGAAGTCGCCACTCGGAGATTTTTGCGCAGGCACAAGTGCGATCTCCGGCAAACATGGACATAGCGTCTCAAGATAGGGCAATACTGTCAGAGCATTGCCTTTGCCTGGGTCCCTGAGCGAAGCTAGACCTGCATAGCCCTGCCCGTCATGACTTGCAGCTGCAGGAGTCGCAGGAGTCGCAGGAGCGAGATCTCCACCGTGGACCAGTCGGTAGGCTCACAGGCATCTGGGGGATATCTCTTCAAGCACGCGACGGCACGCTGCATCCTGCCGCTTCGCCAAACTAGGCTACTGAGCCGTACCGATAGCAAGTCCTTGGGGGGACCTGCAGCTACTCCTGATGCCATGCCGGAAAGTCATTTGGCCCTATGCACCTGACCCAATTGCTGCTCACTTTGGCCCTTCGGCTCCACTAGATTAGGAAGCTCGGCGTCGATAGCGAGCTTCGCGAAGAGACATACCCGCTTCGAATGTAGAAGGCATGTTGAGATAACGCCGGTCCAAGGCCCGAATGGAGAGTCTAACGAAGCATGATAGATTCTTGACCTTGCGACGAGTCTCAAACAGGAAGCTGTGTGTTGATAACGTTCGCCAACTACAACACTCAGCTGACCTTGGAGCTGAAGGTGCGATGTTACTGTGAAGGCGTGATACAACGATACAGCCATCGATGGGCGTGTGTATAAAGATAGCCATGTCCTCGCAGATATGACTAGAAGCAAGCTCTTCGAAAGCAACACTCTCGCTACTTCAATCGTTCCAAGTATTCAATCGCTTCCTTGGGACCAGAATCCTAGACTTTCGTCAAGATGCGCGGCTTCCTTCTAGCTGGCTTCCTTTCGTCTGCGGCGTATGTGCGCGGTCACCCGGCTCCCGAAGCGAGACCTGGTCTGCAACGCCGTGCAATTGATATCAGTGCTTTCCGTCTCCCGGCTCTGAGCGAGTACATCAACGCCACCGTCGCCGAGTCAAGCCTTGACAGCGCGTCCTTCACCAAGCGGGCTGACTACCTTGACACCGCTACCGAGCTCGTCAAGAGCAAGGCCCCCGGTGCCACTTTCCGTGTGGTTCAGGACCACTACGTTGGTGCCAATGGTATTGCTCACGTCGTATGCATTCACTGCCATTCTCTTGATCCAAGATCAACGATCTAACATTTTGTAGAACTTCAAGCAGACCGCCAACGGACTTGATATCGACAACGCTGATTTCAACGTTAACGTTAGTTGAATCATGAGAGCATTTCGGAGAACGCAATACTGACCTATTACAGATTGACAAAGATGGCTCTGTCTTCTCTTTCGGTGGCTCATTCTACGAGGGAGACATTCCTGCCCCCTCTGAGCTTCGCAAGCGCGACTTGATCCAGCCAGTTGAGGCTCTCAAGGGAGCCGTCACCGTCCTGCAGCTTCCTGTTGAGGCAGATGCGGCAACCGCCGAACCCGCTGAAGGCGACGATTCCTACATCATCAAGGGAACGTCAGGCGCAGAGAGGGACCCCAAGGCCCAGCTCATGTACCTTCAACAGGACGGTCAGCTCAAGCTTACCTTCCGTGTGGAGACTGACATCCTGAGCAACTGGCTTCTGACTTACGTCGATGCCAACACCAAGGAAGAGATTCACGCTGTAGTCGACTGGTCTGCTGATGCATCCTACCAAGTCTAGTACGCTTTGTGATCCATATTCAGACATTGAGCATTGCTAATAGGTATCTTAGCCCTTGGGGAATCAACGACCCCAGCGAAGGCAGCAGGTCGACTCTCACCAACCCATGGGACACCACCGCATCTGAGTTTGGCTGGCACGGCACTGGCTCTACCACTTACACCGTGCCTCGCGGTAACAACGCCATTGCCCAGTCTAACCCGTCCGGTGGCACCGCCTACCTCAACAACTACAGGCCCAGTGGTGGCAGTGGCAACAACTACGTCTTCTCCTACTCCACCTCTGCCACTCCGCCGTCATCTTACGTAGATGCCTCCATCACCCAGCTGTTCTACACCTCGAACACTTACCACGACCTGCTCCACACTCTCGGCTTCAACGAAGCTGCCGGTAACTTTGAGGTCAACAACAACGGTGCTGGTGGCCGTGGAGCCGATGAGGCCATCCTGAACACCCAGGACGGTTCTGGCACCAACAATGCCAACTTTGCCACCCCTCCTGATGGCCAGCAGCCTCGCATGCGCATGTACATCTGGAACAGATCTACCCCCAACCGCGACTCCAGCTTCGAAGCAGGTGTTGTTATTCACGAGTACACTCACGGGTATGTGTGCCTTCAGCCACTTAGAGTTGCAACCACTAACATGAAACAGCTTGTCCACTCGTCTTACCGGCGGTCCAGCCAACTCTAACTGCTTGAGCGCTCTCGAGTCCGGCGGCATGGGTGAGGGCTGGGGTGACTTCATGGCCACCGCCATTCGTCTGAAGTCCGGCGACACTCGCACCAAGAACTACCCCATGGGTGCCTGGATCAACAACTCTCCTGCTGGCATTCGCGCCTACCCTTACTCTACTAGCTTGTCCACCAACCCTCACACTTACACCGACGCCAATGGAATGACCTCTGTTCACGCTATCGGCACTATTTGGGCAACCATGCTTTACGAAGTCATGTGGAACCTGATTGACAAGCTTGGCAAGAACGACGCTGCTCGTCCCACCTTGAGGAACGGCGTCCA
>Ga0265797_10012113_pt1 | contig 10638 bp, 13 predicted proteins | sample P2T30metagenome_FD_192433 | JGI IMG/M metagenome (GOLD analysis project Ga0265797, IMG submission 192433) | Plant litter microbial communities from East Loma Ridge, Irvine, California - P2 T30 | ecosystem: Environmental > Terrestrial > Plant litter > Unclassified | place: USA: California... | reverse complement strand
GATCGGGCAAGGTGAAGAATGAGTTTTGGCTGCACCAGCCTTATCAGAAACCAGGCTTCATACACGATTGCGCTATTGTAAGTTCCGCGGTAAACGACGAACCACTGGACCAAAGCTAACGAAGTCAGACTCCCAACTGGCTGGTGCTCTTCATCTGGCCTTTTGATGCAGATGTCGAACGCATGAAACGGGGCGGTCACCACTGGGCATGGGCGCCCGAGCGTGGGCTTACGCTCATTGTTGTGCCACGAAATGCTGAAAACCCCGTCGCATCCGGATGGAAGCCGAACGAGGTCCGATCCTACGATTGGAATATCTGCATGCCAATCCACACCGCCGCCGCCTGGGAAGGAGCTAATGGCCACATTTTCGTGGAAAGCAGCCGCGTCCATGGCAATGCTTTCCCATTCTTCCCACCCAACGGCGAAGCGCCGCCCCAAGGAGACATTGAGACCAAGGCGGATTACGTTCGCTGGGATATCGATCCTACCATGGAAGACCGTAGTCACCTCCCCGATCCAAAGGTGATCCTAGACTGTCCCTCTGAGTTCCCTCGCATCGACGAGCGCTTCATGTCGCACGAATATGACTACGTCTGGTTGAACGTCTTCATGCCGAACAACTCCGACGGCCAGAAGAATATCTTCCAAGGACTCAACGGTCTAGCCATGCACAGCAACAAGACCGGCGAAACGAAATGGTTCCATGTCGGAGATGAATCCTTGGTTCAGGAGCCCATCTTCATTCCTCGGACGGACGATGCACCTGAGGGTGATGGATGGGTCATTGCGCTAGTAGAGAGGACGGGTAAAGCTTCTCGTTGCGATCTGGTCGTGATTGATACGCGCGAGTTCGAGAAGCCTGTTGCTTTCGTGCAACTACCGTTCCATGTGAAGGCGCAGATCCACGGCAACTGGGTAGATTCAAGAGCCTTGGGCGGCTACAAGCCGATCGTAAGACAGCTTTCGGATTTCGAGATTTCGGGCAAGGGTTCGTTGGAGCCGCTGTAATTTGGTGATGGCTGTGCCTGATTGTTTGCGCTCGCAGGCAAGACTGGCGTTGTCTGTATTGAATGCAACCTTCGTTGTTGATGATTCATGATTTAGTAGTCGTCAGTGCCATATCCAATGGAGCATACCTCGGTAACCTTAAAGTTGATCTTCATGTTTCCCCCGCACACCTGTTCTTTGGAACGGTTATGCCTCTCCGCCACCATTATTGTAGTGCCGTACTACCATCGAAGTCGTTGTTCCGCTGCTATGGACGTGATCGTGTCATCTATAAGAGTAGACACTTCGCGGGAGTGCCCATTCTGCCATCGAACATTTTCCAGACAGTTAGCGCAAACATCGTAACCCATGCGTCCCGGGACGATGGCTGATACTATAAATGCAGAGACGCCGCGAAGAGACACAGCATAAAATGCGCTCAAAAACGTTCCCAGCCATTACCAAGAGAGCACAGTAGTAAAGGTCGAAGGCGCCATGCGTGTGAGAGGGTACACTTCCGTCCTTGTCTTCGATCGGTGGGCAACAACTGACATTGGTTTTAGTGTTCCCAAATGAAGCTTTTCTGCGATGGCCGACAACCCTGTACCGCTTGCAGTGCCAAAAGGCATATCTGTCGGCATGTCAGAGCGAAGAACCCTGCCAGAGATCTGGATCTTGTTCCACGTGGCCTCAACCAAACAGACCGTACATCGCCGTTTCTCCTGTGCAATGGTGACGCAGAGATCTTTTCGCGATTCGAATTCCCCAAGCCGGTACACGTAGATGGTGAAGATGCCGGCCAAGCTGTTCCGTCGACTGCCGACGTTGACCTGCCTGGGTACTCGAGCGATCTTGCTGATGTCCTTGAACCGATGCTGCTTGACTTCGACCTTGACATACTGGATGACATTTTCAATCCTGATCAGCCCATGGACGATGCAATAGATTGGACAGCTGATCTCCCTACTCTATCGCCCGAGCAGGATTCTTTTGGTGTTTTGCGCAACGAAGCCAAACTTTCAAATCTTGCGAGCCATATTCTGGAATCGGCATCAAACGCCGGCATGCCCGATCCGGACCGGTTCAAGGTCCTAAACACATTAGAACATTTACTAGCGCCAGCGCAAGCACACCAAGCTCTTTCTCGATACTTTGAGTCCTGGCATCGCATCTGTCGCATCATACACCGGCCAACATTCACAGCAGATACGGCGCCAGATGTGGTCCTGGTTGCAGTCCTCATTCTAGGTGCCATGTACTTGTCAAACGAGGAAGACCGGGAAAAGACTCTCAGTGTTATCGACTTCGTGGAGGATTACATTTTCTCGCAAGAACCTTCGCCATTGGATGCATTCGCACAGACTGATACGGACGGCGACGACAACCCCAGATTCCACTTCTTGCAAGCTGCATTTTTGATCGTGGTCACACAGTATTGGACAGGGAGCGATTGTTCAAGGCGGAGAGTATCAAAGGGTCGCTTTGATCGAGTGATAGAGGTAAGGAGCTGTTTTTCCACGGTGTAATGCGTTATTCCGATGCTGATTGATGATTGCAGACTGCTCGACAGTTGGGATCTTTCCAAGTGACGCACACTGCAGATGACCGGAAAAGCCAGGCATCATGGCTCGCCAGGGAGCGCCATATCCGGTATGTGAAAGTAAGCTTTTATCTTTGCGGTCCTCTGACTCTTTATCGCAGCACCTCAACCTGGGTCACGCTTTTGGACTGTGCCTTTCTATTCTTTTGGGGCATCCCGACTCGAATCGCGGGTACCGAGATCAGGTGCGACTTGCCCTGCGATGAAGCGATCTTTGATGAAGAGAATCCATTTACCCACTCGAGCTTCGCATTCAGTCGTGGACTGACCGCAAAAACGGGCTTCCAAGCTCTTTTCAAGAACGCAGACCGGCTGCCTCTTACCATGCTGGACACCTTCGTCCTAATACACTGTGAGTGATTCGAATCTTAGTCTCCCGAGAGACTTTTCACTGACATCTGTTGCAAGTGCTTTATCGATTTGCCAGTGACGCTCTCGCAATCCAGCTCTGGCGCTCAGACGAAGCCGGAGACAGACTTCCATTCCCAGAGATAAGCTCTGACCTGATGTTGGCACTTGATTGCTGGCATCGGCACTGGGAGCGGCTTCAGTCTAATGCGACAGAGAGCGACATCTGGAATGGCTTTGGTTTCTGGAAATATGGCGACCAGTACGAATATGCGATTCGGCTGCTGCTCTCTGAACGAGCTCGACCACATCTGAGTAGCCTTCTAGAGATCGGAGCTCCAAGGCTGGACAGGCTGAAAGGCCTAAATCCTCGCTGAAAGCGGCTATGGCGCGGACAAGATCACGAAATCTCATAGGAGCCGGAGCCTGTGATCGAGATGCGCTTTCTTCTTGAACCACCAATCACGCTGCTTCGTTCTCCGAAAGTTTGGGAGTCATTCCAAGTATCGTCCATGTCAGCTTCTTCATCGCTGGTGGCCCAATCCTCAAACCACGGGCGATATATGGTCTCTGACCAATTGATGAGTTCGAGAAGCGTAGCGAACACTTGGAAAAATCCATGGTACGTGGTGATGTCACCCAATTGATGCCTAGAATACACGGTGGTGTAAAACAGCTCGCCTTCATCGTTGTAGTTGCCGCATGCCACTAAGAGGTACCACACTGGCCCGACAACCTTCAGCAACGGGAGCCAGACTGTGCGGTCGCCGAATTTCAGAGTCCGCTTGCGGAGTTCTGCCAGGCGGGCAAAGTGTGACTTTACCCACAGACTGAGCTTCAGATCAGCCTGGAAGCCTCTCTGCTCTTCTCGCAGAGTTTCGATGCTAATGACTAGCGGCTTGCGAGCAACCTGTTCGGCATCCATGTGATTGAAGTTTCTGGATTGTCCATCTGTGTTCGACTGGATATTTCTGTAAGCGGCTTTCAACTTATCGCTAGTATGCAAGTAGATGCCAAAGTCGACCATCTTTCCAGCGTCTGATGTTCCGTTGTCCGGTTCCGGTTGCGCAAGAGGGCGGGCAGATGTCAGGTTCACGCTCTTTACTTGGCCATGGTGCCGGGATATGTGGCAGGCAAGCAGTAATAGCGGTCCGTTGACGTGTGAGTTCCAACCAGCTTCGACATCAGTGTTTTCGCTGCACTCTCGCGCTTGTTCAATGATCATTTCGACCTGAGGGAAAAGGACAGGGCGATCGTGTGCTTCGGACAAGGACGCAGCCGTCTGAGGAGGCAGAAGGCCCGGAGTTTGTGAGGGTGTGCGACTCCATCTCAACTCTGAATCTCGGTCCATCGTAGGTCGTAAATGTATGTTCTCGGGTAATAGGGGTGTGTCAGTTTGCCACACATCGCCGTCCGAGTCGAGATCTGGGTCTCCGTCTAAGACATGAGTCTTGAGCGCTTCTGGAATCGTATCGACTCCCCTCGCACACCTCCGAATCTCTGTTATCAATGAGTTGATTGTTGGCGGAAGTGTACAGAATCCCAATCGACTGAAGTTGAGGACTTTCACTGGCTGTTGCTTTACGGCTCGTCGTTTCATCTGCTTGATTGGTCTTGCGAAGAGCCGCATCCGGGATATGGTCGTCGCAGAGGAGGATATTACACTTGTGCTGACGCTTTGTTCGTAACCTGCGTCATCGCCAGCTGCGGTGGTTATTCGTCGTCGTTTTCTCGAAACTTGAGGCGTTATTTCTCGTTCATTATCGCCACCTTCTACGGGAGCAATGCCGCGTTCTCTCCCACGTTTCTTAATAGATGGCCCTAGTAGGGCATCCAGAGAACGGGCGAGTGTATTCATTGAGAACGTCCTCTTGGTGACTTGAAATCAGGTCCGATGCTCGTTCGCAGGGTTGGGTCTCATCAAGAAGCTCTATTACCGCGTCCCAGAATTCGCGCAACGTGAAATCTTTGGTGGTCCTGCCACTATCTGTCACCTTGTCTCCAGCATGCGTGCGCGATACGCGTCTCTTTCGTTCACGGCCGGCACGGAGGTGCTCGGACTGCAAACTGAGTCGTGGGCAGCGGGGATCTCGATGGCCTTGTGATGTGTGATCGCTTTTCCTTTACCTTCTTATTGTGCGCATCATGTCTATTGTCTCACAGAATAGATACACTAGATATCATGTATCTAGAGATGGTGGCGACGTGTGAGGTGCAGCTCACGGTAACGTGACTCGGTGGAGCCGCCAATGCGTGCTGATGCCTGAGATACGGAAGTAGCGCTTCCTCTACGCCTCTACTGCCTACAGCTGGCCAATCACAGCACAGCAGCCTGAGCTCTGGAATGTATACATATTTAGGAACGAAGTGAATTGCTAAATTGCTTCCTAGAAAACACTACAACTCATATTACACAACCACCCAAAATGTCAATCACTTCCGTCTCTCCAATTTCGAACTTCCAAAAGCGCAAGCGGACCGTTGTGTCCTACGCTCAACTCGATCCATTGGCCGATTTAATGAGCGACGACGAAGATATTACCGCTATCTCTCACTATGGTAGTAGTGATGATGAAAGCGACAATGACGACCGCACATACAGCAGACGCAAGGTATGGCTTGAGCACGGTCAGGAATCAGCCGATCGATTTACTGATCAACCCAGAAAACTTCCCAAAAAACCAACAAGAACAAGAAAGCAAGGCACGCCCCTGCTCGCCGGCAACCCGAGCAGAAGCCTTTCCCCTTCATGGAATTACCCCCGGAGCTTCGCGACATGATCTATGAGATCGCTCTCACCGACGCGGACGGCATGCAACAAATTGTGTCGACAACCAAATCCTATCGACGAACGGTCTGCCGCACTGCCAGCGACAATCTGGAAGAGTGTCAATACCGTCAACGCGGAAGTAGATACCGGATTGCAGAAGGTGAAAGCTCGCCTAAGCAGCTGGTCCCAAATCTCCTTGCCGTCAGCAAACAGATCCATAGCGAGACCATCAATCTCCTATACGGGCATGACTTCGCCTTTGCAGACACCGACGCCCTCCATCGTTTCCTCACAATCATCGGTCCACGGAATCAACAGCGCCTTCGATGCGTCGAAGTCAAAAGCTTCTGCACAGGCAGGATGACCAGAGCTATCAACCACTGCGCTTTCATGTCGCTTGCGGGTGCCACAAACCTTAAGACTCTCATTCTCAACAACTACGAATTTGGCCATTGCAGTAGTCCGAAAGGCCTCGCTCGAAGCCTGTACTCCAATACACATTCCTTCCTCGAAGCCTACGGTGCTGCGCATGGTCGCAAGGATGCTGCTCTCAACATCATAGAGCTGGATGAGCATGCTTTCGACTCGTTCTATAGCTACCGTAGATATGTTGTTCCCAAACAAGCAACTCCTGAACAGAATGAGGCGGTATATCGGGCGGAGCTTTGTCGCTTGCTTGGTGCGCGATGAGAGTTTAAACGAAGAGAAGGATTGACTACGGATATATATTGAACGACTTTTTAGCGCCAATAAGCCATTGTCCACAGTTTATTTCACATTTGAGAGATAGTAGCATGTTATGTAACGTCGACTCTGTTTGGTCTTTCTTTCAAAGTATCGTGATCAGCTGCCTCCATCAACGGATCAGGCTTCCAGCATATATCTTATTGAGCGGCACTACCTGGCTTCTGGCAACAGCATGTCCTCGCTCTCACAAGCATCCGTCAAGACCAACCGCGAGTGTGACGACGTCCAACTCCGCGGTCTCTCCGTCTCAATTGCCCAAACCGTCCCTCTTCACGACGACAAACCCTTCCAGATCTCCAATATTGTGCTTCAGCATCGTCTTCACCATCGCCTTCCACATGTCCTGTTGACCAAATCGTTTGATGGGCACCGAGCGTGCATTGGGCCTCGGAAACGCTTCGCCATCTGTGCGCTGGAATCTAACGACGTCGAACCTGTCTTCGACGTCAAGTATATCTTGAAGGTCCTGCTGAATCATGTCGAATAACTGGTCTCGAGTGGTGACTTTGGTGATCTCGATTACGCCAGCAAGGTCATTCTACCCGTCGATGTAAAGAGCGAGTTGTATATCCGCCAATGAATCGTTCGTGCCTCGGAATGGACTGAGCGTGGATGTATGGCGGACAGCCTTACACGAAACACTCTTGGTGATCGATTTCGGAGGAGTGACAGGCACGTGTGGTGGCTTTTCGGTGTTAGCGAGACCGAAGTAGAACAGTACAGCGAAAAGATGAAACATACCCTCAAAGCAGCCCTCTGCCCGCAGCTTGTCGCGTGGTAACTATCTGGAGCTGGGCGTTTGCGAGAACGGCCATCAAACTCATGGAACTCTTTTGTGTTGGAAGCCGGAGAGATGTTTGTGTTGTGAGTCCGCAGATGATAAGCTGAACCCGCTCCTGCAAGCTTCGTGGTATCCGTCGTGTCGCTGGAGCGCTCTTCTTTGATGAATACGAGCTCTTCGTCGTCATCGTCGTATTCATCGAGATAGCTGTAGCAAGGTTGGTAGCCATTGGAACGCCTCTTGCTTCCACGAGCCGGTCTCGGGGGTCTCTTGGTGTTGGTCCACAAGCTGGCATGTTGATCTTGCTCTGCCATTGGAGACGATCCCGGCTCCGAAGCGAGCGTACCGCGCTTGTCTGGATTATGCTTGAAGTGGGACATGCACTTGGTCTCCACGAATCTCCACAGGTATTCTCTGAGACTGTGCTTGGGTTAGTAGAGTTGAAAATTTGTCTGAACAGTGACTTACATTTCAGAGTCTCTGAGAACACAAAGTCTGACAACATCATCGTCGCGTAGCCACTTCGGGCACTTGCTCTGGTTGGGCCATAACTGGGAGGCCCAGTCGTCAAAGAACTTGTCGGTGAGATCCTGGAGAGCTTTCGAGTGGGAGATCTGGTAATCCGTGGTGTAGTATGCAGCCGATGCCTTCATTGCATCGACGTGATCGCACAAAGCCTTGCATGCGGTGAAGGCCCGGAATTTGGTGGAGTTGGTGCTGTATTCGAATCCAAGAATCTCTTCCCAATACTGGACGCGAGCCTTCTTGTACTCTTGCGTTGATGACATTTTGAGACCATCAAGTCGCGGGACTCCACTAACGTTAGTGGGACGAGGATGCCGCTCAAAAGCAAGTGTTGAGGCAGTATATGACCAGGACACTAGACTAGTGGCAAGCCCAGCTCTGCATGATGTGGTCTCAAGTGATGTGCAAACGCTGTCCGGCACGATACGCACACTGTAGCTTTGGAAGACATGGAGCTACCATGGTAGCATACGTTGAATGCAACGACCCGAAAGCAAAGGCTGCCCAGTATCCGCAGACGACAAGCATGCGGCGATATCGAATACCTTGCGACTTGCGAGCATGTTTTGGCGTCCTCAGCGTGTTTATCTGATAACTTCGCCAGGAGGTACACACTACGTGTTCGCTTCTGGGACTAGCCCCTGGGGTTCATATTGGACAGCATACGGATTAACCATCTTCGTCATGTGCTGTGCATGCTGTACAGTGTGTGGGCTAGAACCGAGCCCAAGCAAACGCTGGTACAAATGAGACAGGGATTGGCCAGTTCTCATGTCTCTATCAGATCGTTCGGGTGCGTCTGTGACAGCCAGCCGTGTGAAGATACGGCCTGCTGCATGGCTCCTGCAGCTAGCTGTTTGTTGCCAGGTACATAGGTACAACACTGTACCTTTGGGGATCGGAAGACGAGGCGGCTTTCAAGCTCCGGATGAGATATAGGATACTGAAGCAATTTAGCCAGCTTTGTCCCGTCCTACATTGAGTTCACTGTGCTTGATGTCGAACGCCAAACGGATGAAGCTTATGAGCTACGCCTTGGCCGCAGAGTGTGGCCGGAGAAAGACGAGGCTGAGACATGACAGATGCACGGACTCAGTGGCTTAACGATCGAGCAAAGTGGCTGAGTCGTGAATTGAATAACACTGGTGACATCTCGAGAGCTGAACACCACAGTTCGGATTCGCATCCCATGAGTCGTTCTATTGGAAACATGAAGCTGCAGCCTGCCAAAATTCGGCGCATGATATTCCGAGAAGAGTGGCAACGAGAACCAAGCGAACTTACAAAAACCAATCAGATTACGGTTTAGTATCGAGAGTTTTGACATTTTTGGAGACAGTCCCTGTGGCCGTCTCAGGATTACAGCAAATATTGAAATAGCATCTTGGCTTACAACATGGCAGATCCGCATACACCAGAACTAGTCGCACCAGTAGCCATTCAGTTCGTCATTCATCAGTGTGAAGTTCGGTGTGCACATCAGGCTCCATACAACATTGTTAGAGATCCTGCCTCGCTGGCCGTCGAGATCGAACCCCACGACGGTATTGAACACAGCTGTGTTGATTCTAACCTCTACCTGTGTCCGATATGCAGTATACCATCACGATCGGGAGCATGTTTATATCGTGCCGAGTTGTTTGTCTGCTCGTTGGTTCATTCCAACACTAAGCAACGCCATCTTGCTCACTCGAAACAGCAGGGGCTTGGAGGATTTCTCTCAGTGGAGCATCTGCTTCCGCGCAGCATCAAGTCTCCTGTGCGAGAGCTCCGCCAGAACCAGTATTTAGGGAAGTATCCATGAACTAGATGTATTATTCTGCAGATTCATTTATCTTGCCTTGCTACCAAAAATGCGTGCAACATTTCTATCTGCCCTCTTTTGCATCGTGCAAAGCTCCGTGGCTCTGATCACTCCTGCAAACTCGCATGTCATGGTGCCCCTGATCGAATGGGTAGAACGAGGTGTCAAGCCGAAGAGTGTGCTAGCTTCTGATCCGCCAGATGGCAGTGGAAGAACAACAAAGCTGTGCCCTTGGCCACAGACTGCAGAATACAAGAGTGGCAACAAGGATGACTGGGAGTCTTTTATTTGCGTGTAGATACTAGATACTATGTTGTCAAGCATAAAACAATGCTGGTCTCCTTACGCAAATTCGCAGCATCCTCAACGTTAGTCACTTCGCGTCGATAGACTTCTTCACCTTGACATATCCCATCAATCCCTCTTCTCCTGCGCCATGCTCCAAAAGGGTGTCGATCAACTCCCTCCACATATCTTGTTGTCCAACTTTTTTGATAGGCATTGTGCGGACATTGGGGCCACGGAAGACCTCGCCGTCAGCGCGCTTGACTTTGACAGCCACGATCTGGTCGCTGGTGTCCAGATCATCTTGAAGATCGGCATGCATCATTGTGAATAGCTCATCCCGAGTTGCGAGGCCAGTGAGCTTAACGCAGCATTGTGGTTCCAGGGGATCCGCATTCTCATCGAGGTACAATCTGAAGAACACACTTCTCAAAGACTTGCTGTCTTTGTCTGTAGATGACGTAGTTGTCTCCAGCTTGGTGGCTAATTTCTGCAAGCCACGCTCATGGATTTCTTTCCCGGTCAGCGGAGTCGAGGTTGCGGCTTGACGTATCTCCATCTCCAGTGCTTCGGAGTCCTGAATCACGGGACACGGTTGATGAGCGTCAGAATCGACTTCAGCGCGCGGGTCAGCCTGAATCTCAGAAAGTGCTGAGGAATGCTGGCTGCCTGTCGGTTGCACAGGCACGCTGAAATTCTCGCCTCCGGGCGCGGAAGATGACACATATATGCCACCAGTTCTGTTTAGCGAGCTCATATTTCTGGTAGATTGTTCTTGACTCGCCGTAT
>Ga0265797_10012110_pt1 | contig 10642 bp, 13 predicted proteins | sample P2T30metagenome_FD_192433 | JGI IMG/M metagenome (GOLD analysis project Ga0265797, IMG submission 192433) | Plant litter microbial communities from East Loma Ridge, Irvine, California - P2 T30 | ecosystem: Environmental > Terrestrial > Plant litter > Unclassified | place: USA: California... | reverse complement strand
TGTCATATCTTTTGGAGTATCAACACGGTGTGGTTTGCCGCGAATCGATCAGTTTGATCGTCGCCGCAGGCCTCGTCTGAATGACCGCCGAGCCCTGCAGACAGGTGGCGGCCCTAGGCCCTCATCGGTGTGCACCTCTCCGCTCAGGCGGGGAGCCGGTGGCCCTGTGTGGCGGAGCGCCGTCCTGGCATTCCGTCGCTGGATCCGACCTGAGGTGACGAGTATGGATGACCACGGACGCATCAAGCCCACCGCCCCAACCTTGTATGCCCTCGACACCAATGTCCTGATTCACGACCCCAACGCGTTACTCAACTTCCAGGAGCACCACGTCGCCATTCCGATGACGGTGCTGGAGGAACTCGACAAGCTGAAAACCGGCAAGCAGGGCGTTGCCGCCGAATGCCGTCAGGCGATCCGCCTGATCGACAAGATCCTCGACGGTGCCAGCCCCGAGGAAGTCGAGCACGGCGTGCCGATTCAACGTGGCAAGGGCGATCCCAGCGGTTTTCTGTCGATTCTCATGAGCAAGAGCGCGGCGCCGGTTACCTGGCTGCCGGAAGACCTCAATGACAACAAGATCATCAACCAGCTGGTCGAGCTGAAATCACGCCGGCCGGGCATGTCCGTGGTGCTGGTGACCAAGGACATCAACATGCGCCTGAAGGCGCGCGGCTGCGGGCTGGATTCGGAGGATTACCACACCGATCAACTGGTCGACGATATCTCGCTGCTCTCCAAGGGCTACCACAACGTCGAGGGTGCTTTCTGGGATCGCGTCGCCAAGGTCGATACCCGCCAGGGGCACGGCCGCACCTGGCACCGCGTGCAATTGAGCGAGGAGCTGCCAGGGGTCAACGTCAATGAATTCATCATCGACGAGCAGGGTTTTGTCGGCTGGGTCAAGGAAGCTGAAGGTGGCGAGCTGCTGATTCTCGATCTGCACCAGGAACCGCTGTTGCACCAGGAAGCCTGGGGCCTCAAGCCGCGCGATATCTACCAGGCGCTGGCGCTCTACGCACTGCTCGACCCGGATATCCACCTGGTCAACCTGACCGGCGCTGCCGGTTCTGGCAAAACCATCCTGGCTCTGGCAGCGGCCATCGAACAGACCATGGTCAACAAGCGCTATCGGCGCATCATCGCCACCCGCTCGGTGCAGGGGCTGGATCAGGAGATTGGCTTCCTGCCGGGTACCGAGGCCGAGAAAATGGAGCCCTGGCTGGGCGCCATCACCGACAACCTCGAAGCCCTGCACATGGACGACGAGAACACCCACGGCAGTGTCGATTACATCCTGCAAAAGGTGCCGTTGCAGTTCAAATCGCTGAACTACATTCGCGGGCGCAGCTTTCAGCAGAGCCTGATCCTTATCGACGAGTGCCAGAACCTCACCCCGCACCAGATGAAAACCATCATCACCCGCGCGGGTAGCGGCTCCAAGGTCATCTGCCTGGGCAACCTGGCGCAGATCGACACGCCCTATCTGTCCGCGCCCAGCTCCGGCCTGACTTACCTCACCGAGCGTTTCAAGGGCTTCGAGCACGGCGTGCACATCACCCTGCAGGGCGTCCCGCGTTCGATCCTCGCCGAGTACGCAGAAAGCCACATGTAACCCCTATGTCCGGAGCCGCTGAGCGGTTCCGGGTGTTTCTCTCCGCGCTCGCGGTTTGCACGGGCGGGCGCGGGGCCTACAATCGCCAGGTTTTCTACTTGGAGATTGCCCGTGCTGACCCATCTCGATTCCCAGGGGCGCGCCAATATGGTCGACGTCAGCGACAAGGCGCTGACCGTGCGCGAAGCCGTGGCCGAGGCCCGTGTGCGCATGCGCACCGAGACCCTGCAGATGATCGTCGACGGCGAGCATCCCAAAGGCGATGTGTTCGCCGTGGCGCGTATTGCCGGCATTCAAGCGGCGAAGAAAACCTCGGACCTGATCCCGCTGTGCCATCCGCTGATGCTGACCAGCGTCAAGGTCGAACTGCAAGCCGATGGTGACGACGCCGTGCTGATTCGTGCGCGCTGCAAACTCACCGGCCAGACTGGCGTGGAAATGGAAGCGCTGACCGCTGCCAGCGTCGCCGCGCTGACCCTCTATGACATGTGCAAGGCGGTTGATCGCGGCATGGTCATCGAGCAGGTGCGCCTGCTGGAAAAAGTTGGCGGCAAGAGCGGCCATTTCCTGGCTGAAGAGGGCGAGCGATGATCCGCGTGCAGTACTTTGCCCGTTATCGAGAGGCCCTTGGGCTGGACGCCGAAGAGCTGCAGCCGGGCTTTGCGACCCTTGATGAGCTGCGTCAGCACCTGCTGGCCCGTGGCGGCGCCTGGGAGGTGCTCGCCGAGCGTGGTTTGATGTGCGCGCGCAATGAAGAGCTCTGCGCGCTCAGCGAGCCACTGGTCGACGGTGATGCAGTGGCGTTCTTCCCGACCGTCACCGGAGGCTGAGATGGGCATTCGCGTGCAACAGGCGGTGTTCGATCCGGGGTTGGAAACCAATGCCGTGCATGCGGCCAATACCGGAGTGGGCGCGGTGGCCTGTTTCGTCGGCTATGTGCGTGATTTCAACGATGGCCAAGACGTGTCCGGCATGTTTCTCGAACATTTTCCCGGTATGACGGAAAAGGCGCTCGCCGGCATCGAGGTTCAGGCACGAGAACGCTGGCCGCTGCTCGGCGTCGAGGTGATTCACCGTGTCGGCCGGCTGGAACCGGGCGAGCCGATCGTCTTCGTCGGTGTGGCCAGTGCCCACCGGCAAGCAGCCTTCCAGGCATGCGAATTCATCATGGACTACCTGAAAACCCGCGCGCCGTTCTGGAAGAAGGAAGACACCGCCGACGGCCCCCGCTGGGTCGAGGGGCGCGACAGCGATCAGGCTGCCCTGCAGCGCTGGCAGGCCGGCAGCTAGGGCTTAGCCAAACTCGATAAATACCTTGAAGAACAGCGGCGCGAACATCGACAGCGCGCCGAGGCCGGTCAGCCAGATGCCCCATTCCTGTTCACGGTTATTGAAGCCGATGCCCAGCAGCAAAAAACCGCTGATCAACAGCACGATCATGATGTGGAACGCGTCCATGGCGACCCCTCCTTTGCAAATGTGCCAGGAGCTGCGCCGCTGCATCTGCGGATGATGCCGCGACGACATCTACCTTGAGCGTAGTCGAGGCCTCGCCACGGCGCTCTGATCCACGGCAATTCGCAGCATCAATAATGGGCGCTCAGAGCTGTCGTGGCCGGCGCCCTGGAGTATCGCGCGCCGATGAGTGTGATGGCTGGCGCGCCGATTTAAGTCGCGGTCGGCGCCCGCGGTGATTAAAATCCCCGCCTGAATTCTTCCTGCTACCCAAGGATCCTGTTATGCCCCGTATCGGAACCCCCCTGTCGCCCAGCGCGACCCGCGTGTTGCTGTGTGGCTCGGGCGAGCTCGGCAAGGAAGTTGTGATCGAGCTGCAGCGCCTCGGCGTTGAAGTCATCGCTGTCGACCGTTACGCCAACGCGCCGGCCATGCAGGTGGCCCATCGCAGCCACGTGATCAGCATGCTCGATGGCGCAGCGCTGCGTGCCGTGATCGAGCTGGAGAAGCCGCACTACATCGTGCCGGAGATCGAAGCGATTGCCACCGCGACGCTGGTCGAGCTGGAGAACGAAGGCTACACCGTGATCCCCAGCGCTCGCGCCGCCCAGCTGACCATGAACCGTGAGGGCATCCGTCGCCTGGCGGCCGAAGAGCTAGGTGTGCCGACTTCGCCGTATCAGTTCGCTGACTCCTTCGAAGAGTTTCAGACCGCCGTCAGCGCCATCGGCTTCCCCTGTGTGGTCAAGCCGATCATGAGCTCGTCGGGCAAGGGGCAGTCGGTGCTCAAGGGCGCCGATGACGTGCAGAAGGCCTGGGATTACGCCCAGGCTGGCGGTCGTGCCGGCAAAGGTCGGGTGATCGTCGAAGGCTTCATCGACTTTGATTACGAAATCACCCTGCTGACCGTGCGCCACGTCGGCGGCACCACCTTCTGTGCGCCGGTTGGTCACCGTCAGGAGAAGGGCGACTACCAGGAATCCTGGCAGCCCCAGGCAATGAGCCCGGCGGCACGTGCCGAGGCCGAGCGTATTGCCCTGGCGGTTACTGGTTCGCTGGGCGGGCGTGGCTTGTTCGGCGTCGAACTGTTCGTCAAGGGCGATCAGGTGTGGTTCTGCGAAATTTCGCCGCGTCCTCATGACACCGGCCTGGTGACGCTGATTTCTCAGGATCTGTCCGAGTTCGCCCTGCATGCGCGGGCCATTCTCGGTCTGCCGATCCCGGCGATCCGTCAGTTCGGCCCGTCGGCTTCCGCAGTGATTCTGGTGGAAGGTGAATCGCAGCAGGTCAGCTTCGGCAACCTGGGCGCGGCACTCACCGAGCCGGATACCGCGCTGCGTCTGTTCGGTAAGCCGGAAGTCAGTGGTCAACGCCGCATGGGCGTGGCGCTGGCACGCGACGAGTCGCTGGACGCTGCCCGGGCCAAGGCGCTGCGTTCGGCGCAAGCGGTCAAGGTCGAGTTGTAACTGCTGGGCGCGGGCTGCGGCCCGCGCCTGATGCTCAATGCGCCAGGCGATGCCCGATCTGGGATTGCCTGAGCGCTGACAGCAGCTGACTAGCCTTCGCTCAGTCGCTCACATCAGTCGGCGCATGGTTTTCCGGCAGGTCACTGGCCTTCCAGATGCGCACGCTCTTCACCCGGTTTTCCGACGATTGCAGAATCTCCAGCCGGTAGATACCCATTTTCAGGCATACCGCACTTTCCGGAATGCTTTCCATGGCTTCGGTGATCAGCCCGTTGAGGGTCTTGGGACCGTCGACCGGCAGATGCCAGCCCAGTGCCTTGTTGATCTCGCGAACATAAGCCGCGCCGTCGATGACTTGAGTGCCGTCGTCCTGGGGCTGGATCTCCGGGCTGCGTGAAGTGTCCTGTTCGTTGAAGTCGCCGACGATCTCTTCAAGGATGTCTTCCAGGGTGACGACGCCAAGCACATCACCATATTCATCGACGACCATGCCGATGCGCAGCTTCTGCTTCTGGAAGTTGAAAAGCTGGGTCGACAGCGGTGTGCTTTCCGGGATGAAGTAGGGTTCGCTGCACGCGCGCAGCAGCGACTCTATGGTGAGTTCATCGTGGGTCAGCAGCTGCGTAAGCTCTCGCATGTGCACGATGCCTTCGACCTGATTGATGTCCTGCTTGAACACCGGCAGGCGGGTGTGGGTCGTCGTGCGCAGCTGTTCAATGATGGTCGTCAAGTCATCCTGCAGGTTGATACCCACGACCTCGTTGCGCGGGATCATGATGTCGTTGACCGTGACCCGCTCCAGGTCGAGGATGCCCAGCAGCATGCTCTGGCGATTTTTCGGCAGCTCATGGCCCGATTCGCGCACCACGCTGCGCAGCTCCTCGGTGGTCAAGGCGTCATCGCTTTTACTGGCCGGGTCGACACCCAGCATGCGCAGCAGTCCATTGCTGATCCAGCCAAGCAGAATCACCAGCGGATAGAACACCTTGAGCAGCAGTTGCAGCGGCAGGCTGGCGGGGTAGGCGACCTTTTCCGGGTGCAGTGCGGCGAGGGTCTTGGGGGTGATTTCGCCGAAGATCAGCAGGACGATGGTCAGGCCGATTGTGGCAATGGCGATGCCCGCTTCGCCATACAGCTTGATGGCCAGTACCGTTGCGATCGATGAGGCGAGGATGTTGACGAAGTTGTTGCCAATCAGAATGGTGCCCAGCAACCGGTCGGGGCGGCTGAGCAGGCTGCTCACGCGCTTGGCCCCGCGGTGCCCCTCCTTGGCCATATGGCGCAGGCGGTAGCGGTTAAGGCTGAGGATGCCGGTCTCGGAGCTGGAAAAGAATGCCGAGCAAGCCAGCAAGAAAATCAGCAGGCCGATCAGCAGGCCAGGGTGTACGTTATCCACGAAATTGCCTCGTGCTCGGATCAGACGTGCAGGATGAATTCGCGGACCAGTTTGCTACCGAAGAACGCCAGCATCAGCAGGCAGAATCCGGCAAGCGTCCAGCGAATCGCCTTGTGCCCGCGCCAACCAAGCTGATGGCGGCCCCACAGCAGCACGGCGAAAACTACCCATGCAAAGCAGGACAGGATGGTCTTGTGCACCAGATGCTGAGTGAACAGGTTATCGATGAAGATCGCCCCGGACAGCAGCGACAGCGACAGCAGCGCCCAGCCGCACCACAGGAAGCCGAACAGCAGGCTTTCCATGGTCTGCAGGGGCGGGAAGTTGCGGATCAGCCCGGACGGATGCTTGTGCTTGAGCTGATGGTCCTGCACCAGCAGCAGCAGCGACTGGAACATGGCGATAGTCAGCATGCCGTACGCCATGATCGACAGGAGAATATGGGCGAGGATGCCTGGGCCTTCCTCCAGGGGCTGAGTGGTGCCGCTGGGCATGAACTGCGCGCACAACACCGTCAGGCCGCCGAGCGGAAACAGGAACAGCAGCAGGTTATCGACCGGCATGCGCTGGCTGGCCAGCAGGATGAGCACGATGACGGTGTAAGCGATCAGGCTGGCGGCGTTGAAAAAATCCAGGGTCAGGCCGACGCTGTCATACATCTGCATGAACAGGCTACCGCCATGAAAGAAGATGGCGATCACACCAAGCAGCGCCAGCAGGCGTTTGCTGGGCGTGCTGCGACGGGTCAGGTGCAGGCCTTGATAGCTGGCGGCGCCAAAATAGAAAACGGCCGCGGCGAGGCTGGGCAACAGAGGGTGCATAGATCCTGGATTACAAGGCCTGAAAGGCGCTGAGTGTGGCACACAACCGTGGCCGTCAAAAGACCGCAAGTGCTATCAGCTCTCATATGTCGCAGGGCTCCGATAAAGAAGCCTCAACAGCGCGACAGTCTCCGTTATAATCCGCCGTTTGCTGCCAGCCCATCCCGGCCCGACGGCCTGAAAGGAACGCGCATGTTCGAAAATCTAACAGATCGCCTCTCGCAGACCCTGCGCAGCGTCACTGGCAAGGCCAAGCTGACCGAGGACAATATCAAGGACACCCTGCGCGAAGTGCGCATGGCGTTGCTCGAAGCCGACGTGGCATTGCCCGTGGTGAAGGACTTCGTTTCCCGCGTCAAGGATCGCGCGGTCGGCACTGAAGTGTCGAAAAGCCTGACCCCAGGCCAGGCGTTCGTGAAGATCGTGCGTCTGGAGCTGGAAAGCCTCATGGGCGCGGCCAACGAAGATCTCGACCTGAGCACCACGCCACCGGCGGTCGTGCTGATGGCCGGCCTGCAGGGCGCGGGCAAGACGACCACGGTCGGCAAGCTGGCGCGCTTCCTCAAGGAGCGCAAGAAGAAGAGCGTGATGGTGGTGTCTGCGGACGTCTACCGTCCTGCGGCGATCAAGCAGCTGGAAACCCTGGCGGGCGACATCGGCGTGACGTTCTTTCCGTCCGACATCAGCCAGAAGCCAGTGGCCATCGCTGAGGCGGCCATCCGCGAAGCCAAGCTCAAGTACATCGATGTGGTGCTGGTGGATACCGCCGGTCGCCTGGCTATCGATGCCGAGATGATGGCCGAGATCCAGGCCCTGCACGCGGCGGTCAAGCCGGTGGAAACCCTGTTCGTGGTCGACGCCATGACCGGCCAGGACGCCGCCAATACTGCCAAGGCCTTCAACGACGCGCTACCGCTTACTGGCGTGGTGCTGACCAAGGTCGACGGTGATGCCCGTGGCGGTGCCGCGCTGTCTGTTCGCGCGATCACTGGCAAGCCAATCAAATTCATTGGTATGGGCGAGAAGAGCGAAGCGCTCGAGCCGTTCCACCCCGAGCGGATCGCCTCGCGCATTCTCGGCATGGGCGACGTGCTCAGCCTGATCGAGCAGGCCGAGCAGACTCTCGACCGTGACAAGGCCGAGAAGCTCACCAAGAAGCTCAAGAAGGGCAAGGGCTTCGACCTCGAAGACTTCCGCGACCAGCTCGTGCAGATGAAGAGCATGGGCGGCCTCGGTGGGCTGATGGACAAGCTGCCGCAGATGGGCGGCGTCAACCTGTCGCAGATGGGCGGCGCTCAAGGTGCAGCGGAGAAGCAGTTCAAGCAGATGGAGGCGATCATCAACTCGATGACGCCCGCCGAGCGCCGCGACCCGGACATCATCAGCGGCTCGCGCAAGCGGCGCATCGCCATGGGTTCCGGCACGCAGGTGCAGGACATCGGCCGGCTGATCAAGCAGCACAAACAGATGCAGAAGATGATGAAGAAATTCACCGCAAAAGGCGGCATGGCCAAGATGATGCGCGGCATGGGCAGCATGATGCCGGGCGGCGGCATGCCGAAATTCTGACCTGTCTGTGCCGGCCTATCGACGGTCGGCGGAAAAAGAGATTTGCAAACAGTCGCATAATCCTTAGAATATGCGGCCTTTCGGGCCTAGGCCCATTTTTGATGTGTGCCTCAAGTTAGCACCGACTACAGGAACGATGTTCACATGGTAACTATTCGTCTCGCTCGTGGCGGCTCCAAAAAGCGCCCCTTCTACCACCTGACCGTGACCAACAGCCGCAATGCGCGCGATGGTCGCTTCGTAGAGCGTATTGGCTTCTTCAATCCGGTCGCTTCGGGTGCTGAAATCAAGCTGTCCGTGAATCAAGAGCGCGCTACCTACTGGCTGGGCCAGGGCGCACAGCCGTCTGAGCGTGTTGCTCAGCTGCTGAAAGAAGCTGCCAAGGCTGCTGCCTAAGCACTTTATGAGCACGACGCCGGCTCCCGCCGAGGATTTCATCGTTCTCGGCAAGATTGTCTCGGTGCATGGCGTCAAAGGTGAGGTGAAGGTGTTTTCCTTTACCGACCCTATCGATAACGTGCTCGACTACCCTCGCTGGACGCTACGGCGCGACGGTGAGGTGAAACAGGTTGAACTGGCTGGTGGACGCTTGCAGGGCAAGGTTCTGGTCGCCAGGCTGAAAGGGCTCGATGATCGTGAAGTGGCGCGTACCTACGCGGGCTTCGAGATCACCGTTGCGCGCAGCCTGCTGCCCGAACTGGACGACGGCGAGTTCTACTGGTACCAGCTGGAAGGTCTCAAGGTTATCGATCAGGCAGGGCAACTGCTCGGCAAGATCGATCATCTGTTCGAGACCGGTGCCAATGATGTGATGGTGGTCAAGCCGTGCATCGACAGCCTCGATGATCGCGAACGCCTGTTGCCGTATACGCAGCAGTGTGTGTTGTCGATCAGCCTCGAGGCTGGCGAGATGCGGGTCGACTGGGATGCGGACTTCTGACGCCATGCCGAGCTTGCGCGTCGATGTCATTACGTTGTTCCCGGAAATGTTCGCCGCCATCGGCGATTACGGCATCACCAGCCGTGCGGTCCGTCAGGAGCTGTTGCAGCTGACCTGCTGGAACCCACGCAGTTACACCACGGATCGTCATCACACGGTTGACGACCGCCCCTTCGGTGGTGGTCCTGGCATGGTGATGAAGATCAAGCCGCTCGAAGATGCTCTGGCTGATGCCAGGCAGGCCAGCGGTGGTCAGGCGAAGGTGATCTACCTCTCGCCGCAAGGCCGCCCGCTGACGCAGGCGGCGGTACGCGAGCTGGCGAAGGAGGAGCGTTTGATCCTCATCGCCGGCCGCTACGAAGGCGTCGACGAGCGTTTCATCGAAACGCATGTCGACGAGGAATGGTCGATTGGTGACTACGTCCTGTCCGGCGGTGAGCTGCCGGCCATGGTGCTGATCGATGCGGTAACGCGCCTTTTGCCTGGTGCATTGGGTCATGCAGATTCGGCCGAGGAAGACTCCTTCACGGATGGCTTGCTCGACTGCCCGCACTACACCCGTCCGGAGGTGTATGCGGATAAACGTGTTCCTGAGGTGCTGCTTGGCGGTAACCACGAACACATCCGGCGCTGGCGTTTGCAGCAGTCCCTGGGACGTACCTGGGAACGCCGTGTCGATCTTCTGGATAGCCGCTCGCTTTCTGGAGAAGAGAAAAAGCTGCTGGAGGAATACATCCGCCAGCAGGACGATAACTAAATATCGATGGCCGGCCTGACGGCCCGTCTTAGGAGCGCAGCATGACCAACAAAATCATTCAGCAGATCGAAGCTGAGCAGATGAACAAAGAGATCCCGACCTTTGCACCGGGCGACACCGTAATCGTCCAGGTAAAAGTAAAGGAAGGTGACCGTCAGCGTCTGCAGGCGTTCGAAGGTGTGGTAATCGCCAAGCGTAACCGCGGTCTGAACAGCGCTTTCACTGTGCGTAAGATCTCCAGCGGCGTCGGCGTTGAGCGTACTTTCCAGACCTACAGCCCGCTGGTTGATAGCCTGTCCGTGAAGCGTCGTGGTGACGTTCGCAAGGCCAAGCTGTACTACCTCCGCGACCTGTCCGGCAAGGCAGCACGCATCAAGGAGAAGCTGGCTTAAGCCACGCTTCCCTCTCGAAAAAAGCAGCCTTGAGCTGCTTTTTTCGTTTCTGGTGTTTGTTCGTTCGATCATCGAGGTGTCGTTCATGACTGCCAGAGATCAGGCAATCCAGTTCGTAGGGTGGACGACGCCTCATCCGTCCACCGCTCTACTATCGCAATGGTGGACAAAAAGAGCGTTGTCCACCCTACGGGGATGAAAGGCTGCTTCCGCCTTGTAGAGGCCCTTCTT
>Ga0265797_10012108_pt1 | contig 10643 bp, 9 predicted proteins | sample P2T30metagenome_FD_192433 | JGI IMG/M metagenome (GOLD analysis project Ga0265797, IMG submission 192433) | Plant litter microbial communities from East Loma Ridge, Irvine, California - P2 T30 | ecosystem: Environmental > Terrestrial > Plant litter > Unclassified | place: USA: California... | reverse complement strand
TCGGACCGTAGCTCCAAGTCTGCCTAACCTGATGTGGGATAGCGTATTGGACCCTGCTGAGGTTAGTTTATTGGAAAGACCGTATAACCCTCGACAGGATCTTTGGCCGCTAGACACGTGCGAAATAACGTTCCACAACACGACGGCTTAGATGAGACGGTCGTTCCCGGTGCATTCGGCGTCCGTCTTCGGCAATGTTCTAGAAGAAAGGATTACACTGTAGAGGTGGCACCCCTGCCCCCTCTGCCCACTGTCATGCGGTCGTCAAGAAGCGAGGGCAAAGAAAGCCAGCTGACAAACTCTCCGATACCACACCAACGTCTTATTGAATACCACAAGATGCACAGCCGTCCGTCCGTCCGGTAGCTATGATCTCATAGTATACAGATCGAGTCAAAGATTCCTGCACGACAAAAAGTTGCCGCACGGCCTAGCACGGAAGTTAGCGATAGCTGAGTAACAACCCCTGGCAGTGATACGTTCTCGTGTTAGCATGGCTAATATTAGCTGCCATTGGAAGGTCTGATTCGTTCGCGCATTCGACATGGCCTTGACAGTTACGAATGATATCGGTCCAGTCATGGATGGTCCAATGGATGATACGTTTGCGTCCAAAACCATGTGTGGAGCGACCTCATCGGCTATGGCCGAGCCTGCTCGTCATTGTACGTAGTGCACGCTAAGCTCTCGACGGCAGAGCCGCTGGAGCACCGGTAATCGCGAATACGTTCTCGGGTGAATTCTCCTCCCCACTGTTCCTTGCAGTTGGGCATGCTTACCATGGTGACGACAAATGAGGTCTTCTGGGAGCCACCGAATACGAGAAGAGACCAGAAGAAATCTGCATCATGTATATCTTGGTCGAGATGAAGTACCAGGTTGTACCTGACTTCACCAACATTCCTCGCTGATTACTAACTTCAGATGAAGCCGGACTGGTGCCCTGCAAACCATACCACCACCCCAATATCAGATACCGGTCTTTGTGCATGCGGCTCAAGATAAGCTTCTGACGACAGCAGCCCTACAGCATCCCGCTGCACCTTCGATCAGTGTGCATTGAGAATTTATCGACAAGAAGGTGACCCGGACGCCACGCGTCTAAAAAAGGCTGCGCCCGCACGCGCTTGACTTGACCCCCAATTACTGGTTCCGCTGCAAGTCTCACCACCTTTCCGCTCGATCGGATCAGGGCTTGTGACCCATTACCAAACTTTCAGTACCGACATACCACTTGCATGGACATCCTTCCTGTGAGAAGCAGAAAGCTTTGACTTTTGAGAGGCGCGGAAGAGGCTACTTCCTCGATTATGCGATACTGGACCGGCTTAGTACATCCAAAAATTTCTGTTTCCAGACTTCAGTCTTTCTATTATCGACATATGGTGATCTTGAAGCCGGCATTCAAAGACTCCAAAATTGGGGGCCGCTGGAGAATCTTTGAGGATAAAAGACTTGGAAGTCGTCAGTTGGGGATAGTGCCATTGCCTACAACAACAACAAATCCAACCCACGAGCCACGACAGCACTCCGCAGCGACTATCACACTTCAACACCAATTCTGGAACTGCTAATAATCAGTCACGACGCCACGACTCCAGAATATCTACTCGGGTCCAGCATCAGCACATTTTCTCTGCAATCAACTGATATATGAGCCATCGCCCTTCCGAGACTTACAGCCCATCAAGCTCCCCAAAGCCTACTGCTACAGACGCTACCAAATCTGCTATACCAACCGTTAGCTCTTCTAAAACCATCAAAGGCCCCACGGAAACTCCTCAACCTACTGCTGAACAAACCGTCTTCACTCCAGCCATCGTCGTCACAGGTTCACGTACTCCCACACCAGAACCTATTCCTCGACAAAGCCGTACTCGCATCATCCACGGTCGATCAAGACAAACGTCTTCTTCGCAACCCCCTCAACAGCAACGCTCACATACGCCGTACGATCGCCAACAACGCTCTAGATCTCAACCACTCGTAAACCCTACTACAGTTACAACTGCAGCCTCACAAATCAACACCACAATGTCTTCATCTGGCTCCTCCCCCTCTAACACGTCGACTGCTGGCAGCACATCAGGCTCTGGGCAAACATATCAGCTCCCTTATGCGCCATTCCCATACCCGATGCCTGCCAACCCGCGCGGATCACAGCAGCAAGGAGGCCAAGGCAAGTAAGGAAGTCGACTAAAATATTTCATATGTCACCACATTTCGTGCGCGGCGGCAACGTTCTCAACAAGGTTTTCACGAACATTTACATGGCGCGCGACGTTTTCTCTTGACCAAACGGGTGTCCTTTCACTTCCCACCAAAGTTTCCTTCTGGCCTTGGCATTGCATAATCGGATAGATTGCACATTCGGCGCTGGGAATACCCTTTTCATACATTCGCTCTTGACGACTTCTTTTCTGGGCACGGGTTCACGTTCGTTCTTTGATACCTGTCTTTTTGTTTTGGCTTTCGTATGCAACATGGGTCTCAGTGTTGACAGTCGGCATGTATACGGACGCTTTGGATTGCATGTACACGGTTGCGTCCGGGATTATCTTTTTTTTCTAGTTAGACTTGCATGACTGGCGTTTGCTTTGTTTCTGTCTATGTGTTCGCAATTACTTCCTTCTCTGTACTCGCTCTCTCGATGGCTGGTGCTCGTACTATTCAACTGGCCATTAGTGGTATGACGGTGGCTTGATCTGAGAGGCGTTTTGGGAAGGTAGTCAATGATTCTCGTATTTCTCCTGTATCATTCATCATGGCGTCTATTCTTGCATGCTTTGGCACGTTTTGGTAGTTAGACTAGCTTTACTAGGCCATGTAGACTTTACTGTAGATGAGTATGGGCCGCAAGAATTTCACAAGATACCTGTTAGCTTCCCAGATCAGATGGTCTATTTTTAGCCCCTAGCTCGTATCTGAAAACCATAGCGTGGAGTCGAGGATACGACCACCAACAGCCACCCATGCGGCGTATACGGAAAAACTAGTGGAGATCTCATGATGCAAATAGACTGGGCGGACCACTGGGTCGGGTCTGGGGGCCAATAATGTACTGGAGGGCCGTAGTGGGAAGTCATGATAAGAGTTGAGGTTCAGCTCACGGCCGCGCATGTCCGAAGTACGAAGACTTGGATATATATGACTCTTGCAAACTATAGCGGCCAAGGATACTTGTGCGACTTGGTTTGGCGCCTGGTTGAATCTACTTCATTCATGATGGCGCGAACAAGGCATTTCAATGTTGACATTGACGTTGACGTTGATGCGGAGCGCGCGTGCAGCGTCGAAGATGCCCGACCTGACTAAGCGACTGGCGGCCGTTGGACAGCGTCATTCGCGCCAACTTCCCTTCTCCCCGAGTCGACGACCCACACGACATTGCGACACTGCACCGCTCGAGTCACCCTGCAGCGCCACCGCTGCCTTTGCCTTTACTCCTTCACTTCTTCATTTACACACGCCCCTGTCAGGCGCCCCTTATTGATTTAGGCTCGGTAGACAGACCCGCAAGCTCGTGTGGCTGCCTGCACCCTCCCTGACGCTCCATCGACCCCGTAACGCGGTATCCTCGCTTCCCATCATCCACAGCGTCGGCATCACATCATAGCCGTCGCCATGGCACCGTCACGGTCCCGAGCCCCGCTGCTCTCGCTACTCGCCCTCACCTCACTCCTCCCACAGGCCGTATGGGCATTTGACTGCAAGGACATACTCGCCGACGGCGCACACTTCAACTTCAAGGAGCTTGGCGGCCCCCACGTTGTCCACTGGCAAGAATCTGACCTGACCAAGGAGCTCGAGTGGAAATACAACTTCACTCTCGACATCTGCAACTCGCTCAAATGGCACAAGGGCGGCAGTCTGGCATCCGAGTGCCACCATGGCGCGAGGGTGTGCGGTATCAGGGAGAATATCGACCTGGCCACTGGCGCCAACTCGACCATTACGCCGATTGATATTGCTGGCACGTATGCGACGCAGACCGGAAGGCGCATCGATGCCAAGTTTGAGAATCTGGGCAACTCCAAGAGCAACCAAGATGCGGGGAGAGAGGGTGTGCGAGCGACGCTGAACGGAGGGAGATTCCCGTTTGATAGTAAGAGAGACGGCGTCAACCAGCGCGCTATCATCGAATTTGTTTGCGACAAGGAGCGAACGGGTCTCGAGGGTGATGAAAAGGATGACAGCCCGCATCAGGACGGCGACAAGGATGACGACAAGAACGATGACAAGAACGAGAACGATGATAAGAAGAAGGAAGGCGACGACAAGAAGAAGGAGGGTGACGACAAAAAGGACGGCAAGCTGCGACGGCGCGAGGACAAGTCCAACAAGTGTGAGGATACCGACAACAGTCTGCGCTTCTGCGGCTATCAAATGGAGAATGAAGACAAGGATAAAAAGGTTCAGACACTACGACTGGAGTGGCGCACAAAGTATGCTTGTGCAGATGCGCCATCACCAGACGGTGGCTCGCACTGGGGTTTCTTTGGCTGGTTTTTCATCATGTATGTTTGCCCAAACACTGCAAGACGTGAAGACACTGCTAACTGGTAATCCAGCGTTTTCCTCGCCATCGCCGCCTACTTAATCTTCGGCTCCTGGCTCAACTACAACCGGTACGGTGCCCGCGGCTGGGATCTCCTTCCCCATGGCGACACTATCCGCGATATGCCGTATATTGCAAAGGACTTTGCAAGAAAGGTGGCGGGGACCGTTCAAGGCGGCGGAAGTAGAGGAGGATATGCTGCTGTGTAAATGTGTTTGAGCAGACACGTGGGAAAAGGTAAGGGGGTGCGATTAGAGTGGGTGGGTGGGTGTGGGATACAGTGGGCAGGTTGTGTAGGATAGGGATGAAGACAGTGATGGCATACATGGCGCAGGAGTTTTTCCATGGGCTTTTTTGGGCTTTTTTTGTTCAGGTGAGCCTTTTTGAATGGATGTGGGGTGTGAGTGTATATTATTGTTATTACACTACGTTCATTATTGTGAGAATATGGGGAAGAGGAGGATACAAAGAGACGTGTGTCTCTCGCCTGTCTTTGATTATAGAAAAATGAAGCTTTTTTGAGTCATACACAGTTCAAGGTTGTGTGTTGTGATGGTGAGGAGCCGCCTACACATGTGATTTAGTGTGTAGAAATGGTGCCTAGATATAAAAGCCACTTCTTAAGCGTCACTACGTTTCTTTCTTGCTTCCTTTCTTTTTTTCATCTAACCAAAAAAAATAGCTTTCCTGTACTTTGCTTTACTTTCTTCTAAAGCAATTGATTTGTTGCAGGCTATGTTCGCACCCGCACGAAATCGAGATACTCGAATATAATGGTTCTGCCGTTTCCCCTCCGAAAAAGCACTCTATAAATCATATCTTCTGTGAAATCTGCACCATACCCGGTCCTGTGGCGTGTTTTGGATTCCTTGTGTATTGGGTGTTTGAGTATCAAATGTTGAAATATCTTTGGCAAAGAGTTGTAATTCTCTTTACTCTCTCCCTTCCTTTCTACAAGCTGCTCAAAATTTTTTAACCCTCGATACCATTACACGGGGTCTGTCCGCATATATCTTTGAAATAAAAGCACAAAGATAAGCTACATATCTTTCTCCCTATTCAGGCAAGGTATATATGAAAACACAATCGAGTACTTCGATGTCTTTTTCGTCGTAGGAACCGACATCATCAAAGTTCAAAGAGTGGACAAATATCATATGTATATCTGATCCGTCGATTGCTTGCCTGCCTGCTCAATGTGTGTCAAGTATCTGTTACGACTAGGGATATATTATATACTCCTCTATTCCTCCCTCACTCTCTCCCCCTACACCAAAATTACTCTTCTCTAGAAGATTATTTATGGGAGATGATGAGTGGGGGGCTCGGAGGCTGGTCATCTTGAAAGCCTGCATACAAGAAGAGGATGGTAGTTAGGAATGAACCTGGCGCTGAACTCAGATATAAGAGGGAACTAACATTCTGTGTCTACGTTGTCTAAGTGTAGAAAAACCATGTCAAGAACATATATGAGTGGTTGGATTGGAGAAGTGAAAGAAGAGCGGGTTTGGGGAATGGCTAGAATAGACTTGAACGTAAAGAAGAACAAAAGAGGGACGGTGTGTGCTGTTTTTGGATTAGAGTGTGGTGTAGTGTAATTGCTAAACACAAGTATGCCGAGCTGATGTATTGTGTTTCTAGACAAAGATTCCAAAATCACTGAGTCATGGCGGCAGTTCCCATGGAAATGATTAATTCCTATGACTATATGGCATACCAAAACTTTGCGAGGTCGATTTGTATGTGCAATATGGCCTGTGATTACGAAACAGACGTTAATCAAAGGAAACTAGATCATTTCAGCACTATGTCATATTTGCTATTGACGTCTTGAGATGTCAGTATATAATCCTCTCGCTGGTCGAAGCTGTTGTCGTACATTTCTTCTCAACTTCTCTCTAAAAACGTACATTGAAAAAAGAATGTTGTGTCCAGAAGGGATCAAACAATCTCGCGCACTGATTCATGGGTGCTGGTGTCTTTGCCGTCAAAACATACTCATCGTGCATGCTATAGAAGACTTCTTGAACAAAATCCTCAAGTACTAAATGAAGCTAGCTCATATGATTCTAGAGTGGAAAACTACTTACATCAAGCCAGATGGCGTGCATCGCCTGCGCATCATCCCCCGTTTTTTCACTTTTGTAATCTGAGTCATCAAAAACCGAAAATTCAGTCATAATAGGATTGCGAAAACATACTGAGAATCAAGTTGTATCTGTTGTCGTCTAAAAGATCAAAGCTACAGCCATATTGCACATATCATAGCGCAGATGGCTGCGTTGCACCGATGCGGTTTGAAACGTCGCTGTTTCATGCGGCTTCTGATAAACGGCTCGCTCACAAAATAGCATATCTTTATGCAGCAATAAGCGTTACCCACAGGAAAGACGGGAAGTGGGACTGTGTTTGTAAAACCACGCTCACGGATCACGGCGGATCACGGCCGCAACGCGGGGATTTGGGGGCTGTTTTGGAGTACGTGATCTAGATATCCGCGCCTGTGCAGTGGCTTTGCACCTCTACATGTCTTTTCTCATCCGTCGGAAGTTGAATGGTGGAGTGTATTTTGGTATGCTTGCTAATTGACGGATGAAAGCGATTACACTTTGTAAAGTGAAGCTGGAAGCCGCTCCATAATCCTCTCTTTTGTCACTAAGGATACAACGCTTCTAATCCTCGTAATCATCGTGATCCGAAACGGGGGATCTGAATCGTCGTGGTCGTGCTGCGAAGATTGGAGATACAACAGTGGAGCACTGATCGACAATGGAGAAACGTTCACTCTTTGGGCTCTAGTCATGGTCTAGCCACGCCCAGAAAATAAAAGCTTTCTGATTTTAGATTAACAAAAATACGAATTTTAGGATTCTTCGGAGTCTTCGGGTCTGCCGAATTGCGCTTTGGTGCTGACTACCACAGCTTCCTTTCCAGGTGTTTGCAATTTGTCGTCTTTCGAGCAGATCAATTTTCCCATCAAGAGCGATTGTTCTAGCAACAGGTTATGATTGAAAAAGCCGAAATTTATTTGTACATGTTGTAAACAACAATGGAACTAGGGTAAAAACAGCTCCAACCTTTCCCCGATTAGCATACCAAGGCGGTAGGCGGGCAAGAAAACGTAAAAAACTGACCGTATCCGTTTGAATATCTTCCGGGGCTAGCCTTTTTGCAATAACGCTCATGCCATTCCCTCCTGAGCTTACAACGCACAGCACGATCCACTACCACCATTAAGCATAGTACGTTAAATTTTGAATTCTCACCGATTTTTCGTTGAAAATCATAAAAGAAGCTAGGGCATATTCATTTGCGCCCAAAAGCGAAAATGGAGGTAATAACGTTCTGGCAGTGGATTGTAATGCGACACGTCGACTACACAAACCCCCAAGAAAACTGCACTTTGGTCAGACACAAAAACAACCTAAATCTGACAGACATTGTCACTTGATGATGTGTATGAGCCCAGCAGAATTGAAGCTTCGCACGCCAGGACTCCGATAACACGAGCAAAGCTGCCCATCCGATCCAAGCCGGCGCCATACACTCGATGGCTTAATACTCCATTTGCCCAAAATACAATAGCCTCATAGCATAATCATGTTACGATCCTTCATTCTACTGTAGTCTGGATCGTAGGATCCGAAGCGCTTGTAGGGTAGAAAGTGGGTCGAGTTCAACTCGACACTTACCCCTTCTAACACAAAATATACTACAAGGACTAATACGATGCTCAGTAGCGATACGGGTCGCTGCTAGCTCTATACTAACTCAACAACGACTTTTACAAAGGATACGAAAGACGGTGCGAACGTACAGGATGCAGAGTTGTCGTACGTTGTCTGTGGCTCACGGCGGAACCCTCTACCAAGGCGTATGTTTGAACACTACTGACAAGAAAGAGGTTCTAATTTGGTACTGATACGATGCTAGTATGATTGTGTGGACGTGACTCCTAATGCAGCATACACGGGTGTAAAAACAAAGATAAATGGATTTTATGCCGAAAGCTGTGCCGAAGCATGCTCGTATCTTTCAACTGAAATGAATAAGTTAATTTTTTAATATGTGCCACCTAGAAAGAGATGCAACATGTATTCGATATTCACGATAAATTCGATCGGTACCTTATCCGTGCAGAACAAAAGAGGTGATGCGCATGCGTGCCTTAGTAGCTTACTTCGGCAGTTCTCTGTCTGGAATTGAACAACTGAAACCGGTAGTAGCCTAATATAAATCGTGCGGGGCTGGCGTCCGGGGTAATGAGCCAGGATCCCTGTACCTCTGGACCAGGTGCCAAGATCAGCAACTCTACTTTACTACCTAAGCAAACAGTAGGGCCTTGTACGAGTAGTGGTTTGCCACACGTGGATGACTACGGCCTTGTTTGGATTGAACAAGCCAATATAAAGGCAGATATCAAATCCTACCAGACATGCAGTTACTTCAAGCTTTTTGTTCCCTGTGGGATCCAATGGGTTTTACGAGTAAGGTCTGCCAAGATACTACATGGATAATTACAAGGGTATGCTGCTATTGGATCCGAGCGACAAGGCACTCGTCATTTGGTTAGCAGTTGGTCACTCAGTTAGCGAACGTTTTCATCTCGATGTTTCATGCCGACTGGGCGTTTCTCGGTACTTCCAAACTGGGTAGATTATCCCATCAATCGTGTGCAACACGGCTAGCACTCACGGGAGACTTGCCCACAGCGCTTAGTACATGTGAAGATCTCTATCTATAACAGGGCTGATCTTGCAAATTGTATAAAGAGGAGAGGCATTCCTCAATATATTATTGTCATTATCGTACTTTCACTGCTACGCCACAATCTCACCACCAACATCACGATGCTCTTCTCTACCTCAGCACTCGCTGGCATCGCTGCTATCTGCGCGACGGCTAATGGCGCCAGCCTCACTCGTGTCACCGGCTGGGGAAACAACCCTACGAACCTTGAGATGAACATCTACGTTCCCGATAAGGTGGCCGCCAAACCTGCGATTATTCTCGCTGTATGTTCCCATCGTAATGCTGCTACTAACTATCAAACTGACATATCTGCAGCTCCATTGGTGTGGTGGCACTGGCGAAGCTTACTCTGGAACTTACAAGTACAACACCCTCGCAGATCAGAAAGGCTTCATCAACATCTATCCTACAACTAGGAAAGACAACAACTGCTGGGAAGTCAACACTGCAAAGGGTCTGTCCCGCAATGCAGGTGGCGACAACCAAGGTCTCGCCAACATGATCCAATACACCATCCAAAAGTACAACGCCGATCCCACCAAAGTCTTCGTCACAGGAAGTAGCTCTGGATGCATGATGACCAACGTTATGATGGCTACGTACCCCGACATTTTCGCTGCCGCCACATGCTACTCGGGTGTTGCAGCAGGCTGTGTAGCCGGCAGTCCCGGTGCCAGCCCCAGCACCGCTGACCCAAGATGCGCAAACGGCCAAATCATCAAGACCCAGGCTGAATGGGACGCACAAGCCAAAGCCATGTTCCCAGGCTACACTGGCTCCTACCCTCGATTCATGACTTACCACGGTACCGCAGATACACTGGTCTTCTATCCCAACTTGGGCGAGCAGCTGAAGCAATGGAGTGGTCTGCTTGGCGTTTCATTCACTAAGAACATTACGAACACACCCCAGAATCGGTACACGCAGATGATCTACGGAGACGGAACCAAGCTCGTTGGTGTCAGCTGCGAGGGTACTGCTCACTTTGTACGTGCGCAGGAGAATGAGGATCTCAAGTGGTTCGGCATCAACTAAGGTCAAGATGAGGTCGAAATGAGGCTTTTCTTCTGACGGTACGACGCTGAGCCTTGACACGAAACATTTGGCTCCCAATTCTCTTTTCGTGTCTCATTTCTTAGGCTTTTATTTTTACGCAGTTACTACGGTCGTTCAGGAAATAAAAAGCCTCTTCTTGATGGCAATGCAACATCTTTGAGAAGAACACAATACACATTGAACTGTGACATGTTTACATGGTGCTGGCGTCTAGCCGAATGTGGGAAAATGACCTCGTTCGAACTATATTCTTATGCGAATGGAATGCCTGACAGAG
>Ga0265797_10012107_pt1 | contig 10643 bp, 15 predicted proteins | sample P2T30metagenome_FD_192433 | JGI IMG/M metagenome (GOLD analysis project Ga0265797, IMG submission 192433) | Plant litter microbial communities from East Loma Ridge, Irvine, California - P2 T30 | ecosystem: Environmental > Terrestrial > Plant litter > Unclassified | place: USA: California... | reverse complement strand
TGCGAGGTCGATTCAAAAGACACAGAGCGGGAGCGAATGCTGTTGGCGTGGCTGCTGTTGGCGTGGCTAAATGGTGGTCAATCTTTGAGGAGGAACGATTCCAGAACCAGGGTTAGGGTTTGATCGGTCAACTCCGATTCGGAGAAAGATACAGGACACGACAGCGAGATAGAAGCCGCAACAGGCGACAACACAGCGTGATATGCCATCTCCGGGACAAGACACATCCACGAGATAAGAACAACGATAAGAGAGAGAGGTAAGGGGAAGGTGTCCATATTTACCATGTCTATAAGAAAGAAAGGATCGTGTACTTTCAACAAGACAGCATCCTCGACTCAACCCCTAACAGTTGCCACTCGACCAACAAACACCAATCAATCCAGCAATCATGGCCATCAAATCAGCAATCACAGTGCACCCAATCCCCAACAAACCCTTCGGAGCAGAGGTCCGCAACGCCAATCTAGAAGACATCAGCCCAGCCGACTTCGACACCATCCGCCGCGCCCTCTACACCCACTCCCTCATCGTAATCAAAGGCCAAAACGACCTCAGCCCCGCCGGCCAATACCAACTCACCCGCCTCTTCGACCCCAGCGTAACAACCTACGGTCACGGCAAAACCCTCGACGCCAAAAAATCCGTCCTCCACCCCGACCTCAAAACAATCCCCCACCAGCCCCAAGTCCAAGTCATCGGCAACGGCCCCGTAGACTCCTACGAAGGCCTGACCAACATCCGCCTCAACCACCCGCACCACAAGACCTTCCACAAAACCCACGTCCCGCAGACCGAAGACCGCGACTATACCCGCTTCTACCGCTGGCACATCGACGCCGCCCTGTACGCCCTCAACCCCCCACGAGCCACCACCCTCCTCGCCGTGCGCGTCCCCAAATCCCCGCCCCAAACCCTCCGCTACGACGACGGCTCCAGCGACGAGCTGCGCGTCATGCGCGGCAGTACGGTCTTCTCCTCCTCGGAAACAACCTACGACCTCTTGTCCGAAGAGGACAAAGCCTTCGCGCGCTCCACCCGCGTGCAATACCACGCGCACCCGTACATCTGGATGTCAGGGGCGAAATCGCGACCCGACGGGTTAGGGATGGAGTCCGAAGGCCTGGAGCTCGCGGACGCCGAACTCCCGCCCATCGAGGAAGACAAAATTCTGGTCCTGCCTATGTGCTGGAAGAACCCCGTCACAGGCCGGCTGGCGCTGCAGATCCACCCTGCGGCCGTGGAGAAGTTGTTCCTGGCGGACGGGAGTGTTGTGGACGATTTGGAGCGTGTGAGGGCTATGGTGCACCGTTTGCAGAGGCCTGGGATTGCGCCGGAGAGGCTGCATGCTGTTGAGTGGGAGGAGGGGGACTTGGCTGTTTTTAATAACCATGCTGTGTTGCATAGTGTTACGGGGAGCTTTGATGCGGAGGAGGTGAGGATTTTTAGGCAGTGTAATCTGGCGGGGAGTGAGCCGCCGGTTGGGCCGGAGGGGGTTGTTGTTGCTTGATGGTGACGATGTTTGGAGAGTGGTGATTTTGGGATTTGGGATTGGCTGGTAGACAGAATTATCACAAAAGCGAAATGTTTTCGATTGAGCCATTATGAAATGAGTGCATCAGATGCCGAGGATTGTTTATCGAAATCACCGATGCCCGCCAGAAGACATCTCGGACTTTGCCAAAGAAGACCCAGACGCTTCCATCTCGAACACCTCTCTCCTCCCCTCACTATGCCATGCAAACACTTGCAAGTCACTCTTCCTGCCCTTTGAACGTCCAGATCCAGACGTGGGTTGTTCCCACAATCTGCTCCCAGCTTCTACCTCAGCACTAGCAGCCGCTGCCAGAGATCGAGGTCCCAGACCGAATTTCTGGAGCAATGGGCGCAGAGTTGCGAGGGAAGCGCAGATGCAGGCGAGGGAGACTTCGATGAAACTGCAGATGCTGAGGGGGACCATTGTGTCTGTTTTGTTGTTGTCAGCTGGAGGAATGAGAGGTTGAAGGTGGGGAGGAAGATAAAGGAATGATGGGACGTGTGGATATGTGAATGGAAGGAAGGATGGATGGATGGATGTGATGGGATGGGTGGCGACGACTTACAAGTCAAGTCCTCCGAGATGGAAAAGTCGCGGATGTATTTGAAGCGGACGAGGGTTGCGATGCACGCCCTGTTCGTTGCATTGACCTCGTTAGCACTCTGTTGACCCGACTCAATCGAACACAGCCTCGCTTGCCCCAGGACAGGAAGCTAGAAGAAAGGAATGACAACTCACAACGACCCAAGCCCCATCGTAACCCCAGCAGCGATTTTTGTCCGCCGGTCGATCTCCAGCCTCCTTAGGATAAAAACAGGCACGACAGCCAGTACAATATCCGTAGCGGCCGAGAAGCTACTCAGAACATACACCGAGATCATGTAGGACATCTTACTAGCGCATGCGCCGTCCTCAATACTGGGATTCCACTGCTTTTGCACAGGCTTGCATTGGAATGTAACCCAGAAGACGAACGCGAGCGTCAAGCCTGTGATGACAGCGGCTGTCAAGCGGAGAGTCCAGGTTATGGGGCGGGAAGTGCTGCTGAAGCGTAGCAGGAGAAATGTCATGCTGAGTTTGGCGGCACAGAGGGTGATGAGGTACATTATCTGGGCGATGAAGAAGGCGCGGCCCCAGAGAGGGAGGTCGTAAGTGGGGTTTGTCAGCGTAGCGATGTGTTTGCCGCCGCCGTGGGAGGTTTGGACGGGGACCATTGCTGCGAAGACTGTGAGGGCGGCCTGGGTGAAGGGGTGATGTCAGTTGCGTCTTCTTCGATGCTGTCGATGTGATGGGTCGACACGAACCATTCCCAGGGTTATGAAGTAGTCTTCGGGGAAGATGTGGTGCACCAGCCGGAGGCGCGTGTATAGACGGCAGCAGTAGACGAGCCATGAAATGGCCAGCAGGGTGAAAGTGCTGGCCAGGAATTGTGTCGCTCGGTCGTCGGTGGGATCCTTCGAAATGGCTTCCATGTTTTCAAAGGGCAGAGTGGTATTCCTTTTCGAAGAGACGAGTTGAAGGACAGTTCATGCATTCACCTGGCATACTGGGAGGATGTTCAAATACTTGAGGGTCCTACTGTCTTGCTTGGTATTCGACTCCAGCATGAGTAAGATCACCATCTTATTGTCTTGTTGTATAGTCCTGCCACCCATCGAGTAGTCGCACATACTAGAGCTGTTAGTCGCACCACGCTGTCGGTGACTCGGAGTACTACTCCGGAAGTCACTGTACGTTTGGTCTCTTGTGGAGGAACGGTTGCGCTGTCCAGATTTGTTGATTCCAGAGGATCGGTATGAGACCCAGACCAACGCAGCAAAGACTAGCTCAGCGGCATTGATATGACTGTACTTCCGCAAGAGATCTGCCACATTGATAAGCATTGAATGGTCGTACCACCACCTGCAATCCCGTGAGCAGTCACTTTTGCAGGACCGGCAGTCGAGTTGGTGGGCACCGCCTTGAAGACGCAAGCAAGCAAACTGCCGTAGCGTCTTCTACAGAGCAGCGAACTCTCCCGACCCTACTTCACGCGTTATATGTCGACATATAGTCGGGGAGAACTGGGAGATCTGCATATCTTGGTGTTATACCACCTAGGTGTCTAATAGCTCCGCGCTGTCGGTACCCTACTACCGTCTAGCACGTAGGGCTTTGGCGATCAGTGTACTGGAACCAGCGGGGTGTCTCTATTGTATTTTCCCGGTTGGGGTAAGATGTGGGCAATCAGATGCATGTTGCTTCTCAAAGCCGGGCATATGATGCACCGGTATATGGTGTATGCGGAGTTGAGATGTAGCGATGAGGAGTGAACAGAAGCAGGAATCTGGTTCGTGTTGGGGAATCGCAAATGGTTTACCTTCTTGTTCTTGGCATACTTCAGCCAATCAGAACTTGACAGCTCAGCGTTACCTTCTTCCCACCAATTGTGCAAGGCACTCTTCTCTTTGGTCAACTCGACCACCACACACCACATTCGCATTGTCAAAGACTTTCACTACGCCGACAAATTTTCTCGTGTCTTCCGGAGTACCACGTTGCCTGGAATTGTGCCATGGCAGTGGGCTACTCCGCAGTCTCACGACGGACTATGTGCGGCGGTACAAGGTAAGACTGAGTGGTGCACATCAAAAGCTCTAAAAAGCAAGCAAAAGATCACACTCTGCCTAAGCTGTGCCATCACCCCCGCCAAGCGCCTCAAGGGAGCATTGTCGGCGACCTTGCCAGAACAATCGGAGCGCTTCCCTGATCGTCACCTAAGAGGCGCTGCGGCACAGGCTGACAGCATCAGCGACGCTCCAGGCGACGTTCAGTTCAAATCGACATGGGCTGTGTCCTCCTTAACGTTTTGCAACATACCTCAGAGTTGGCCCGCCAGTCCCATTTGCCGGGGATGCGCCCTTCCCAGGTGTACGCCGCTTCGCCGCCGCTGCCAATTGAGCTCACTGAAGGAAGCGATTGCAATTCGGCTAATCGACCCGGAAACCTGCATGCGAGTCCCTGTTAAGTCTCTCGTCATTGCGGCGTGGAAGACCTTCATGTTGGCTCGCAGCGATCTGTTCTCGAGACATCGCTTGGATCAGACCATGCACCCGTCAGCCTCAGGTTGCAGTCTGGTGGCTTGCTGATGCGCAGGGCGAAGCCACATCAACACTCTTGCTTAGTCTTGCCTCAAAATGACGAGCCACAGCTTCATTGTAATCCGCTTTCTCACGAAGCTTCCGCTCGACGAATAGTTTCGAATCAGATGGCCAAAACGAAGACATGAGTCTCATCCATTGGTTCTCTTCGTCTCTCGAAACGCTGAAATTGAACTTTTCGTATAGGTGGTCCTCTAAGCAGTACGCCATGCCGTTGACGGATGTGAGGCTGCGGTAGAACCAGGACGAGTAGCTTGTCCAAGACTCTTGTATTGAGGTGGAGAGCTGGGCGTTACGTTCGGAGTTGGCAATTTGCTCCTCCCTTCGCAAGACGTCCAAGAACTTCTCGTGCATGACGTTGTACGCGTCCATGTTCTCGGCGATGTCATCAATGTTGTCAACCGTGAGCCAGTAGGGTACATTTATCATGCTGGGAGGCAAGGCGCACAGGAATTCGAGGTCAATGATTGCGACGATGTTCCAGTCGTCATCGACGAAGATGTTGCTCGAGTGGAGATCGGTGAGCTGGAATACGAACGGCCCTTCGGAGTGGCAGTCGACGAACTGAGATTTGAGAAGGCGCAGCATTGTCATGTGAAGCATTTGCAGGTGGCGGTCTTCCTCGTCGTTCACGGCGTTCGGCTGCGCACTGAACGCTTCTTCACGGAATTTCAGCATATCGTCGATGAAGTGGCCACAAGTTCTGTAGGTCTTGTCTAAGATCTTAGGAGCGCCCTCGCTCTCCAGGATGGAATTCGTGCAAAGAAGAGGGCGAGTCGTGAGCGTGACAGAAGTATCGTCGTTGAATCGAAGTGAGCCGATGCGTGACTGTTCTTTCTTGGCGAGGGAGAGCATGATTCGACTGATCCCGCGGGACAGGTTCGCCACTCGGTTTGGATCGGTGTCGCGGAATTCCCTCAAGGTCTCCGATAGCATTCTGCCTTTAGTGCGGTCGATGTATTCTAGCAAAAGATACGGATGGTCGAATTTGCTGTTGGATGGGTCTTGCGTGAAACCTGCGCCGTGCTGCTGGTGGGTGAACTACGAGTACATGGTGAGTAACAAAAATTCTGGTTTTCGTACAGACGAGCTGATCTACCTGTAGGCTGGGCGAAAATCCAAATGCGTGCAGTCGAGGCACAGAGAGCTCCGGACAATTGTCTTCAATCCATGCATATGCCCCCGCCTCGGCTCTCATTTTCTCGTCTACTGCGCCAGGTGGAAACCGCTCTCCCACTTTGTGGGCGAGTGGACAGCGGAGTATTTTCTTTGTTGTTGAGCCATCGCTCTCATGCACATGGATGAGAATACATGTGTTGAACTGGCCCTTGATCCACGTGTTTGTGTCCTGGACGACACAGGCGGTTGGGTTGATGCGCCCGAGGTGGTGAGCCGTGATGGCCTCGATCGTTTTCCTGTCACGCCAGAGCTCCTGATACAGCTTCGCAGTACAGTCGGATCGGTTCAGCCTGGAGAGGATATTGCGCTCGTTTTTCGTGCGGCTTTGAGCGTAAATGTGTCGCCGTTGGAGATGGACAGCGCCATACTAGTACTCTCTCCGAGGACGTGTTCCGCCCAAACAAATCGATCAGACGACGACGCTGGCAGTCTATGGGTATTCTGGTGAGAAAATAACCTGCTGGTTACTCCGATTTATGTTTTAGCAAGGCATGATGAGGAGGGGAAAGGTCCACAAAGAATGCGACGCTTGGTCATCAGGATTGTCAAGCGAGCACATGGAAGGTTTGCAATGCTTGGCTGCTGTTCCAACATCACTTACATCCATTACTCAGTCAAGACAGATCGAGTCGATGGGTACATCAAGGACACGACAAAAGTATCAGCGACAACGTCGTTTGACTGTGAGTGTCTGATTTGCAAAGGAGCTCACTCAATTTTGTTTCTCTTACCCCAACCCTGACCCTAGTATCGACTCTCAAGAGCGATATCAATAACCTCTACTAAACTCTACAGCATCCTGTTCACAGAAGTAGGCGCAGGAGTAGCCAGCGCAACCGGAGTGATGTAATAACTACTCACACTCCCCCGACAGCCTGCAGCCTTCCACTCCTCGGGCTCAAGGTTCAGCACCTCCGTCGGCAGCGGAATGATAGGCGTATACTCAGCCTCATCAGCCAGCACTCCCGTGCAAGAACCGTGCTGGTAGCCGCACTTCCGCTGCCTGTTGTAGGCTTCGACTGGAAGCGTGTTCAGATCCGCAAAGTTGAAGCTCCAGGTCTCGTCATCGAGGTAGCCGCCGCTGTAGAACGATTCTGTGATTGGGAGGACGACATTTGTTTTGCGTGGCGGGCCACATTGGGTGCGGCTTGGGCGGCGACCGTGGATGACGGCTGAGAGGGCAGAGAAGGAGATGTAGTTCGTGGGGCTGGTGAAGGTGTAGCCGTCGATGATGGCCGTGTTGGGCTCGGGGCGACTTGTTGGTTCTGCGAAGATTGTGGAGCCGTTCTGTGCGCAGAAGTCGCCCGAGACGGTCGTTACGGGCCAGTAGTACAATTTGGGGTCGTAGTTCGCATAGATGAAGCAGTAGCCTAGAGTCGCGGAGGTGCAAGGCACGTAGGGCGGGTTGGTCTCGCAGTAGACGTATTCATCAGGGTGAGCGGATTGGATTGCTGTGCAAGCGGTTTCGGCGATGACGCAGGTCGGAGAGGCTTCTGTGTAGGTAGAGTACAAGGCGGTTGGGACTGGTGATTCTAGAGTCTCTGTTTCCGTGACCTCAACAACCTTGTAAGGCTCGATCGCTCTCGCTCGCCCGTCGCACAAGGTTGTCAGCGGCACGTTGGTGTCTTTCGATGTTGAGATCCATACGGCGGTGGAAACCAGCTCCGTAGCGTATGGCTCCTCGAACTCGCGAGAAGAGGAGTCGTAGGCACTCAAAGAGGAGTAGCACTCGAAGCCTTCATCACTGGGCCCTGTCGCAGGAAGAGCAGCGGCATGGAAGGCAAGACCAGCGGCGAAAACTAGTCGTCTGATGCCAAACATGATAGCGAGATGTGTAAAAGCAAGATTGACACACGTCGAGTCGGCGCTGATGTCCTCTCTTATAGCCCTCCAACGTTGCAACCGGCCCGCGTCTTCGAGTCGACCACAATGTAAAGAGGGTAGGGCGCAATACGAAGAGCTGCATCTGGGGACGCACGTACGGCTGGTAGGTGGACACTGCGGGTCATCCGCCTGTTTTATGCAGTGATTGAAGGCTTGCTGCAGACATGTTGCATCGACCGCGTGCCTGCAGATCCCCTTGGCACGTCTTGTTCTGGGAGCGCCACAGTAGCTATTGGTGGCATGCATGCAGCGGCTCGTATAGGCGCATTGCTAGATCGGCGACCTCGCCTAAGATCCAAGAACAATTCCAGACCTCTGGCGTGGTGCTGCGGGGTGGTAATGTCGAAAGTATTAGGGTTTCGATCGTCAAGTCCCAAGAGCATAGATCTGTTTGTCGGAAAAACAAAATGCCAATGACAGCGATTTTGCGGAAGGATTTGCGCATCTGCAGGTTTCCACACGGTGCTGCAGGTACCTATTAGGAACTGCCTGATCAGGAATGGCCTGCAGCCAGTTCAAGAGCGTATTCACCGTCAGGTGATGTCCTCTCGTGGAGTGTTCTCAGCCGAAACTGAGCCAGACCTCCGTTTTTGGCCTCATCGCTTTTGAAGATGAAGTCCGATAATCCTCTAGACAGCCTGAAATGGATCAGTGCGGACTTAAGTCAGATTGACGACTCTTGCACGAGGAGTCTGTCGCATCGATGCTCACTGGTGCTGACGAGATCTGGAAGCGAGTTCAGAGTGCGCCAGGGACGAGGCTGGAGTTGAATACACAAGTATTAGTCCCATCAAGCGGACTGAACTGGTGGAAGTCGGTCGAGAAATCGCTGTCGTCAAGCGTGATGCCGCTCTGTGCCCACTCGTGACAAGAAGGAACCTGCATCAACGGCGCAGACATGGCTTGATTCGGCCAATTGTCTTGGTAAGTGAGCTGCGGATCCACAGACAGGGATGGCTTCGTTGGACTGCGTCGTGAGTGCAAGTTTGGCGTGTCGTACACGCTTCGGCGAATGGGTTCTGTGGCCAATGTGGAGAAGAGCCGCGCTTGCGAGGAGTGGTATTCAGCGCGAGTTTGGGTTGCAGTCGGGTCTGGGGGCTTCTTTTGATCCATGACTTGCTTGGGATGTACGGGCGATGAATGTAAGATTGGGTCTGGTGGTGGCGAAGCGTTGGAGTGACTCTCGAGATCGGCGTTTGTGGGTTGATGACTCGCGGCGTCCTCGAAGTGCAGTGAGGGTGACCTGGTTTCGTTCATGATGCTGTCGCGGCGGTTTGGACCCTCGGTGTCGCCATCGAAAATTGGAGGCGGACTGTCGTTGTCTGACTGCGAGTTGTCTGACGCCGAAGACGGCACAACATCGACAAAGCTCTCAAACTTCGTACTCCTCCCGTCGGCCTTGTGTTGTAAGAGATCGAGCGTAGCCAGTATGTCGTGAGTGAGAGGTTGACCGTTCGAGTTCTCTGGAAGTGACGGCTCCCACAACCCAGCTGTGCGTAGCCGCCGATACAGTTGCTGTATACAAGAAACAAGCTGGACTTGTTGCCGTTCTAGCATTTCGGTATATCCTTTAGGGTAATTCCGGCGCCTGAGCACGTGGGACTCCCTGCATGAGTGTCAGTGCATCCCCTTGACTGTGGTGACGGTCGCGCAGCTACTAACTTTGCGCAGCAGAGTACATCGTCGGTTCTGCATCGTAGACAAGGGCTAGAGCCGTCACACTTGGTCTTCTTGATCCGGCACCTGTCGCACGCTTTGCGTACTCGCTTGCGAACCTTTGATCTGGATTCTGGATTGGATGGCATTGGCGATTGGGAAGAGAGGAGGTTGACACTGAGCTTCGTTCGTGTACGAGACACGCCAGTCGGCGGGAACGGTTCAGAGTTATGCTCTGGGATGGTCAGGGCGAGACAAGACTGTTACAGTCCCACGGGCGCCTGTCACATGCTGTTCTGCTGATTATAAACTTGACCAGGAACGACGTGGCAGGGGCCAGAGTCAGGACAGGGATGTGTACAAGTCGCATAGCCATGTTGCCATGAGCGCACAATGAGTTCGTAATATGTCTGGATACGGCAAGGGATTGTCTGCCGAGTCCAGGTACAGTCGCGCAACTCTGGCGCGGCTCCAGCGGCCGTCTAACCTTGTGTGGTCAGTTGAGTTTCGAGATCGCAGATAGAGCTGGGCTTTGTCAACTTTGCATCATATGGCTAGCTGACAACGCTGGTTTTTCCTTTCTTGCTTTGCTTGCTGTCGGGGAGCGATCAATAAGGCATTAATGTCGGTCCTTTGGCTTAAGCGAGTGGAAGAACCATATCGGTGTAAGAGGTGATAGAGTCATTGGATGTCAGACCGTCTGATCGCTGATGTAGAGCGCGATCGTGAGGGCCACTTCTGCGGCCAGACGAGAAGAGTAAGCCATCCTTCCGTCGAAGAAAGTTCCAAGGTATGGAATGGCCTCTCAGGAGTTGACTCCGAGGGATTTATTCCAAAAAGAGGGGACGGCCGGACCGGAGACCGTTTTGTTGAGAGTCAGGGAGCATGTAGCCCGCAGCATGCCCGCCTTGGCACTCAGCACACAATTGACTATGTAGAGTTTTAGCATACAGATAGCTTCTTGTACTACAGTTTTGTACCCATCCATTTCCCCTGCATACTGTCACCTCGGTTGAATCATTACCCAATTACAACGAAAAGAGTAAGCCATCCTTCCATCGAAGAAAGTTCAAGGTATGGAACGGCCTCTCAGGAGTTGACTCCGAGGGATTTATTCCAATAAGAGGGGACGGCCGGACCGGAGACCGTTTCGTGGAAGACTTTTCATTGGTCAAAGTAGGCCCACAATCGAATGGTGCAACGAATGTGAGGGACTATCGTATCGTTATTGGATGAGGAGTGATACA